>OIXV01003484.1_pt1 | contig 11576 bp, 12 predicted proteins | sample 1587771 | NCBI WGS metagenome assembly OIXV01 (sample SAMEA3888893, study PRJEB22519) | human gut metagenome | biome: human gut; feature: human-associated habitat; material: faeces | place: Denmark | collected 2010
ACCGCAAAGTGGGGCGTGCAGATTGCGGGAATGATTTTTCAAACAGGCTCTAGTATTAGTATTTCAAATGCAAAAAATCTACAGTACTATGCTTATAGGCTGTAGATTTTTTTCTACTGTTCACGAGTAATGTTCCGCGAGGTGTTTTTTGTGAACAAAGTTCACAGAAAACCCGAGACTTGCGGCGCGAAATCATGCAAAGCATGATTTCTGTGCATCGCGAAGCGCGTTGCTGGGCACGGAGTGAACAGTAACGATTTTTTTCTTTTTCCGTCTTATTATCACGAAAACCTGTCATTTTTCACATGTCGCTTGTATTTTCTGACAAAATCATATAAACTCTAAGCAAGAATATAGCCAGACCATATCAAAAAAGAAAGGGGTTACTATTATGGGACTTATTAAAGCAGCTCTTGGAGCAGCAGGCGGTACACTTGCAGATCAGTGGAAAGAGTTTTTCTACTGCGATGCCATCGACAATGACGTTCTGGCAGTGAAAGGCCAGAAACGCACCTCCAAACGCTCCTCCAACACCAGAGGAAACGACAACATCATCACCAGCGGCTCCGGAATCGCAGTTGCAGACGGACAGTGCATGATGATCGTAGAACAGGGCAAGATCGTGGATATCTGCGCAGAGCCTGGCGAATATACCTACGATGCATCCACAGAGCCCAGCATTTTTTCCGGCAATCTGGGCGATGCCATTATGAATACCTTCCACACCATCGGCAAACGTTTTGCCTACGGCGGTGACACAGGCAAAGACCAGCGCGTTTATTATTTCAATACCAAAGAACTGGTGGACAATAAATTCGGCACACCGAATCCGATTCCATTCCGCGTGGTAGATCAAAATATCGGTTTGGATATTGATGTATCCGTGCGCTGCAGCGGCGTTTATTCTTATCGCATTGCAGACCCGCTTCTCTTCTATTCCAATGTTTGCGGAAACTTCGAGCAGCAGTATGACAGAGAGCAGATCGAGAGCCAGCTGAAAACAGAGTTTATCTCCGCTCTTCAGCCAGCATTTGCAAGCATCTCCCAGCAGGGAATCCGTCCAAGCGCCCTTCCTGCCCATGCAATGGAGCTTTGTGATGCCATGAACCAGGCCCTTACCCAGAAATGGAGCCAGCTTCGCGGACTTGTGATCGTCTCTGTTGCCATGAACCCGATCACGCTTCCTGAAGAAGATGCCAAGATGATCAAAGACGCACAGCGTATGGCAATGCTGCGCAATCCTGCTATGGCTGCTGCCACACTTGCAGGCGCCCAGGCAGACGCTATGAAAACAGCAGCAGGCAATTCTGCAGGCGCTATGACCGGATTTATGGGAATGAATATGGCAAATATGGCAGGCGGCTTCAATACCCAGGATCTCTATAACATGGGACAGCAGCAGGCAGCCCAGGCACAGCAGGCGGCTCCTCAGAGTACTCCATCTGCCCAGCCTTCCGGTGATCAGTGGAAGTGCTCCTGCGGTGCTGTTGTTTCCGGCAACTTCTGCCCGGAGTGCGGCGCTAAGAAGCCTCAGGCTCCTGTAGCAAATGCAAGCTGGACCTGTTCCTGCGGTGCTGTCAATACAGGCAAATTCTGCACCAACTGCGGTTCTCCAAAGCCTGCTATGAAGCCGCGCTACCGCTGTGACAAGTGCGGATGGGAACCGGCAGATCTCACCAATCCGCCGAAATTCTGCCCGAACTGCGGCGACCCGTTTAATGAGAACGACATTCAGTAACTGACCATATATGTCCCGTAAAAAGATGGGATACTCCCCAGACTCTTTTACGGGACTGATCCTATTTTTATCCGAGAGGAGATGAAATATTGTCCGATATCCTTGAATATAAATGCCCTTGCTGCGGCGGAGCCATTGAGTTCAACAGCAAGCTTCAGAAGATGAAATGCCCTTACTGCGACACCGAATTCGACATGGAAACCGTTAAGGAATTTAATGAAGCTGCCGCCAGCCAGCAGGCCGATGACATGACCTGGGAAAATGCTTCCGGCACAGACTGGAAGGAAAACGAAACTGACAAAATGTCCGTCTACGTATGCCAGTCCTGCGGCGGTGAGATCGTTGCGGACGAAAGCACAGGCGCTTCCAGCTGCCCGTTTTGCGGCAACCCGGTAGTAATATCCGGTAAATTCTCCGGTGACCTGCGTCCAGACTTTATCATTCCCTTTAAGCTGGACAAAAAGGCTGCCAAAGAAGGCCTGAACAAGCACCTTCACGGCAAGATCCTTCTTCCCAAGGTTTTCAAAAAAGAGAACCATATTGACGAGATCAAAGGCGTCTACGTGCCATTCTGGCTTTTTGACACAGACGCCACTGCAGATATCCGCTATCATGCCACCCGCACCCGTTTCTGGAGCGATGATGAGTATGACTATACGGAAACCAGCCACTACTCTGTTTTCCGCGCCGGAAATATCGGTTTCGACCAGATTCCTGTAGACGGCTCTTCCAAGATTGACAATGACCTTACAGAATCTCTGGAACCTTATGTAATTTCAGAAGCTGTAGATTTCCAGACACCTTACCTGGCAGGCTACGTTGCTGACAAGTACGATGTCTCCGCAGAAGAATCTGTAGAGCGTGCCAACCAGCGTGTGCGAAGAGCTGCGGAAGACGCTTTTCGCTCTACAGTAAACGGATATGACACCGTCACACCGGAAGATTCCCATATCCAGCTTCACGGGGGCAAAACCCACTACGCCTTGTTTCCTGTGTGGCTGCTTTCCACCACCTGGAAAGGAAATCATTATCTGTTCGGAATGAACGGCCAGACTGGCAAATTCGTTGGAAACCTACCTGTAGACAAAAGTATTTTTACCAAATGGCTCCTTGGTCTGACTGCTGGTTTTTCTGTAGCCGCCTATGTGATCGCATGGCTGGTTCATACATTATAAGGAGGGATGCGCCATGAAAAAACAATCTTTTGCAGTTATGCTGGCTGCCGCCCTCAGCGTGGGAAGCCTTTTTCCTGCTGCCCTGACTGTTCAGGCAGAGACCGATGATAATTACGAATTTCTTCCCAGGGTTTATGACGCGGCCGACCTTCTTACCGATGAGGAAGAGTCCCAGCTTCTTGACAGACTGGATTCCTTAAGTGAGGAATACGATTTTGACGTTGCAGTAGCTACGGTACAGTCCACAGACGGCGTGGCCATGAACAAATTTACCGACACCTTCTATGATGACAATTATTATGGACTAGGTGATGATTACGACGGCATCCTCTTTATGGTCAGCATTGGCGACCGGGAATGGCACATTACCACTCACGGCTATGGCATGACTGTTTTCAATCAGGATGGCCTGGATTATCTGAAAGAAAAGGTTCAGCCGGAATTAAAGGACGAGGACTTTGCCGGAGCCTTTAACGAATTTGCCGACCAGTGTGAGATGTTCCTGGAACAGGCAGCCACGGAAGAGCCATATGATGCTTCTACCCTTCCCAAAGAACCATTTTCTCTTATGTGGATTCCCATCTCCATTGCCATTGGCTTTGTTCTGGCACTGCTTTGTACCATGGGAATGAGGGCTCAGCTGAAGTCCGTGCGCAGCCAGGAAAGCGCTGTAGACTATGTGCGCAGCGGCAGCATGGATGTTACACGGTCAAACGATATTTTCCTTTACAACACCGTTACCCGCACGGCCAAGCCTAAGGATGACACCTCCGACACAGGCGGTTCCGACAGCAGCCACGGCGGCACAGGAGGAAGCTTCTAAAAGTACATACGCTGTGCTGGCAGAGAACAGGCTTCCCGGCCAGCACCATACAAAAATCCTCCGCAAAAGTCCGATCATTATCCAGACTTTTGCGGAGGCTTTATAAAATTGTTATAATTACTGCTTATGTTTCTTTAATCAGTCGTCTTCATATTCTTCTTTTTTCTTTCCGCTCTCGAATACATAATCATTTCCCGGAAGAACTGCGTTCAGAACGATTCCAACGATTGCTGCCAGTGCAAGGCCTGTCAGAGTGATGTGGGCGCCTGCAATTGTAAAGGTAAGACCATCAGAAACACCCAGTCCGCATACCAGGATAACGGCTGTGATAACCAGGTTACGGGAACGTGTCAGGTCAACCTTATTCTCAACTACATTACGTACACCGACTGCAGAGATCATTCCATAAAGGATAAAGCTGATACCGCCGATGATTGCGGACGGAAGGGAGCTGATCACCTCTGCCATCTTAGGAATGAAGCTGAGGATGACTGCATAAATAGCTGCCAGACGGATTACCTTCGGATCGTATACGCGGCTCAGTGCAAGAACGCTTGTGTTCTCACCGTAAGTGGTGTTGGCAGGTCCGCCGATCAGGGCTGACAGGGAGGTTGCAAGTCCGTCACCAAGAAGTGTGCGGTGAAGTCCCGGATCCTCGATGAAATTGCGGTCAACAGTTGCGGATATAGCAGAAATATCACCGATGTGCTCCATCATAGATGCAATCGCGATAGGTGCCATTGCAAGGATTGCAGTGATATTAAATTTGCAGAGGAAGAATTTCGGAACACCTACGATTGGTGCGCTTGCAACGCCTGCAAAGTTCAGGATGGCGCTTCCGTCTGCATTTGTCATGCCCAGTGCATTCATGATCAGGGCAGCTGCATAGGATACCACAATACCCATCAGAATCGGAATGATACGGAACATGCCGGTTCCCCAGATATTGAAGAAAATAACAGTTCCAAGGGCGATCAGGGCAAGTACCCAGTTCTGGGAAGCATTGCTGATCGCGGATGGTGCAAGGCTAAGTCCGATGCAGATGATGATCGGGCCGGTTACAACTGGCGGCAGATAACGCATAACACGTTTTACGCCGATAGCTTTTACAATCAGGGCAAGTACCAGGTACAGAAGACCTGCTACAAATACACCGCCGCATGCGTATGGAAGCTTCTCTCCATAGGACATGTTTGCGAAAATTCCGGTATCAAGCTCTGCAACTGTAGCAAATCCGCCAAGGAATGCAAAGGATGAACCAAGGAATGCCGGAACCTTCAGCTTGGTAAGTACGTGGAACAGAAGTGTTCCGAATCCGGCGCAGAACAGGGTTACCTGGATGGATAAGCCTTCGCCGTGAAAATAGTTGTTTACCAGGATCGGTACCAGAATGGTAGCGCCGAACATGGCAAACATGTGCTGGAGTCCCAGAATCAGCATCTGCGGAATTCCCAGCTTCTTGGCATCATAAATGCCTTCTACTCTGAACTTCATAATAAAGCTCCTCCTTTTTCAAACACGCTCTAGTATTGGTATAAGAAACGCCAATACAACTTATACTAGTATAAGGGATGCGACAAGTTTTTACAATTATTGACTTTCTGCTTAAAGTGCGGTATCATTTTACCAGTATTCCCATAGGGGAGTTTGTTATTGCATAGGGCAATGACAAAGTTTAGCACACGACGGAGGTTTTTAATCATGTCAAATTTTTCAGATATGGACAATGTTTTTATTATGGATCATCCGCTGATCCAGCATAAGATTTCTATTCTCCGCAACAAAGAGACGGGAACAAATGAATTCCGTAAGCTTATTGAAGAGATTGCAGTTCTTATGGGTTTTGAGGCACTTCGTGATCTTCCGCTTGAGGATGTAGAGGTTGAGACTCCTATTGAGACTTGCAAGACTCCCATGATTTCCGGTAAGAAGCTGGCTGTTGTTCCTGTTCTTCGTGCAGGTCTTGGTATGGTGAACGGTATTACTACTTTGGTTCCTTCTGCCAAGATCGGTCATATTGGCCTTTACCGTGATCCTGTTACTCATGAGCCTCATGAGTATTACTGCAAGCTTCCGGATCCTATTGATCAGCGTCTGATCGTTATGGTTGACCCGATGCTGGCTACTGGCGGTTCTGCTATTGCAGCTGTGAATTTCATTAAGGAACATGGCGGCAAGAGCATTAAGTGTATGTTTGTGATTGCGGCCCCTGAAGGATTGAAGAGACTTCATGAGGTTCATCCGGATGTGCAGATTTATGTTGGTCATCTGGACAGAGAGCTGAATGAGAGAGCTTATATTTGTCCGGGACTTGGTGACGCGGGAGATAGAATTTTCGGCACCAAATAAGATGTGAGATTGCAAAAGGGCTGGAAAATGCGGCAAATAGATTGCCTGTTTTCCAGCTCTTTTTATTTGATATTATTTAAATAGCAATTTCTTCGCATTCTCCTCCGTTACTGCAATGACTTCCTCCGGGGTGATTCCTTTAATCTCGGCGAGGGCGGCGGCTACGTAGGGGAGGTTGAGGGAGGAGTTGCGTTTGCCGCGGTGGGGTTCGGGGGACATGTAGGGACAGTCGGTTTCCAGAACAATTTGGGAAAGTGGGGCCATGGCGGCTACTTCTTTTAGTTTTTTGGCATTTTTGAAGGTGAGAACTCCGCCGATGCCAAGGTACAGGCCCATTTTCAGGTATTCGGCTGCGATTTCCTTACTGTAGGAAAAGCAGTGGATGATTCCGCCGGACATATCTTTTTTCATGTAGTCACGGACAATGTGCAGGGTGTCCTCGGCTGCGTCGCGGCTGTGGATCATGAAGGGAAGTTTTTCTTCTCTTGCAATGTCCATCTGGGCACGAAACATTTCCTGCTGGCGCTGATGTTCGGATTCTTCTTTGTGCCAGTAATAGTCCAGGCCGATTTCCCCGATGGCAACCATTTTCTCCATATGGGAAAGTCTGCGGATCTCGTCCAGGGTGTCCTGGGTCATAATTTCCGCATCGTCCGGGTGAACGCCCACAGCTCCGTAAACAAAAGGATAGGCTTCCATCAGCTTCAGGGTTCCGTCAAATCCCCCTGCGGAAGCGCACACATTTACAATACAGCCCACTCCCCCATCCTTCATAGAGGAGAGGAGCTGATCCCTGTCTTCGTCAAATGCCTCGTCATCATAATGTGCATGTGTATCAAAAATCATAGTTTACCTCAATTCTGCAGCCTCATAGTTGCGCAGTTTCCAGCCTCTCCGGTCATAATCTCAATGCCGTGGTCTAATGCCCCGATAATATATTCCAGGCTTTCCTTTACTGCTTTGGGGCTTCCAGGAAGATTAATGATCAGGGTCTGTTTGCGAATTCCCGCTGTGGCACGGCTTAACATGGCACGGTTTGTAATTGTCATGCTGTAAGCGCGGATGGCCTCCGGGATTCCCGGCACTTTTCGTTCCGTTATATCTTCGGTGGCTTCCGGCATCACATCTCTTGGGGAAAAACCTGTGCCGCCTGTAGTCAGAATCAGTTCGGCCTGGTTCCCATCTGCAATTTCCGCCATTCTTTTGGAAAGCATGGAGCGGTCATCTGGCAGAATGTCCATAGACACTACCTGATAACCTTCTCGTTCTACGATCTCCTTAATCGCCGGGCCGCTTAAATCTTCTCGTTTTCCCTGATATCCCATGTCGCTGGATGTGATAATTGCAACTCGCTTCATGTGTTCATCCTCCTTTCAAATACAAAATCCCCGCTCTTGCCGCCGGTCTTCTCCACCAGATGGATGTCCGTCATCACCATGTGCTTATCAATTGCCTTACACATATCGTAAATGGTAAGTAAGGTCACCTGTACACCAGTAAGCGCTTCCATTTCCACGCCGGTTTTGCCGTCTGTTTTCACAGTGCAGAAGGTGCGGATGATTCCTTTTTCTTTTTCCAGTTCAAAATCCACGGTGCATTTGGTGACGGGAAGGGGGTGACACATTGGCACCAGGTCGGAGGTGTGCTTCACAGACATAATTCCTGCAACTCTGGCAACCCCCAGAACATCACCTTTGGCTACGGTACCCTCTGTCAGACGCTCCATAATTTCTGCGCCAACCTGGATAGAACCAGTGGCAACAGCAGTTCTATGGGTGACTGGTTTATCCGATACATCTACCATAACAGCATTACCGTTTTCGTCAAAATGACTCAGTTTATTTTCCATATTTATTCCTTGTATCCAGATAGCATAATACCAGGAGCAAAAATCACCTTCCTGCCCCTGGCACTACAATTCTATATCCTATTATATGATGTTAAAAACAATTAGCAGATTTCAGATCCTGCAGGCATGTTCTTCTCCGGGCTGACTACGCATACATTTCCATCTGCATCTTCTGCGCAGAGGATCATGCCCTCGCTTAAGATTCCAGCAAGCTTAGCAGGCTTTAAGTTGGTTACTACCATAACCTTCTTTCCAACCATTTCTTCCGGTGTATAGTAAGCTTTGATTCCGGATACGATCTGGCGTACCTGGCTTCCGATCTTAACCTGGGAACAAAGAAGCTTCTTGGATTTCTTCACTGCCTCGCAGGCGATAACCTCACCAACCTGGAACTGAAGCTTTGCAAAATCATCAAATGTGATCTCCGGCTTTGCCTCAATATCCACAACCTTCTCTTCTGGTTTCTCTTCCTTCGGCTCTTCTTTCGGAGGATGAAGCTCATTTACTTTCTCCATCACTTCCTTAATGTCCATACGTGCAAAAAGAATCTCCGGCTTGTCTGTTACTTTGTTTCCAGATGGATAGAGCCCAAATGTCTTCAGGTCCTCAAGAGTTCTCTCGGAAGCATTCAGCTGACTAAGGATTCTCTTGGTTGTCTCAGGCATGAAGGACTCAAGAAGTGTAGTTCCCATGCAGATGCCCTCAACCAGATTGTAAAGAACCGTTGCAAGACGATCCTGCTTGGACTCATCCTTTGCAAGTGCCCATGGCATTGTCTCGTCGATATATTTGTTGCAGCGTTTGAAAATTGTAAATACTTCTGTAATGGCATCTGCCACACGAAGCTTCTCCATCTTGGCATCTACCTTGGCTGGTACGGAAAGGATGAAGTTCTTCAGATCATCATCTACAGGCTCGGTTACGCCTTTGTTCTCTACTACGCCGCCAAAGTATTTATTGGACATGGAAATGGTACGGTTTACAAGGTTTCCAAGTGTATTTGCAAGCTCGGAATTCATACGCTCTACCATCAGCTCCCAGGTGATCACACCGTCGTTGTCAAATGGCATTTCGTGAAGTACGAAATAACGGACAGCGTCAACACCAAAGAAGTCTACCAGCTCATCTGCGTAGATAACATTTCCTTTGGATTTACTCATTTTGCCATCGCCCTGAAGCAGCCACGGATGGCCAAATACCTGCTTCGGAAGAGGCAGATCCAGAGACATCAGGAAAATCGGCCAGTAAATAGTATGGAAACGGATGATATCTTTTCCAATAAGATGAAGGTCGGCAGGCCACATCTTGTTAAACAGTTCAGAATTGTCTCCATCGCAATCATAACCGATTCCGGTAATATAGTTGGTCAGGGCATCCAGCCATACATATACAACATGCTTCGGATCAAAGTCTACCGGAATTCCCCATTTGAAAGAGGTTCTGGATACACACAGATCCTGAAGTCCCGGAAGAAGGAAGTTGTTCATCATCTCATTCTTACGGGATTCCGGCTGAATAAATTCCGGATGGGTTTTAATGTGCTCGATGAGGCGGTCTGCGTATTTGCTCATTTTGAAGAAGTAAGCCTCTTCCTTTGCAGGCACGCATGGACGTCCACAGTCCGGACATTTGCCGTCTACAAGCTGGGATTCAGTGAAGAAAGACTCACATGGAGTACAGTACATTCCTTCGTACTCTCCCTTGTAGATATCTCCCTTTGCATACATTTTTTTGAAAATCTTCTGAACCTGTTTCTCATGGTCCTCATCTGTGGTACGGATGAATTTGTCATAGGATGTGTTCATCAGATCCCAGATATTCTTGATCTGGCCGGATACATTGTCAACGAATTCCTTCGGTGTCACTCCGGCTTCTTCTGCTTTCAGCTCAATTTTCTGGCCGTGCTCGTCAGTTCCGGTCTGGAAAAATACGTCATAGCCCTGCTGTCTTTTGTAACGTGCGATGGCATCTGCCAGAACAGCCTCATAGGTGTTGCCGATGTGGGGCTTGCCGGATGTGTAGGCAATGGCTGTGGTAATATAATATTTTGGTTTGCTCATTGTGTTTCCTCCTTTTGCTATGGGAATGTCTGCTTACGCAGGCATCTTGCTCAATAAAATATTTGCGTGCGGTCCGGGATTTCATCAAGAAAGAATCCTGCCCGGTAGGGCTTTTTATGTAGTAGGGAATTCCAACGGAATTTCCTACTACATAAAAAACGCCTCCCCAACTATGTTGAGAAGACGAGTTATTCCCGTGTTACCACTTCTGTTCATTCCCGCCTCACGGTACAGATTATTATGAGAACCAGCCAATCTCCACATATAATTCATGAGGGACGTAACTGTCATTTATAACTTTCATAATCAAATCTTCGGGAACCTTACCGGGTACTTCCATACCCTTCCGCTGTAACAGGCGTTCCTGTCGCAGCCTACATCTCTTCGACTGCGCCCCTCCAAAGCCATCTTCCATCCGTTCCATACACACCCCTCTCAGCCTGTGAAAGTCACGCTCTGGCGCGCTGATTCTCCTTCGCGTCATCTGCCCTTTCGGGGGATTCTCTGTAATGCGGTACCCAAATGTACTCTCTTTTTCTATGGGTTTTACTTATAACGAGGACGAATTACCTCGTATTTCATATGTAAGAGCGTATCACATTTTGTGGGTTTTGTAAACCCATTTTAAAATGCAATACAAAAAATAACCGCCCCAGCGTTACTGTTCAGAAGGAACAAAAATGCCCGGATGCTGCCATCATAATTCACATCATCAATAACACCTTCCGGAAATGCAGCGTGTGCACGTTCGCCGGTCTGGCTGTTATAATAAACATCTGCATGGTATTCTGTTACATCCAGGACCATACGGATACTTACCAGTTGTTTTATGATTGTTCTTGCCGTCTTTTTAAAAGCACAGTCTTCAAGCACTTCTTTTGGTGACGGAAGGAGGATTACCGGTTGTGTAGGCTCCTGCTTTTTTCGGCCATGCCCTTTATGTCCTGGCTGTCCGCCGGGTTTCCGTCCTGTTTTTTCCCTGCTGTTTGCAATCTTTTTCCGCCGGATGGCTTTTGGAGAAGGAATAGATGAATTTTCATAATCACGGTTGATCTGTGCATGAAGTTTCAGGTTCTTTCCCTGTTCTTCTTCCAGCTCAGCAGCTGTTTCGTAGAACTTAAGGCGGAATTCTTTTGCCTTATCCAATGCATCATCTCTTTGTTTCTCAGCAAGAAGGGCGCGTTTCTCCATCGCCCGGAGTTCCTGGTCCGCTTTTTTCTGTATCGTCTCAAACTCCAGGAGCATATCCTCCAGTACAGTTATAATCAAACGCCGCTGATAATGTCTGTGATCTTTGAAATATGGTCTTCCAGATATTCAATCAATTCTTTCTGTTTCTGTATAAATTCCTCCTGGATCTCAATCTGTTTGAGATAACCGGCAAGGAGTTTATCACGTTTTCTAAGTTCTTCTTTTAAATCAATGTCCATAAGGAAACCTCTCTTTCTTGAGAAAAAGTATAACAGAAACATAGAAAAAAAGCGAATCACCAGAAAGTGCCTTTTCGTCAATCTGACTGTGGATAAATGTAAGCGATGAATAATCCACCGGTTTTTCAGTATCCAAAATTTATGAGATAATC
>OIXV01003495.1_pt1 | contig 11540 bp, 9 predicted proteins | sample 1587771 | NCBI WGS metagenome assembly OIXV01 (sample SAMEA3888893, study PRJEB22519) | human gut metagenome | biome: human gut; feature: human-associated habitat; material: faeces | place: Denmark | collected 2010
TCCTCATGGCTTCCTCCTTCGTTTCTTATTTGGCGTTTAACAGCGCCATAAACTCGTCGCCGGTGATGGTCTCTTTCTCGTACAGGAACTTTGCAAGCTCGTCGAGCTTCGGGCGGTTCTCCTGCAAAATCCGCACCGCCTTCGCGTGCTGCTTCTTCACAAGGTCAACCACCTGTCTGTCGATCTCTGCCTGCGTTTCGGCGCTGCACGCCAGTGAAGCATCGCCGCCGAGGTACTGGTTCGTCACCGTCTCCAGCGCGACCATATCAAAGTTGTCGCTCATGCCGTAGCGCGTGATCATTGCGCGGGCAAGCTTTGTCGCCTGCTCAATGTCATTCGATGCACCCGTTGTAACGGAATGGAACACGACTTCCTCCGCGGCTCTGCCGCCCGTGAACGTCGCAATCTTGTTTTCAATCTCCTCGCGGCTCATCAGGTAATGGTTGCCGTCCTCCACCTGCATGGTGTAGCCCAGCGCGCCGGACGTGCGCGGAATAATCGTAATCTTCTGCACCGGCGCGGAGTTCGTCTGCTTCGCCGCCACCAGCGCGTGACCGATTTCGTGGTACGAAACGATGAGCTTTTCGCGCGTTGTGAGAATAGAGTTTTTCTTTTGATAGCCCGCAATAACAACCTCGATGCTCTCCTCAAGGTCGGCCTGCGTTGCGGAAGCACGACCGTCACGCACGGCGCGCAGCGCAGCTTCGTTCACAATGTTCGCAAGCTCTGCGCCGGAAGCGCCGGAAGCCATGCGCGCGATCTTCGCAAGGTCAACGTCGGGTGCAACCTTAATCTTCTTCGCGTGTACACGCAAAATCGCCTCACGGCCCGCAAGGTCGGGCAGCTCCACCGGCACGCGGCGGTCAAAACGACCCGGACGCGTCAAGGCGGGGTCAAGCGACTCCGGGCGGTTCGTCGCGGCAAGGATAATAACGCCGTTGTTGCCCTCAAAGCCGTCCATTTCGGTCAAAAGCTGATTTAAGGTCTGCTCGCGCTCATCATTCGTGCTCAGCTGATTATCGCGCTTTTTACCGATGGCGTCGATTTCATCGATGAACACGATGCAAGGCGCTTTTTCCTTTGCCTGCCTAAAGAGGTCACGTACTTTCGATGCGCCCATGCCAACGAACATCTCGACAAATTCCGAGCCGGACATGGAGAAAAACGGCACGTTCGCTTCGCCGGCGACCGCCTTAGCTAGCATTGTTTTGCCGGTTCCCGGAGGGCCCACAAGCAAAATGCCCTTCGGCATGGAAGCGCCAATCTCTTTATATTTATTCGGGTTATGCAGGTAATCGACAACTTCGGAAAGGTTCTCCTTCGCTTCGTCCTCGCCCGCAACGTCCGCAAACTTAATGCCGTCCGAAGACTGCACATACACCTTCGCACTGCTCTTGCCCATGTCGAACTTCATGGCGTTCGGGCCGCCCATTTTCTTCATGAGCTGCCGCGACAAAAGCTGTCCCAGCACCACAAAGAGCACAACCGGCAGCACCCAGCTCACGATAAAGCTCATCAGCGGGGACATCTGCTCCACAATCTCGCCGGAAAACTCCGCGCCGGAATCGTAAAGGCGCTGTACAAGGCCGTCGTCATTCAAAAGGCCGGTTTTATAAATTTTGCTCTTGTCCTTATTTGTGAACAAAATCTGGTTGTCTTCAATCTCCACCTGACCGATTTCTTTGTTCTCCGTCATCTTGATGAACGTGCCATAGTCCACTTCCTCCACCTGGTGCTGTGTAATCAGTGGCATCACCAGCATGTTTAAAAGCAGCAAAACGACCATCGCAATGCCGTAATAAAAAACAAGCGGCTTTTTCGGTGTTTTCACTTCGTTCATGTTCTCTCTCCTCTCGCGCGCGATTAAAATAGGCGCGATGTTATTTTAGCCTATTCTATGCGTTTTTTGGCGGAAAGTCAATCTCAAAATTTCCAACTTTTCGTGAACAAATCATGAAAGCACGCGGATATTCTCCTGCACCGTTCCCGCGGGCAGCGCTCCTCTCCGGTCATAATAAGTCGCTTCTCGGCAAGGCCGGCAAAAACTCCCGAGAAACCATCGTCCTTGCCACAAAACAGCACCGCCCGGGTTGACACTTCACCCCGGCGGTGCTATGCTTTTTCCAAATTTACGATTTGTATTTGCGCTTTTAGGGGGTATTTTCATGAGCACTGTTTTGATTCGTGACGCCAAGCTTTCCGACGCACCGCGCCTGCTGGAAATTTACAGCTATTACGTAAAAAACACCGCCATCACCTTTGAGTACAATGTGCCGTCGCTCGAAGAATTCCGACACCGCATGAAAAACATCACGCTGCGCTACCCGTACATCGTCCTCGAAGCGGACGGCAAGGTCATGGGCTACGCCTACGCGGGCTCATTCATCGGCCGCGCCGCCTACGATTGGTCATGCGAAATGACCGTTTACCTTGACCGCACCGCCAAAAAACTGGGCTTCGGCAGAAAGATCTACGAAGCCATGGAGCAGCGCCTCAAAGATATGGGCATTTTAAACCTTTACGCCTGCATCGGCTATATCGACAAGGAGGACGAGTACTTAAACCACAACAGTGCCGATTTTCACGCTCACCTCGGCTACAAAACGGTCGGCACGTTCAAAAAATGCGGCTATAAATTCGGCCGCTGGTACGACATGATCTGGATGGAAAAGTGCATCGGCACGCACACCGATACCCCTGCCCCCGTCCGCTTCTTGACCGATGCACCCGACCCAAACGCGCATTGATTTTATGCACCCCATACCTTACCGCATGGCAAGCAGCGCTGCGGACTTCTTCAATCTTGTTTTCGCGCGGTTTGCGCAGGCGGAAAGCTCCGCGGCGGCGCGGCAATCGTCCATTTTTAAAATGCGTTCCAAGCGTAAGAGGGCCTTTTCGTCCCACTCTGCCTTGTTCTGCGCCGCAGCGCCCAGAAGCGTCATCGCATCCAGATAAACCTTTTCGGGCGTGCGCAGGCGGCGCAGTGTCTTTAAAAGCGTTTTGCAGTCCATCTGGCCCTCGCTCTGCTTGTGTGCAAAGGCGAAAAGCTCGTCCGGGCGGTCGTGCAGCGTCTCGTACACAGCCTGCACCATGCCGGCGCTCATCATCTCGCTCACCACCTCGCGCTCCGTGTTTTCTTCACCCGCAAGACTCGCGCCAAGCGCCATGCTGCCGTCTTCGCCCTCGAGCTCACGGTCTAAGCTGTCCGGCACGGCTTTTTTAAAGCAATCGCCGAGGATATTATTCATCACATACGCGAACAGCGTCGGGATAAAATGCGCCTCCCCCTTTTTGAAAAATAAATCAAGGCGCACTGCGCCCTTGTTTTCGCCCTTTGTAATGGGGCTCATCAGGCCGATGAACGTCTCGTGCGTGTATTCGGTCTGCGCCGTCTCTGCTTCGCCGCCGCAAAAAGCGCACAGTGCGCGCAGCTTTACGCCCGCCGCAGCACTGCCCAAAACGTCCTTTAAAAGAAACGCATACAGGGTTTCCTGAAAGCGTGCGGAAAGGGCCGCGTCCGCCCACAACACAGCAACGCTGTTTTTTCCGCTTTCGTACACTTCCTTTAAAACCGCGCGGAACGCTGTTTCCTCCGCGCTCTTTTCAAATACCTTCGCTGCCATATCCGTTCCTCCTTAAAGCGTTTTTCTTGTGCTTTAAGGATAAAAAACGGTTCTCGGTACTATCCCGAAACGGTCTCGATTTTTTCTCGATTTTCGCCGAACAGCGTTGAAGAACCGCACATTCAATGCTATAATCGGGTTATCCATAAAAAAGGAGGAAACGCGGTGGACGAGCTTTATAAAATCCAAAACGTCACGTATAACGCCACGGGCGGTACTTTAAAAAACGATAAAGCGGTCATCGACCTCACCGCACAGCAAAACCGCCTGCTGCGCTACCTTGTCTTAAACGCCGGGCAAACGCTCACAAAAGAGCAAATCACCGCGCATGTGTGGGGGTATGATGTCGATTCGGACGTCAGCAACCTCATTTACGATACCGTCTCCGCCGTGCGCCGCCTGCTGAAAAAAGCCGGGCTAAACGGCGCCGTCACCACCAAAACCGGCATCGGCTACGCGTTTACGGAAAGCGTCGAAAGAATCAAACCCACAGCCGCCAAAACCGAAGAAACATGCGAAAGCCTGCCTGCCGCCCGTTTTTGCGGAAAGCGCCCCGAAGTTCACGCTCGATACGGTCTATCTGCTGCTTATGGGCGACAGTATGTATAAAAAAGCGTGGTTTTTGCAGTCCGTCGGCTATATCGAAAAGCTTCCGCCGCTCAGCTTGGAGCCCGGCTCAGCCGACACCGTCGCCGAGGACGCGTTTTACAGCTGGATTTTACCCGAAAGCATCTGGGCGCGCATTTTGTGCACATACCCCGAAGAAAGCGACCGCAGAGCGTTGTATGGCGGCGAAGGTACAAGCGAACTGCTCCTCGACTTAAAGCAGGATTTTCAAAACGACAGCGGCTGGCGTGGGCGTGAGCTTACACGAAACTGCAAAACGTATTTGGAGCGTATGCTGATTCCGAGCGTGATTGAGACCACACTCGGCGCCGTGCTGCAAAATTCGCCGCAGCTAAGCGAGCTTTACCACCTGTGGCAACGGTGCAGCGAAGAAAACAACGTTCATCGCGGCGTCGCACTCGTCATCCTCTGCGCCCTGCTCGGCGAGCGGAATTTCAAAATGCTTGCGGAAACCTGCGATGTCATTGAACTGCTGAATGAAAATTTCTGACCGCAATCGCCGAATAAAGTTTTTGATCGACCTTTTTTCAAAAAGGTCGTGGGGTCTCGGGGCAATGCCCTGAGTCGCCATTCGCAAATGGCGAAACCCTTTTGTCTCCAAAAAATCAGGAGGGGAAAACGGAACAGTCCGGTGGACTGTTCCGTTTAGGGGAACCCTATTAAGGGGTTCCCCTAACGGCTCTCCCAGAGCCGTTCAAAAAAACAAACTAACCCATATAAAAAGAGGTGCAAAGCCACATGGAAACCCCTGTTAAACCTATCGCCCCAAACACACCGCATATCTGCTCCGCCGCAGAAGCGCTCGCTTTGCTCAGAAAGCACGGCGGGCACGGCAACGCCGCGTTCATGCGCAGCCTTGCGGATGCCGTCTCGGATGAAAACAACCACATCACCGGCACTGTCGGCGATTTCAACAACCTCATCGACCGCTTTGAGGCGCTCGGCGATTATTTCGACGCTTTGCGCGTGTGTGATTTTGCACTTAAAATCTATCCCCGCAGCGCAACGTTGCTCGCCATCACGCTCAATACCTGCGCCCGCAGCGGCGCGGACGGCGAAACCTATCTTGCCGCAGCCGAAAGCCTCGGGCGCGAAAACTGGAACGAACCGCGGCTTTTTAAAGACGCCGCCGAGTATTGCCGCACCCGCGCCTTGTGCTGCCCGCCGGAGCAGACCGAATCGTATTTTGAAAAAGCTCTCTCCGTCTGCCGCGATTTTCAGCGTATTTTCCCGCTTGATGAGCGTGGTTACATGAAAGAAGCCACCGTGCTGCTCGACAAAAACCGCATCGCAGACGCCGAAAACGTCCTGCGCCGCGTCATTTTTGAGAAAATCACCGCAAACGGCCGCCCGCAGCCCTTAAACGCCGCAAACTGCTGCAAGCTGTACCTTACGGAAATTCTGAAGAAAAGCCTTGAATACGACCTCATCCTGCGCATTGCACAAAAGGGACTTTCGTTCTCTGCCGCCGAGCAGAATTCCGAGCACATGGGCTACTTCAGCTACCGTCTGGCGCTCGCCAAAACAGCGCTCGTCATTGAAAGCGATTACCGCAATAAGGCCGATATTGAAGAAGCGCTCACGTGCTGCCAGCGCGCGTTCGACCTTGTGACGTTCCAAAGCTACGCGGATGATTTAAAGCGCTGCTACGTACAGCTGTGCGAAAACCCGCAGAATCCCATCGACCTCAAAACGCACCGCCTTGTAAAGCACGTTTTAAACATCGCAGAGACCGCTTCCGCACCGACACAAAACTAAATTTGAGCTTTAAAATGCCTTGTTCTGTGAAAAGAACAGGGCATTTTTCTTTTGTGCGCTCAAAATTTCGTATGCGCCGTTCGTAGTAAAGGTGAAAACAAACGGATCTAAGGAGGTTTTTACTTTGCCTACACAAAACAGCACCCAAACCTACGAAATGCTCAAAACATATTTGGATGAGACCGCGGACAGCTTTGAAAAGCTCGACGAGGAACCCGGTTTTTTGTACCGCAAAACGGACGGCCGCACCTCGCTCGTTTTTTGCGCCCGCGTGGATAAAGAGCTCGGCTTTCTGCTTTTAAGCGCCTACCCCGGCATTTTAGTCCGCACGTCTTACGTGCCGATGGCCGCCGATTACTGCCAGCGCATCACGCCGGAGGTCGGCGTCGTGTGTGTAGAGTCCAATTTATGCGAGGTCTATTACCGCACGGAGGTCGCCTTTGAGCACGCGCCCGTCTCCCGCGCCACACTGGAGCTTTTGGAGCGCACCGCGTTCGCCGCACTCACGCCGCACATCAGCGCTCTGCGTTCGCTCAGCGCGGGCGTACTGCCGGAGGCGCTCCCGGAGCCGCAGGAGATCCACATTCCGTCTCCCGTCCCGTCCCACGCGGAGGATTTTCTGCCCCTCATGGAGGAATATTTTCAAAAAACGCACTTTACCGTGCTTGCAAAACATGCGCCCGATGAAACCGGCGCGTGCTACCTCTACGAGTTTCTGGCCGCGCACCGCCGCTGGAAGCTGCACGTCACCTTAAATGATGAGAAGACCTTTTTCATCCTGCGCCTGTTCCCCGGTCGCAACGCCCTTGTTTTTGATCCACGCTACCTGCACGCCGCCGCGCAGATCTGCAACGCGGAAAACGATTCCGTAAAGTCCGGCGCACTCTTCGTCGGCCGCCGCCCGGAGGGTCTGTGCGCAAAAATGGCTCTTTCCGCACTGGAAGTTCCTACATCACTCGAAGAAACGCTGTATTCCGCCGTTTCCATCCTCGTTTCGCTTTTGTATAGCCGCGAAGCAGAGCTGCAAAAAGCCGCCGCAGGCGTGATTTTTCCGACAGGGCTCGATGCTGAGAAGCTAAAGTCCTCCGCGTCAGACCGCAAAAAACGGCTTGAAGACGCGCAACGCTTTTTGGCCATGACCGCCCGCCCAAAGCCGCTTGACCCCGCGTCTGCCGAAAAAGAATTCGATGCCCTGTTCGGCGGCGACATCGCCGAGACCGATGACGACGACCCGAACCGTTCCGATAAGGAGGCTCTTATGCCGGATTATTACATTGCCGAAGACGGCACCATCCACGACCGCGAAGCCGAGCACCGCAGCCGCACACAGCACACCGCAGCCCCCGCCGTTGCCGATACCACCGCCGAAGACACCCCCGAAGTCAGCTTTGCGCGCCAATTCGTTTACTGGCTTTTCGCGCTTTCCGCTTCCGTCTTTGCTGCTGTTTGCGTGTTTCATGAGATGCAGGCAGCGTTCACCCCGCCCGCACACCTCGATTTTTTGGAGGACTACGTACAGCAGTTCGTGTTTGAGCACGCCAAAGCGCTCGTTATCACCCTAACCGTATTCTGCATCTATCTTTACGGCAAAACGGGCGCGAAAAAGCACCGCTATAACGTGCTTGCCTACCTCTGCACCGTCTCCATCTGCTGCTTTGCGCCGCCCGCCGCCGTGTTCGTACTCATGGCCGCGCCCATCCTTATGGCGCTCGCGCTTGCCGTGCTCGTGCTCGGCATCATCGGGCTCGTCAAAATGGCGTTCGGCTAAATTTTTCGAAAAGGAGTTTTCCCATGAATGCACCGTTTTCCGCCGTTTTCCGCACGTTAAACGGCACCGCCGCTTCGCTTTCCGCGCTGCATGAAACGCTCCGCCGCATGGAAGCGGAGACCCGCACCGCGCTGCGCCTGAACGACCAAAACAGAGAACGCCGCGTCTGCGCCGTACAGGACGCAACCGACGAGCTTTTAGAAGACTTCGCGCACGAGTACGATACACTTAAAGGCGATGCCGAAAGCCTGCTTTCCGCCGCCGAGATTGCGATGAACGACATTCTCGACCCGCACTTTCACCGCATGCAGCCGCAGTATTTTTCCGCCGCCATGCAAAAGCCGTACAACACCGCAAACGTGCGCGCGGAAGCACTCATTGCACGCATGCAAAAAGCGCTTTCCGCCATTCAAGCCGGCGCAAAGAAAATCAAAAACGCGTTTTTGCTGCCGGACGCCGCGGGGCTCATCGGCTCCGTTTCTCCGGATTTCCGCAAATCGCTCTACATGCCCATCCTCGACGCCTACGCGCACATGCGCCGCTGCGCGGAGGCCATAGAAAACGCGCCCGCGTTTACCGAAAAAACCGCCCGCGCCCACGCTGTCTGCACGCGCAAAACGCGGCAGATTGAAGCCGAATGTACCAATCTCCGCGCGGAGATTCTGCAAAAATTAAAGGCCGATACCGGAGCTGCAATTACCCGCACAAACGCTGTGCTCTGCACACCGCCAAGCGCTGCAATTTTCGCCGAAAACGCCGGACATGCCCCGCTTTTCCTCGGCACGCTGCGCCTTGCGCTCCCCTCCGGCAAAATGTTTACAGCGCCGCTTACCTGTACAAAGCTCGACCGCAGCGTGCTGTTTTTAACGGATAACACCGCCCCGCACGCGCTCTTTTGCAGTTTGGCGCTCGATCTGCTTAAAAGCGATCCTGCCGCCGTCGTGCACCTTGCAGATCCCGCCCACTGCGGCAATGCGTACAAAGACGTTTTCGCCGCGTTTACGCCGAGCCGCCGCGCGGAAATCTGGTGCAGCACGCAGGAATTTACCCGTGGCACAGAAGCCTTGTGTCACGCCGCCGCAGAAAATGCACCAAATGCCATGCACTACGTTTTCATCGAAAACATGGAGCAGAATATCCCGGAGCAGACGCTGGAAGACCTTATTCGGCTCATGCGCGCCAACACCTGCGTGCGCGTGCTCGTTTCCGTGCGCAAGGCAATCTCCCTGCCGCACGGTTTTCAACAGAAATTTCCCGCGCTCGTGCAAAACGCCGCGTGCTGCACCGCAAAAAACGGTGGAATTTACATCTCCGAAGACGTTTTCACCGTCCCGCCGGAGGATCTCCCCACCCGCCGCGCAGCAGCGCTTTCCGCCGTCACCGCGCAGATGAAAAAAGCCGCCGTGCTGCCCCTCAACGCCCGTCTGCCGCATGCCGAAAGCTGGCAGAAAAAGAGCAGCGAAGCGGGCATTTTCCTTCCCATCGGCCAGAGCGATGTCACCCGTCAGCCCGTCACGCTTGCGTTTACGGAAGAAAAGCCGTATGCGCTCGTCATCGGTGACGTAAACTCCGGTAAAAGCGCACTTCTGCACACCGTTGCCCTACAAATTTTCGCAAACTACACGCCGGACGAAGTAAAGCTCGCCATTGCCGATTTCAAAGAGGGCGCGGAGTTCGCGCTTTACGGCGCATCGCGCCTGCCCGCGGTCGAAGCCGTCGTTGAAAACGAGGACCCCGATTGCGCCGCGTCCTTTCTTCGGTACTACGTCTCGGAGCTGCACCGCCGCCAAAGCTGCTTTACGGCGCTTTCCGCCGATACCGGCCGCCTCATCCGCAAGTATGAGACCTACCGCGCCGTGCAGCGCGAAACGGGTGCGGTGTCCGAAATTCTGCCGCGCATTTTGCTTATGATTGACGAATACCAGTCGCTTTTTGAGGGCAACACAGAGACTGCCGCGCTTTTAAGCGAGCTTGTCCGCAAAGGGCGCACCTACGGCGTACATCTCATCATGGCGAGCCAGCGCGGCGTAAGCGAAAGCGCGCGCAACACGTTCACGGCCGAGCTGAAGGACCACTTTCCCACACGCCTTGTTTTCCGCTGCCCGCCTGCCGCCGCCCGCCGCCTTTTCAGCGACCGCGCGGTCGATACCGGGCGCGAAAACACCGGCATTGCGGCTGCCGTGCTGCTGAAAACCGGCCATGCGCTTTTAAACGACGAAGCGGGACAAACCGAGCGCGCCACCGTCTCCGTGCAATGCTTTTACGCCGGGGATGACCTCATCGAGCGCATGTGCAGCCTGCTGCCACACGTAAACGGCACGGGCGAAACCGCGTGGCTGCGGTATAACGCCGCCTCCCGTGCTGCACCGAGCGCACTCCCGCACGGCGAAGTCACCTTCGGCGACTCCGTATGCCTGCATAAGGACCGCACCGCTTCCGATGCGGATAGCTTAAAAGACGACGGCTTTGTCTCGTTTACACCGAACGGCACGCACATTCTGTGCACGGGCAGCGACCTGCGCGTGCCGGCCTCTGTGCTGTGCAGCGCCGCGCGGTTTGCGGAACAGGAAGGGCTTTCGCTGCATGTTTTCTGCGTGGAAAGTCACCCGCTACTGCGGCTTTGCCCGGAAACCGCCACGGTTTATACCACGCTTGCCGCACAGAGAGAAGCGCTTTCCCGTCAGCTTCGGGAAGGTCAAAATCGCGCCGTCAACGTGTTTTTGGAGATGAGCGCGGAAAAAGAATTCACCCAGCCGCTCGGCACACTGCGCCCCTCCGCGGACGCGGCGCTTCTCAAAAACGCCGTCGCACACAGCCGCCTTTCCGTCGTGTTTGAGCGCCGGTGCAAAATCGTGCGCAGCGAGCTGCCCCAGCTTTTGGCGCTTGCGCCCATCCACATTACAGCCGTCGGCGACAGCGAAAATCTGCGTGCCGCCCTGCCCGATACCGCCCGCATTACAGCAACAGCCTTTGACGTCCCGCAAAAGGACAGCATCCACGCGTATTACTGTAATCGGGATACGGAAAAATGGGGTAAGATCGTGCTGTTTCAGCCCTTTTCCCCTTGTCAAGGACATCTTTTCAAATCTCCTTGAGGTGTCGCAAAAAGCAGACACCTGCTCTTTAAAACCTCGTTTTCCGAAAAAATCTTTGAATGTTCGATTGACAAATTACGAACATTTGTTTATAATACGAGATAGCAAAGAAACAAACGTTCGTAAAGCGCTGATATGCCGCACAGAACCGTCTGTACCATGCATCAACGCACAAGCGAAACTCGGATGGGGGTATTTTTATGATTCTGTTTCTCTTTAGTATTGCCGTTTCCTGCCTGTTGATCGCGCTTGCACAGGGTGCGGTTTTCTTGATCTCTCTTGTAACGAAATCTGCGCACCGCGCGAAAAGCACCTCCGTGCGCCGCAGCGTGCAGAATTTTACGGGGCTGCCGAACCGCGAAGAAGTAAAGAACATATATTCCCTTTCAGACCAGTTTGCAGACCGCCTGCGAGAGGTCGTGCAGTCTTGACCGATACAGAATTTAACGCCGTGAAGGCGTTTTTATCCGCCTACCGCTACACGGAGCTCGACCTCCGTGTACGCAGGGCGGAGCTCACCCGGCTGACAGCGCGCAAAGAAGCGCTGATTTTGGAAGGAAATACCGACCTTCTTTTTCACTTAGAGCACGCGATATGCGCAGCAAAAGACGCCATACGCGTGCTTTGCACAAGGCAGGCAGAAATTGAAGCCGCTATAGACACGGTGGA
>OIXV01003496.1_pt1 | contig 11531 bp, 8 predicted proteins | sample 1587771 | NCBI WGS metagenome assembly OIXV01 (sample SAMEA3888893, study PRJEB22519) | human gut metagenome | biome: human gut; feature: human-associated habitat; material: faeces | place: Denmark | collected 2010
TGGGTATACGACAATAAATTGTGACCGACAAAAAAGTACACCTTTATCTATCCAATAATTATGTTAGGACTTGCTAATCAATTAGCCAGCCCTAACATAATTATAAATAGTTGCTTTTGCTTCTATGTGGGAATCCTTCTTACTTTTTTGTTTAGAAGTTATAGTATTTCCAAGGCTATTGCGGCGCAGGCTTCGGCATCGGCGAGGGCGTGGTGGTGGTTTGTTAAATCGTAGCCGCAGCGGGCGGCAATTACGTTAAGGGTGTGCTGACCTTTTGGCCAGACTTTGCGCGAGGCTGCGCATGTGCAATAGAAATCGTAGTCGGGATAGTCCATTTGATAGACGCGGAAGACGGCTTTCAGGCAACTTTCGTCAAACGACTTGTTGTGTGCTACCAATGGCATATCTCCAATCATGGGCTCTATTTGTTTCCATACTTCGGGGAAGATTGGCGCGTCTTCTGTATCTGTGGCGCATAGGCCATGCACCTTGCTGCACCAGTAGTTGTAGTACTCTGGTTCGGGTTTTATGAGCGAGTAGTATTTCTCCACAATCTCACCACCTCTAACAATGACCACGCCAACAGAGCAAACGGATGAGCGCTCACTATTGGCTGTTTCAAAATCTATTGCTGCAAAATCTTGCATGGTTAATCAATGTTGTGCTTATTAATTTTTATGCAAATATAGCGATTTTGGTGCAAAGATATTGCCTGAGTGTGGCTTTTTCGTTCACACTTGCTCGTGCCTGCAAAAAATATGCGGATTGCGCTGGGGAAAGTTGGGGATTGGCAAAAATCTGTGAAAAAACATATTTTTTCATAATTAGGAGTTTAAATATAGTGGATAATTGGTCAATTTTTAATAATTTTGTATTCTATTTTGCACAAATAGGCAGACTTGGTTGATTCATAAGCTGTTCGCAAAAAGTAGAGTCACGCCAAACAATGCCCAATTAACAAAACAAATATGGCTGATAAGAAACAAATTAAATCTGCTCTCATCTCCGTCTTCCACAAAGATGGTCTTGAAGAAATTTTAAAAGAGTTAAACAACAACGGTGTGAAACTCCTCTCTACTGGAGGTACTCAGAAGTTCATTCAAGAACTTGGCTACGAATGTGCAGCCGTTGAAGACCTCACAAGCTATCCATCAATTTTGGGTGGCCGAGTAAAGACTCTTCACCCAAAGGTGTTCGGTGGCATTTTGAACCGTCGCGACAATGAGAGCGACCAACAGCAAATTGCCCAATACGATATTCCTGAAATCGACCTCGTGATTGTGGATTTGTATCCATTTGAGGAAACCGTGGCAAGCGGTGCCGACGAATCGGCAATTATCGAGAAAATTGATATAGGTGGCATTTCACTGATTCGTGCTGCCGCTAAAAACTACAACGATGTGGTGATTGTGGCTTCCAAGGCGCAATACAAACCTCTCGTGAACGCTCTTAAGGAAAACGGCAATGCCGAAACCACTCTGGCTCAACGCCGCTGGTTTGCTAAAGAAGCGTTTGCGGTGTCGAGTGCCTACGACAGTCACATTTTCAACTATTTCGACGAAAACGAAAACAGTGCGCTTCGCCTTGCTGTGAATGGCTGCAAATCGCTCCGCTATGGTGAAAACCCTCACCAAAAGGGATTCTACTTTGGCGATTTCGATGCGATGTTCACCCAGATCCACGGCAAGGAAATCAGCTACAACAACCTGCTCGACATCGATGCGGCTGTGAATCTGATTAACGATTTCGATGAAACCACTTTTGTGATTATGAAGCACAACAATGCTTGTGGCTTGGCTTCAAGAGAAAAACTGGTTGACGCATTCAATGCCGCTTTGGCTGGCGACCCTGTAAGCGCTTTCGGCGGTGTGCATGTCACTAACCGTGAAATCGACGCAGCCACAGCAGAAGAAATGAACAAGGTGTTTATCGAAGTGTGCATCGCTCCCGGCTACACCGACGAAGCACTCGCAATTTTGAAGCAGAAAAAGAACCGCGTGATTCTCGTGATGAAGAATTTCAAGGTTCCTGCTATGCAATGCCGCACAGTGCTCAACGGTGCTCTCGTTCAAGAGCGCGACACACACGTTGAAACCCCTGAAGAACTTCAACAATGCACCACTAAGGGCGTAACACCCGAACAGGTGGCCGACCTGCTGTTTGCCAACAAAGTGGTGAAGCACAGCAAGAGCAATTCGATTGTGCTTGCTAAAAACAAAATGCTCATTGCAAGCGGTGTGGGTGAGACCTCACGCGTTGACGCATTGAAGCACGCTATTGAAAAGGCCCACAACTTCAAGCACGACCTGCACGGAGCTGTGATGGCAAGCGATGCATTCTTCCCATTTGCCGACTGTGTGGAAATCGCACACAAAGAAGGCGTAGATGCAGTGATCCAACCTGGTGGTTCGGTTCGCGATGGCGAAAGCATCGACTACTGTAATAACAACGGAGTGGCAATGGTCATGACAGGCTACCGCCACTTCAAACACTAAAATATTTAAAAGACAAGAAAACACGACTATGGGATTTTTCTCATTCAGACAAGAAATAGCTGTAGATTTAGGTACAGCTAACACGATTATTATCCACAAAGATAAAATCGTGATTGATGAGCCATCTGTTGTCGCTCAAGATGCCAAGACTGGCAAGATGATCGCAGTTGGTGAAAAGGCTCGTGAAATGCACGGCAAGGTACACGAAGGCATTCGCACCATTCGTCCATTGCGCGATGGCGTAATCGCCGACTTTAATGCCGCCGAAATGATGATTCGTGGCATGATTAAGAAGGTGAGCAGCAAAAATGGCTGGATGTCGCCTTCGCTCACTATGGTTGTATGTATTCCTTCAGGCTCTACTGAAGTGGAAATTCGCGCCGTTCGCGACTCAAGCGAGCACGCTGGCGGCCGTGAGGTATATATGATTTACGAGCCAATGGCTGCCGCCCTTGGTATTGGTCTTGATGTGCTTGCCCCTGAAGGCAACATGATTGTTGATATAGGTGGTGGTACCACTGAAATCGCAGTGATTTCGCTTGGTGGTATCGTGAGCAACAAGAGCATTCGTATCGCTGGCGACGACCTCACAGAAGACATTATGGAACACATGCGCCGTGCACACAATGTGAAGGTGGGCGAACGCACTGCTGAACTTATCAAAATCAATGTAGGTTCTGCCCTTACCGAACTCGACAACCCACCCGAAGACTTCGTGGTACATGGTCCTCACCAGATGACAGCCCTCCCAATGGAAGTGCCCATCTCTTACCAGGAGATTTGCCACTGTCTTGAAAAGTCGATTTCAAAGATTGAAGCAGCTGTGCTCAGCGCATTGGAGCAGACACCTCCTGAACTGTATGCCGACATCGTTCGCAACGGTGTGTACTTGGCTGGTGGTGGCGCATTGCTCCGCGGTCTTGACAAGCGCTTGCAAGACAAAATCGGTATTCCTTTCCACGTGGCTGAAGATCCACTGCACGCAGTGGCTAAGGGTACGGGTGTGGCTTTGCGCAACATCAAGCACTTCAAGTTCTTGAAACAATAATAAGAAACTGAATATCATTTCGCACGGGAAGGCAACGATTCGTCATTGCCTTCTTATGCGTATCTATAGGTATGCCCTTTCACACTTCAGCAAAATGCCGATGTTATGAATAATCTACTCCAATTTTTAGTTAAGCATATTCCGTGGTTTGTGTTTATCATTTATGTGATAATCAGTTGCATACTGCTTTTTAGCAACAATCCGTTTCAGCAAAGCGTTTACCTTTCGTCGGCGAATGGTATCAGTGCCACTGTGTATGAAGGTTACAGCGGTGTGTCGTCATACTTCGGATTGAAATCGGTGAACGAGGACTTGCAGGCACGCAACACGGCATTAGAGCTTGAAGTTGCTCAACTGAAAAAAGCGATCCACAACTATCAGTTGCAGATTCCCGACACGTCGGGCATTCTTGCAAGAAGTGGACGCAACTTTTCCTATGTGGTGGCGAATGTGATTAGTAACAGTGTGGCTCAACCAGCCAACTTCATCACCATCGACCGTGGTAGCGACGACGGCATCGTGCCAGAAATGGGCGTAGTCGGTCACAACGGCGTGGTGGGCATTGTGAACGTGGTGGGCAAGCACTCGGCACGCATCATCTCGCTCATCAATCCCTACACTCGCTTGTCGTGCAAGGTGAAGAAAAACAGCAAATTCGGCACTCTTATCTGGAATGGCGAGGACTATCGCTACGCCACTTTGACCGAACTTCCTCGCGACGGCAGATATGCTAAAGGCGACAGCGTGGTGACCAGCGGCTATTCTTCATTGTTCCCCGAAGATATTATGGTGGGCGTGATAGTGGGCGAAGACAAGGCGATGTCGAGCAATTTCATGGCTATGAAAGTGAAATTGAGCACCGACTTCTCGCAACTGAAGAATGTGAGTGCGCTCAACAACAAGATGCGTGTGGAACTGAAGGCTTTAGAGACGAAAGACAATAACCCAAGCGGCACAAAGAAGGAGGAGAAAAAGTAATGGCAAAAACTACTGTTCAATTTATCATACTGTTTGTGATATTGGTTTTGGTGCAAGTGATTTTCAGCAAAATCATGCTGTTCAATGTAGCCACGCCAATTATCTTCATCTATTTGCTGCTTCGATTGCCTATCGGCTTATCGCTGAATGCCGTGTTCACCATCGCATTCTTTTCGGGATTGTCGATTGACGTGTTTAACGACACCCAAGGTATGAATGCATTGGCGTGTTTGCTGATAGCAGCCATTCGCACTAAAGTGTTCTACGCCTTTGTCACTCACGACGATGAGTCGAGCGCTATCATCCCTTCGTGCAAAAGTATCGGCACAGGCACATACTTGAAGTATGCTGGCACATTGATGCTCATCTACTGCTTCTTGATATTCTTTATCCAAGCATTCACATTCCAAAATGTGTTGCTCACGATCGCTCGCATATTCTGTAGTTTTGCCCTGTCGCTCGTGCTGATTTACGGTATCGACAGTTTGGTGAACACACACCGCGAGAAAAGATAGCATATAAAATCCGAAAAAAGCATTCTCTAAATGAGAAAAGATTATAACCTTGAAAAAAGGAAATACGTGATTGGTGGTTTCATCGTGGTGCTTGTGTGCATCTACGTGGTGAGACTTTTCATGCTTCAGATTATGGACGATTCCTATAAGGACAAATCTGACGGAAATGCCTATGTCCATAAAATGATTTACCCTTCGCGTGGCCTTATTTTCGACCGAAACGGTAAGTTGATTGTGTTTAATCAACCGTCATACGATTTAACCGTGATTTTGAAAGACGTTCAGCCTTTCGATACCGTGGACTTCTGCAACACACTTCAAATTACCCGACAGGAATTTGACGAACGCCTCGAAAAAGTGAGGGAAACGAAGAATTTCTATCGTGAGCAGGTGTTTCTCGCGCACATCGACCAGATGGACTACGGCAGAATACAGGAAAAACTGTATCGCTTCCCCGGATTCTCCATCGTTCAACGCATTGTGCGCGACTATACATTGCCCGTGGCTGCCAACATTCTTGGCGACATCAGAGAGGTGAACGCGAAAGAAGTGGAAAAAGACGACTACTACAACCCTGGCGACTATATCGGCGACATGGGATTGGAAAAGGAATATGAAAAGTATCTTCGTGGCGTGAAAGGCGAAGAAATTCTTATTCGCGACCATGTGGGCAGAATTAAGGGGCATTACGACAACGGCAAGCACGACATAAAGCCACAAGCAGGCCACAATCTGAAATTGGGCATCGACCTCGACCTTCAGGAATACGGCGAAAAACTTATGCAGGGTAAGCGTGGCGCTATTGTGGCAATAGAGCCCGCCACTGGCGAAATCCTTGCTCTCGTCACATCCCCTACTTATAATCCCAAACTTCTTGTGGGCAAAGACCGCGGTAAAAACTACGCTCAACTGTTTCGCGACAACGATAAGCCCACATTCAACCGTGCCATTCAGGCGGCGTATCCTCCAGGCTCCACATTTAAGCCGTCGCAAGGTCTGATTTTACAGCAGGAAGGCATCATCACCGCCAGCACCATGTATCCTTGCCACCATGGTTTCGTGATCAGGGGTATGCGTGTCGGTTGTCACGGTCACGCCTCTCCGCTGAATTTAAGACCAGCCCTTACCACATCTTGTAATGCGTTTTTCTGTTGGGGTCTGCGTAACATGCTCAACAATCGAAAGTATGGCTCAATAGCGAATGCGTTCGACGTGTGGAAAAACCACTTGGTGAGCATGGGCTACGGCAAAAAACTTGGTGTGGACTTGCCATTTGAAAGCCGAGGCTTCCTCCCAAACTCAAAGTACTACAACGAGCATATCAAAGGTGGTTGGAATGCAAATACCATTATTTCCGTATCGATTGGACAAGGTGAAATTTTGGCGACACCGCTTCAGATTGCCAACCTTTGCGCCCTCATTGCCAACCGTGGATATTTCTACACACCCCACCTTGTGAAGAGGATTGAAGGCGTGGGCGTTTTGAAACGCTTCGCAACGAAACGCATTCCCACTATCGACCCAAAATACTATACCGAAGTGGTGGCTGGTATGCGTGGCGCTGTCATTGGCGGTACTTGCCGTAGGGCCAACATTGAAGGCATTGAAGTGTGTGGTAAGACTGGTACAGCCCAAAACCCACACGGTCGCGACCACTCTGCATTTATGGGCTTTGCTCCAATGAACAATCCAAAAATCGCCGTAGCTGTGTATGTGGAAAATGGCGGTTTCGGTGCTGAATATGGTGTGCCGATTGGTAGTTTGATGATAGAGAAATATCTCAAGGGCGAGGTAAAACGCACTGAGATGGAAAATCAAATGATGAACTCAAGAATTAAATAATATAAAGTGAGTAGCAACGAAAAAAGCATATTCAAGTCGCTTGACTGGTTTACTATCGTGCTGTATTTGGTGATGACCATCTATGGTGCTATCAGCATCTATGCCGCTAAATACAGTTTTGAGCAAACCAGCCTGTTTAGCTTCGACACATACTCTGGTAAGCAATTCTGCTGGATTATTCTTTCCCTTTGTTTGGGTTTTTCATTATTGCTGATCGACAGGCAGTTTTATGAAGCGTATGCCTACCCTATATATGGGTGTATGATTCTTCTGCTGGTGCTTACCATATTTGTTGCCCCTAACATTAAAGGTTCGCACTCGTGGATTACGTTAGGGCCTGTGAGTCTGCAACCGGCTGAATTTGCGAAATTTGCCACGGCATTGGCATTGGCGAAGTTATTCAGTACTTACGGTTTCAGCCTCAATACTCCCAAGAATATGGCGATAGCTGTGGGCATCATCGTGCTGCCAATTCTGATTATCATTTTGCAGAACGAAACTGGGTCGGCTTTGGTTTATACCGCACTGGTGTTTGTTCTGTATCGTGAGGGTATGACAGGGCTTGTGCTTTTTGCAGGTTTAGCTTCTGTTGTGATTTTTGTGATTGCGCTTAAATATTCCACTGTGACATTTATGGACATCACGCTTGGTGAGTTTTGTGTGTTTATCTTACTGATGGTCATTATTGTGGGTATGCTTCTTATCTATTGCAAGTCGCATATTGCGGCGCGCAATGTTACTCTCGGTTATTTAGGTACTGGGGCGTTGGCACTTGGTGCGCATTATTTAGGTTGCGACATTCGCGGCTACTTGTTCTTCTTCCCTGTTATTATCTGCTCGCTCATCTATCTGATATGGGAATTTTTCCGTATGAACAACAGGAAAATCCTTACCACCATCGGTTTTGCGATTGCTGGCATGTGCTTGCTTTTTACCGTGAATTTTGCATTTAATGAGGTGCTGAAACCTCACCAGCAGATGCGTATCAAGGTGGCACTCGCCATTGAAGACGACGTGCGAGGCCAGGGCTACAATGTGAACCAAAGTAAAATTGCCATTGGTTCGGGCGGCTTGATGGGCAAAGGGTTCCTCAACGGCACACAAACCAAATTCGGCTATGTGCCAGAGCAGCACACCGACTTCATTTATTGCACCATCGGTGAAGAACAAGGCTTTGTGGGTTCGGTGGCTGTTCTTATTCTATTTCTTACCATGATACTTCGTGTTATCGCTATTGCCGAACGCCAGCACACAGCTTTTGCACGAGTTTATGCCTATTGTGTGGCATCGATACTCATATTCCACTTGAGCATTAATGTGGGAATGGTGATTGGACTATGCCCCGTTATCGGTATTCCTCTCCCCTTCTTTAGTTACGGCGGTTCATCGCTTTGGGGATTCACCATTCTTCTGTTTATTCTTCTCCGCATCGATGCTTCACGTTCCCAATACGGCGTGTGGTAATCCACTCAAACAAAACATATATAAAATAACCACGAATTTTTCAGGAAATTCGTGGTTATTTTTATTGAGTGTATTCTTTAGAAATTTTACTTCAGTAGTGCTTTCACTTCTGTAACAAATTCGTCGGAAGTGAGGTTGTAGGGTAGCCAGTGGATGGGGAAGCCGCGGCGTTCCATGCCACGGAACCATGTCATTTGTCGCTTGGCGAATTGGTGAATGGCTGTTTCAAGTCCTGTAAACATTTCATCGTAAGTCAACTCCCCTATCACATGCTTGGTGATGTATTTGTATTCCAATCCGTAATAAATCAGGTCGTCGGGGGCTACGCCTTCCTCATCAATCAGTCGGCGCACTTCATCAACCATTCCTGCGTCAAGGCGTGCTTTCAAGCGGTCGGTAATACGCTGGCGGCGGTCGTCACGCGGTATGCTCACACCTATGGTTAGCACATTTTCAAGAGGGTGTGGCTCGGTGGCGAGTTTGAGAGTGGGATTTTCGTGGTAATACACGCAAATCTCAATCGCACGGATAGCACGCTTGCAAGTGTCGATGTCGCTATTGTTGCGAAGCGTTTTGTGTGTTTTGAGGATTTCGGTCAGTTCTTCCAGACTTTTTGTGGAGAGTTCTGCTCGCAACTCCTCGTTCTGAGGCACTGGTGGCAACTGAATACCTTTAAGCACACTCTCCACATACAACCCCGTGCCGCCACAAAGAATCACCTGCTTGCCTCGGCTGCGGATTTCGTCGTAGCACTTCTGATAGTCGCGCAGAAATTCAAAAAGGTTGTATTTGTAGCCAGCAGGGCAAATGTCAATCATGTGGTAAGGCACATCGCCGTATTCTTCGAGGTCTTTTCCTGTTCCCAAGTCCATTCCCCGATATAGTTGTCGCGAGTCGGCACTGATGATTTCAGCATCAAGTGCCTTTGCCAATGCCACCGCCTTACCAGTCTTGCCCGAAGCCGTAGGCCCTGTTATCACAATCAAATCGGTCATCATATTAAGTATTTGATACGAGCCCTTTCGATTTTATTTTTGTTGCAAGTTTGCTTTGAAGAAGTTCAAAACTCGTTGGTAAAGTGGAAGACGAACGCTGCAACCGTTGATGCTGTGGTTCATGTTTGTATAAATCATCATATCAAATTGATTGCCTTGACCGTGGAGCTTTGAGATATATTGCATAGAGTTGATTACATGCACATTATCGTCGGCGCTACCCCACATAATCAGCAGTTTGCCTTTCAGTTTGTCGGTGTTTTCGAGTGGTGCGCCATCGCGGTAGCCGTCAGGATTTTCCTGTGGAGTGCGCATGTATCGCTCTGCATAGATAGTATCGTAGAACTTCCATGAGGTGACAGGAGCGATTGCCACACCTGCTGCATAGTCGCTACCCGGAGTTGACATTGCCATCAGTGCCTCATAGCCACCGTAGCTCCAACCCCAAATGCCAATGTGCTTTGCATCAACGTATGGCAGACTTGCCATATATTTTGCGGCGGCAATTTGGTCGATACTTTCGTATTTACCAAGCTTTTGATACACCACGCTCTGGAATGCCTTTTCACGGCCACCAGTGCCACGGCCATCTACACAGGCGATGATAAATCCTTGAGTTGCAAAATATTCTTGCCAGTCGAGGCTCCACTTGTTGAGCACTTGCTGTGAGCCTGGACCGCTGTACTGTTGCATAATCACTGGGTATTTCTTGTTGGGGTCGAAATCCACAGGTTTGATAATGTAGCCATTAAGCTTGTAACCATTGCTTTCCACGGTGATGAATTCACGATGTGGAACAGTTGGGGCGGTATATTTTTCGGCAAACTCGCGGTTCAGTTCCAAATCGCGCACCTTTTTGCCGTTCACGTTATAGATAGCGTATTGGTTTGGAATGCGTTGTGAGCTGAATGTGCGAATGTAGTATTTGAAATTGCTGTTGAATTTTGCGCTGTATGTGCCATCGCCATCGGTAAGGGCGGTCACTTTGCCAGCAGCGTCAACACTTTCCACCATGCGATTGAGCGGACCATTGGTGCGCTGATAGAAGAATTGTTTGCGCGCCTTGTCGTAACCGTAAAATTCGGTCACATTTTCGTTGCCCGAAGTGAGTTGCTTGATCAATTTTCCATCGTAGGCATATTGATAGAGGTGCATATAACCCGACTTTTCGCTTGGCATCACAAAGAATGTGTCGTAATACATCACATCGTTGGCGCTCTTGCTGTCGATCCATGAAGTGGATTGCTCGGCATACACCTCGGTTGCCTGGGTGGTGGCTGGATTCACTGCGTAGATATGCAAATCGTTTTGGGTGCGGTTAAGCGTGCTCACCATCAAGCGATCGTCTTGTGTTCCGTAATCAATGTGTGGCACGTAGTCATTGTCGGTGATGGGGAGATTCATTTTTTGCAGACGGCTGGTGGCCAAATCATAAGCCATAACGCTCACCACCGAGTTTTTCTCGCCAGCCACTGGATATTTGTAGTCGTAGCTGCCTGGGTAGAGTGAATAGTCCTTGTTGGGGTGGCAATCGCCCTCATACATAGTCATGGAATACATAGGCACTTGGCTTTCATCGAAGCGGATAAACGCCAGAGTGTTGCTGCTTGGCGACCATTTCAGAGAGTTGAGAATGCCAAACTCCTCTTGGTAAACCCAATCGGGCACGCCGTTGATAATCTTGTTTTTCTCACCGTCGGTGGTCACAGTGGTAATAGAGCCGTCGGCAAGGTTTTTGATATATACATTGTTATTCTTCACGAAAGCCACTTTCTGGTTGTCGGGGCTGAGCGTAGCAATCTCTTCCCCACCCTCGTCGGTGAGCTTGGCGATGCGTTGGCTCTTCACGTCGTACACATAGTAGTCGGCAATGTAGGAATAGCGATAAATCATCTTGGTGTCGGTGTGCAAGAGAATCTTTGTTTCGTCGTTGCTCATCTCGTAGCCGTCCCAATCGGTGATTTTACAGCCTTTCAGTTCCTCGCTGTTAAAAATAGTGGTTTCGTTGGCTTCGTTCTTATACGCAATGCGGAAGATTTTCGAGCCATCGGTGCTCTTTTGATAATAATACTCACCGTTTAGTGCCTTTTGTGTGGCAGCGATGCCATAAGGACGGTATGAAAGAACGAAATCGCTCAGTTCAAGCGCAGATGCGCCAAATGTTGTGGCGGTGGCAATAAATGCCCCAGCTAAT
>OIXV01003498.1_pt1 | contig 11526 bp, 9 predicted proteins | sample 1587771 | NCBI WGS metagenome assembly OIXV01 (sample SAMEA3888893, study PRJEB22519) | human gut metagenome | biome: human gut; feature: human-associated habitat; material: faeces | place: Denmark | collected 2010
TATTTTTTATATGTTATTATTTTATCATAAAACTTAGGAGGGATACCTTTGAAATTCAAATTCTTTTTTATTGTTACTGTTTTGTGGACACTTTTGTTCGCTGTCCCTGTCACTGATGCCCATGGAGAAACAACGACCGATGAACAACTGACTGAATACTATGACTTTTTCAAAAATGAATACGCTTTCTTTGATCAGACCCTTGATGAATTTACCGCTAATTACTATCAGCAAGCTGCCTTAAAAGACTCCTTGTCAGACGAAGACCAATTAAAAGAATATCTGCACTCCGTCAATGAGCAATATTTACCAGCGGAAGCAGAACGATTAGCAAAAAATCCGCCTTTATGGTCTTACAATATCGGCAATTCTTTAGAGAAACTGACCTTTGAAGAAAAGCCTAATTACGCTACGTATGATTTATTGAATACCGTTCAGCCTGGAGATATCATTTTTGAAAAAAATCGTGCGAAATTTATTCCCCCTATTCGTTACCTCCATCATGTCATGATCGTAGAAGGAATTTACGAAGAAACACATTTAATTAATGGCAAAGAAGAAACCTTTCGCTACATTCGAACGATTGAAGCGACAAAAGAAACTAACCCAACGGATATTAGACCAGATGGCGTCGTCTATGGGGTATTAGATGATACTCGCTTTGATTATACTGAAGCGACTATTTTGAGAGTTTCTGAAGCGACTGCTTTACAAAAAAAAGCGGCTATCCAATTTATGCATGGCCAGTTAGGCAAGCCTTATAGTATAGAGTTGAATTTTCAACATAAGAATCGTTTATCTACCAGAGAAAACTGGTATTGTTCTACACTTGTTTGGGCAGCTTACATGAATTCGACTCCAGATGGCAGAATTGATGAGACAACTGATGAAAACGATAGTTCTTTTCAAGGAATTGATTTAGAGGCCAAAAATATACTCGAACATAATATAGTTAGCCCTAGCGAGATAAAAGCATCAGAGGCAGTAAAAAAGACCAATCCTTCCTTCGTAGATTACAACGATTACTCGCAAAATATTCTTAGCGCAACAGTCGGAGATCCTACTATCAATCAAGCCGATTTTACTTTTAGCGAAACATCCAATGTCTATCGCCTGAGAAACGACTATCGCTTTATCGCCATTGACCGAAACACCCAGAAACCTTATGTCAGCAAGGAGCTAACCTTGGGACGTAATTCCTTTGGGACACTCTTGGCGCAACTAGATGTTTTTACAAAGTTCTTATTAACTGATGAAGCTCAAAAAAAATATGCAGATTCAACGATTCCAGTTATCCCAAAGATGATCGCAACCGAAGATATCCCTAACTATGTAATGAACTGGATCAATACCTACACCCACTGTTCTTTTGAAATCGTCTATTCTACCAACATCACAACGGATCTCAATCATTTACGCTACAATCCAAGTTATACGGAAATCGTAAAAAAAGCACACCCTATCACTAATGTTCTAATCAATCAAGTCGTTCACACCCCACCTGCTTTTACCCAACAACGAGTTGATTACACAGATAATCTCACCGTCTACGAGCATTATCAATTGAATAACCCAAATCCAATGCTTGCTGATATTTCCCATAACAAGCTGGCTGGTGGCTGGTATTATTTTTACAATAATTTTTACGCGTTGATTTGCTTAGAAAATGGGACGTATCGTTATGCAAGGTATATCCGATTCCACGGTTCTTTTTCTACTGCAGCAGCGGCTCGTAACGGCTATGGTCTAAATCATGATTATACGATGACGGAGGAAGGAAAGGAGAGATATGGAAAGTATTACTACAACCTCATGATCAATCAGCCCGTTGATTATGGGATCGATTGGTTGAATCAGTACACAAAAGAACGAACGTTGATCGTTTTTTCAAAAGATATTGATAAAGATATCGACAGATTAAATAAAGGGACCGCCATGATCGATAAAGGGTTCAACGAAAGTGGCCAATATGTTTACTGCATTTTATAATACGTAAAATGCAGAACTGACGGCATCAATTTGAATACATAATCGTAGGGATCGACGAAAAAGCAGTCTTCAATCTTGCCCAAAATGGCTTGATTTGAAAACTGCTTTTTGACGTCTATTGTAAATTGGCTAATTCTTTTTGCTTTTCTTCGTAGATTTCTTCAATTTCTTTTTCAGATAAAGGTGTCCCGAATGGTCTTTTGACTTTCAACAGCTCTCTTTCAGGCGCATCTACCCCCACATTGACATCATTGCCAATAGGAACACTATAATGATGGATATGCCCATGAAGGTTTCTGATAGTATCATTTGGACCCAGCAGCATGGGATAATGTGTTAAATAATATTGATGATGATTGAATTTGACAATTGCTCCCACGTCATAGAAATAAAATTTTTTCGTTCCATCTTTATTTCCAGGATCATGTTTTTCCAAATAGCGAAAAAAGTTTCGGCTATCGTGGTTTCCTTTGATAAAGTGAATCGTTCCATTGAGCTGCTGAACTAATTCAAGTATTTCTAGGCTACCTTTTTCATATTGCGGATGCATCGCTAAATCACCAAGATGGTAAACGTGATCTGTTTCTTTGACTACCGCATTCCAACTGGCGATCAATTGCTGGTTCATTTCCTCCACTGTAGCAAATAACCTAGGTGCAAAATCATTTTTTCCTAAGAGCGCCGCATGAAAAAAGTGGATATCACTGGTAAAAAAATTCATCTCGCATCCCCCTTCTTTCATTCTTTCCTATAGCGTAAATAAAAGTCTCAAATTATTCAAGTATATCACTCATCAACTGATTCTTTCTTTTCTAACTTTCTCTTCTTTTGCAGCACTTGATCATATGTCCTATCAGAAGGGATCGCATATAATGCAATGCCACAAAGTAACATACCGACCAGGAACAATTTTTCTACTCCTAAACGATCGGCTAAAGATCCAGCAAACAATAAACTAATTGAACAAGGAATCTTAAAAAAAGGTAAAAGGTTCTGCGCATGGTAAAATGAATAAAAAATAGGAGGAAACGATAATGGAGATTACTTTTCAAACTGTACTGACCCCTTCAGCGATCACTATCACATTGGATCATGAAATCGAGAAAATAAGTGTAACCGAGGACAAGCTCCCTTTACCCGAAAATTCATTTTATCTCTTTTTTGCTCAAAAAGAGTGCCAAGCAATTGGCAGGACGATCGAACCTAAAAAGTGGGATAAAGTCATTCTCATCCAACTGTCATGGGAAATCGAAGCCCCACATATGATTGCTTCTCTACTTGAAAAAGCACAAGCAAGTGGACTGACGATTATGACAGATGAAACATTAGATAGAAAAATCCCCACAAATATCCAGAAAAAATTGGCTACTCCGAATGAAGAAATTTTGACTATCCTCGCACTTTTCGGCTATTCATTAGGTGAACAGCAAAAAACGGAAAAGAAAAAACCAGCAAAAGCTCGCCATCGCTGGTCAAAAAAGATCAGCGAAATACCCTTTACTGTAAACTTCAGAAACAGCCAAGCAACCCTCTATTGGCTTAGCCGAAATGAAATGTTGATCAAATCAGGTGCAACACTACTTACCGAAGCACCACGAAATAAAGATGGCTCTGTCGGTTATTCAGCAAAATATGGTGAAAAATTACGAGACGACTTCAAAGAGTGTATTTCTAATGGGAAAACGACCAAAGATATCATTGTAAAAAGTGTCAATGAAGCCAGCTTGCTCCTTTATTTCGGTGGCACAAATAGTTGGCTCGAAATAGTTGACGAAAACGGTAAATCCATCGATGAGTGGACAAAAGTGGAATAGCCACAAATCCAATACTATGAATAAGAAACAAAGCCAAAGAGCCGAAGAACTGTTCTCTTCGATTCTTTGGCTCTTTTTATTCAGACTATAAAATCATACTTTTTCAAATAGTCCGCGACTGATCATACCATCCATCAAAAAATAAAATTTATCTTGGCTCATTTTTTGTTTGTCATCTTTGAAGATATTGACAGCTTTCAATCCATTCGCAGTCGTGATCGACATTTTTAACGTTTTGATGTCTTTTGAAACAGTGATTTTTAGCTTAAAGCCTTCTTTACTTTGTGGAGTTGCATCTAGCGGACGAATCAATTGATAGTTTCCGCCATTTGTTTCAGTAAAGCCATTGTCTCTAAGTGTGTATCTTTTTGCATCTGGGTGCAGACGATAACTCGTTTTTGCGCCCATTACAGTTGCTATTTGTTCAAATGCCATGCTTTTCACCTCGGTAAACTTATTCTACTTTTATTATAAAAGTTTCTGATTTGTTTTACTAGGATTTTTTAGCCGGCTCCATCATCTGTTCACAGTCCACAGTGCTTTATGCTTCTCCACGTAGAATTGAGAATCTCCTTGTCATTTTACTTACTCGTTTCTGCATATTTTGCTTCTACAAAATTTTTTACTTTACCTAGTCCGAGGCTGCTAAGCAAGATGACTGGGAAAAACTGTATCGGGAATAGAAAAAGCAAGAGTGACATGCTTAAATATGGTTGGCCTAAGATCATGGTCAGACTAGCAGCAACTACTACCCCGACGAGCAATCCTGGCGTATAAGGGAATAGACTGACAAAAGCAAAGCCTATTGCTGTACTTGAAAAAATTGCCGGAAAGATTTTCCCTCCTCGCCAGCCAAATGCAAAACAAAAGTTCGTCAATATGGCTTTCCCTATACCTAATAGAACTAAATTGAAAAAAGAAAATTGAAGGGCTTCTTTGGATAAGGGCAACAATTGATGTTCCCCAGAAAACAAAAAATAGGGAGACACTAAGCCAAATACACCGATACCGATACCTGCCAGTACTGCCTTGGTCATTATCCCATTGATTTTTTCTGCCATTTTGTTCGTCAATTTTTCAATTTTTAAAAATATCCAGCCAAATATCCCTCCAACCAGCCAACCTAAAGGAGCGAATAAAAGTGCCTGCCACTCCCACTGGATCGTAGTGGAAAAATGGAGTGCAAAAACACTTTCCTCTGGCGAAAACTGTTCAATAAATAAAAAACCTACAATACCAAATAATGTACTGATTGCATACAAACCAATTTTTCTGGCTTTATTTTTCAATTTGAAAGGATGCTTGTTATCAAACACTTCACTGATTCCAGCGAACGGTGCCCGAAAAATCGTTGCTAGCATTGTTCCTATACTGAGCTTCAATAGTTCGTCTTTATGCTCAAAAGTTATTTTTAAATGATCCCCCATCCAAGTGATCATGCCACCCACAACACCCGCAAGTGCAGCTTCTGGTCCAAGGCTGGCGCCAAACATCAATACAACGAGCGCAGCCAAGATGTTTTTCCCGATTCTTCCTTTATAAGAAACGCGATTATTTTTTTTGAATTCTCCTAAGGTTTCTTCGATCGTTGTCGGATAGCGGCCTAAATGTTTTTGAAGCAACCCTACTAAAACACCACCTACTACCCCTACGATCATTGGGTAAAAAGGAAGTGAAACCATACTCGGAATATCTTGCCAAACTAAATCAATAAAAAAATTAGCGACTAGTAAAAAAAAGCTGCGACAGCACCAACTATCAGACCTAATACACAGCTGTATACCACAAATAACGCAGAAAATCTCATGTCTTCGCCCCTTTTCTAACACCTACTGAAATTTTTAGCCACTTGCTAAATCGCTGTCTTACTCCTCAGATAATCCTTCGATTTCTTTACGAATAGCCAGCATTTCATTTTCCAAATGTTCAATGTCATCTGAAATCCCTTGTAATTTTTCTGAGAGTTCAGGATTTTCTAAATTATTTTTATACCGTAAGCTGTGTTCTAAACTAGCCCAAAAATCCATGGCAATCGTCCGAAATTGAATTTCAACTTTGATTTTTTTTGTTTCTTCAAGAAAGTAGACTGGAACTTCTAAAACAACATGGACACTGCGATACCCACTCGGTTTAGGGTGCTTTAAGTAGTCTTTGATCGTCAGAATCGTAATATCAGGATGATGACTCAATGAGTTGATCAATGTGTAGATATCGTCACTATAGGAACAAATCACTCTTAAACCTGCAAAATCTCGGACATTCGCAATAATTGCCTGTTTTGAATAATTTACCTGTTTACGATTCAATTTGTTCACAACGCTCTTGAATCGTTTGATCCTTTTCTGAATTTGATGGATACTGTTTTTTCGTCCTCTGTGACTATTACTGCTTAATTCACGGTCAATAATGAATAGTTTCGTTTCTACTTCATCTAAAGCTGAGTGGTAATAAACCTCTAGTTCTTGATACAATTCAATCGCTTCGACACCCAGTGCACGATTTGTCGCATTCGATTCTTTATTTAAGATATTGATCAATTCCTCAATTGGAATTTCGGACATTTCATCTCACTCCTTAGAAAAAAGTATTTTTGGATGGCGCTCTCATTATAATTTTAGCACAAAGCTAATTTTAAACTCAAAATAGCGCTCACTGGATGATCACTAATCGCTAAAAAATACGTGGATAAAATAAAAAACCGCTGAGTTGGTTAGGCTCAGCGGAAAAGGGAGATTACTTTTTCAAATAATCATTCGTTTGTTGTTGGTTACGTATTCATCATAAATCACTTAAGCTAAACTATCATAAAAATAATCTAATATTTAGATTAAATAACTCTTTTTTTCAGTAAAATCAAGTGTTCGTTTATTTTTTCAATAACAAATTAGTCATTTTTTGAATGGCTGATGAGATATTTTCTGTCGCTTTGTCCTGTTTTTCTTCTGACGCGTTGAACAAAGCTACATCTACTCCATCTTTTGTCGTAATACTTTGGATCATTTCTTCACAGCCTGCAACATAAGAAATATAGGCTTTTTCAAAATTTTTGTGGATTCCCATTACTTTGGCTGGTGGACGAAGCTGACTGATTTTCTTTAAAATCAATTGGTATTTCTTTGTTCCCTCTTTGAATAATCCACTGATTTCAGTTAACTCTTCAGAGCTTAGATCAGCCGTTTTATTTTGGTCGATTGCCTCTCTGATCACTTGGTATTTGGGGTGCATTGTTTCTCCGATTTCTTCCGTTTCTTTCACCATTCGATCGACAGCTTGAACATAATAGCCCATATTTGGTAACATTCATTTTCCTACTTTCCGATTTTTATTTCATTTGACTCTTTACTTTTTATTTTACCTGTTTTTATTTCTAAAAGACAGGTTTTCTTCATTTACTATTTGATGACTTATTCGTTATTTCTTAAAAAAGCCTTCCTTCAAACTGTATTGTTTTCCGGATACAATATCATATTGGATCATCTTATAGGCATCATAAAGTGTTTCTTGCTCTTTATTCAATTGTGCTTCTTGACGCCATTGCCCGCCTTGATAGTATAATTCTCGTTCAAACGCAGGCAGTGTTTGTTCCATTTCCAATAACAACTGATAGAAACCAGTCGTTGGTTGTTTGGTTTGCTCCAGCAAATTAGCAGCAAAATAAAATGGACTAGTAATCGCATCATGCGTACTGTTCTCAGTCAATTTCCCCTGATTGTCAAACATCAAAAACTGCGTTTCATGTAACGTTTGCTTATCATTTTTATTTTGGATATCTTCTGAATAGATACCCGGTAAATGATCGCCCCAAAAAACAACTAACGTTCTTCTAGAAAGATCTTTTAACTCCTCGGTAAATTTTTTCAACGCTTGACTGCTGTAAGCAATGTCTTGAAGATAATTGTCTAAACTATTGGTACCACTATCGTCCATCGTCTTTGCTGAATAGTCTAGCTTTGAATACTTCCCATTATATGGCATATGTGTCTGCATCGTTACTAGATGGACAAACTGCGGAGTTTCTGTATTCTTCAAAAGATCCATGACTTCTTTATAGGCAGATTCATCTGAAATATAAGGATTATTATCGATCGTTTCTGTATATTTCATCGTGTCCTCACTAATAAAGCGATCAAAGCCCATCACCTTGTAGACATCTTCCCTTTTATACATGGATGTATTAAAAGGATGGATAGCAGTCGTCTGATATTTTTGGGCGTTCAATGTCGATACGAGTGAAGGCAATTGGTCGATTTTAGGCACAAGCATCGTATAAGGAGTGGTCAACTGTGCATTAAATAGTGCCATTGAAAAACCAGTCAGAGCTTCAAATTCGATGTTCGCTGTGCCACCTCCGTAATTTTGGGAGAGCATATTCCCACTGTAGGTTTGATTTGCGACATCATAATAATCTGCCAGTGGATCTCCTGAGATCTCCACACCATTCAACCGGCTAGGATCAGAGAAACTCTCACTCATGACATAGATGATGTTCGGTTGCTCTTCTGTTGCTTCTTGATTTTTTTTATCAGCCAGTTCCTGATATTTTTCGGTGATCTCTTTAATTTTTGCTTCTGAATATCCACTAGGTTCATCCATTGGGTCAATTTTTAAATTATACAAAAAACCGCCAATAAACCCAGTATTGTAATAATTCATCTTTTGGCTGTAAGGAATCCATAATGCTGTTTTATTATAGGCCTTACGCAAAAGATTATTAGGATTATTGAAATGACTGATATATACCAACGATCCGATAGTTACACACAATGTAATCATGCGTAGTATCTGGAATCGCCGTCCTTTTTTGAAACTTCGGTAAATCCCCCATAAACCACCAAGCAAGACTAGCATGATCAACCCTAGCAACAAGTAAAAGGAGCCTTTCCCAGTCATTTCCTTCAATAAGCTGAACTCCGTGATCATTTTCAAATCGTCTGGGTAGATAGGCTCTTGTCGATAACTCATTTTTAAGTAATTTGCATACCCTAATATCCCGATACTTACAATGTAAAAGAACATACCGAAAAGAAATGATCCCATAACCGATACTAAAAGTAAAAAAATCATCAACAATACAAGGCATGCCAATAAGAATTTTTGTGTGTGCCACGAAAAAGCAAAGTTCAACGCAAGGTCAACAGAAAGATCATTTTGACACCATTGTAAATAGAGGTTGCTTAATACAACAATCAATAAAGTAAAAATGCTGATTACTGTGTATTTTAAAATACGCTTTTGTGTTAAAGTCAATTTATTTAAGAGATTGCTTAATTTTCTTTTCAAGTAGATACTCCTTCAACTTTCAGTGAATTGATTATTATTACTGTCTACTTTATTTTAGTAGTTAACCTTTTACAAGTAAAGAAACGAGAAGAATTAATGAAGATTTTTGAATCATCTATGAAGACCAATGCAACAACAAGTCCTAACTCAGACTATAAGAAATCAGGCTATTCAAAAAATTAGAAGAGTTTGCTCTATAAGTATAAAAAACTGAGACACCAACTTTTTGATGTCCCAGCTTTTCGGCTCTATACGCTTACTTTTATTCGCTTTTAATTTCTGATTTACTTAGATCTGCAATTTATTTCTTCCAAAAATCATCGAAAACTGAGATTGGCAAATGACGTTTATGTTGCGTTTTATTCCACCATGCTTCAATCTTTTCTTGCGCATCGACTGGAATTTCTCTGCCTTCTAAATAATCATCGATTTCATCATATGTCACACCGAGTGCTACTTCATCTGCAATCAATGGTTTGCCATCTTCTAAATCTGCAGTTGGTATCTTCGTGTATAATTTTTCTGGCGCATTTAATTCTTTTAATAATTGTTTTCCTTGGCGTTTATTCAAGCGGAACAATGGCAAGATATCTGCTCCACCATCGCCGAATTTCGTAAAGAAACCTGTGATATTCTCTGCAGCATGATCTGTTCCTAAAACTGCTCCAGCTCGTTCTCCTGCAATCGCATATTGCGTGATCATTCGTTGACGTGCTTTGATATTTCCTTTATTGAAGTCGCTGATTTCTACGCCAGCTTCACCTAAAACTGTGACTTCTGCATCTACGGCCGGTTTGATATTCACGCGTAAACTAACGTCTGGTTTGATAAAATCTAAGGCTGCTTTTGCGTCTTCTTCATCCACTTGTTCCCCATATGGCAAACGGACAGCGATGAATTGATAGTCCTCATCTTTTGTTTCTTCGCGCATTTCTTCCATTGTTAATTGCGCTAACCGCCCTGCTAATGTTGAATCTTGTCCCCCACTGATCCCTAAGACGAATGTCTTTAAAAATGGGTGTTTTTTCAAATATGCTTTCAAAAAATCAATACTTACTCGAATTTCAGCTTTTGGATCAATCGTTGGTTTGACACCTAATTCTTTGATGATTTCTTTTTGTAAGTTCATTGTTTTTCCTCCTTACGCTTCATTGTGCATGTCTGCAACACTTTTTTTCATACGTTCCATCGTCGCCATTTTATGATTCCAACAATCCGTAGATAGATCAACTGGATATTTTTGTGGATTAAGGTCACGTTTGTATTCTTCCCAAAGTGAATCAAGGTTCGTTCGAGTGTATTCCTTGATCTCATCTAAAACAGGCAAATCATAGACAAGTTTTCCATCGATATAGATATCTTGTAAGATTGGACGTGCAGTAAAGTCTCGCACAGTTTTATTGATAAATGTATGGATTGGATGGAACATGAAGATTTCTTCTTCTTCTCGTGGATCTTCGTCCCAAAGAGTGACATAATCCCCTTCTGATTTCCCATCGAAATTACGCGTGATACGCCAAACTTGCTTTTTACCAGGAGTTGTTACTTTTTCAGCATTGCTGGATAGTTTGATCGTATCGATCATTTTACCATCCTTACTTTCAATCGAAACTAACTTGAAAACAGCTCCTAGAGCGGGTTGATCATATGCAGTGATCAATTTTGTTCCGACACCCCAGACATCTATTTTGGCTTTTTGCATCTTTAAGTTCAAAATCGTTGCTTCATCTAAATCATTTGACGCATAGATTTTTGCTTCAGTAAATCCAGCAGCATCTAGCTGTTCCCGTACTCGTTTAGAAATATAAGCCATATCTCCACTATCGATACGTACACCTTGGAAATTGATTTGATCACCTAATTCTTTGGCTACCCTGATCGCACTAGGAACTCCTGATTTAAGCGTATCGTACGTATCCACCAAGAAAACACAATCTTTATGCGTCTTGGCATATGCCATAAAAGCTTCATAATCATTTCCGTAAGATTGAACAAGTGAATGTGCATGCGTACCGCTTGCAGGAATCCCGAATATTTTTCCTGCACGTACATTACTTGTGGCATCTGCTCCACCGATGTATGCTGCACGAGTTCCCCAAACTGCTGCATCAAGTTCTTGTGCTCTTCTTGTTCCAAATTCCAATAAAGGATCATCGCCGATAACTGATTTGATTCTAGCAGCTTTGGTGGCAATCAGTGTTTGGAAATTCACGATGTTCAACAAAGCTGTTTCAACTAACTGGCAATGCGCTAGTGGACCTTCCACTTGGATCAAGGGTTCATTTGCAAAAACCAGTTCTCCTTCACGGGCAGAACGAACTGTTGCTTTGAACTTAAATTCTTTTAGATAAGTTAAAAAACCTTCTGGATAAACATTCATATTACGTAAATACTCAATATCCGTCTCTGTGAATGTCAAATTTTCTAAATATTCGACTAAATG
>OIXV01003499.1_pt1 | contig 11522 bp, 8 predicted proteins | sample 1587771 | NCBI WGS metagenome assembly OIXV01 (sample SAMEA3888893, study PRJEB22519) | human gut metagenome | biome: human gut; feature: human-associated habitat; material: faeces | place: Denmark | collected 2010
TAAAAATGTTTTCCTACTATCCTCTAATATCAGTTATCCTTTATGTCTTAGCTAATAGCAATATAACGACGTGCACCTGAATATGATAAATAAGAAATCCAATAATGATCATCTGCCTGAATAAGGCTGTCATAATTCACTGTATTTCCAGCATCATAGTATGCCAACTCAGGTGCAGAAGTCTTTGGTTCTGCTTTTATACTTGCATAGCCTTTAAAAGTATAAACACCACTATTAGGAATTGATGGTTTAGAAGGATTAGATATAGTTGAAGCACTTTCTACAGTTGAAAGCTTTTGTACTGGAATATAGCGACGGTTTCCTGAATATGATAGATAAGAAATCCAGACATAACCATCTGATTGAAGTGTTTTATCATAATTGACAGTATTTCCCGCTTCATAATAGGCTAGTTCTGGGGCAGACATTTTTGGTTCGGATTTAATACTTAATCGCTCAGTAAATTGATAAGTTCCAGACGATGCTAGACTACTTACCGTATTATTTGTTGGCATCGGAGCGTCAGGAATACGTGTATTCCCACCTTTTAAGTCTTTAAAATGGATGTAACCTGTATAATGGGAAATAGGTAATGTTTGAGTATGGTAACTATGATCACATACACCATTGATATACCAATTGTACTCCTCAATAATAACATTATTACCACGGACATCCGCTACCCATGCAACATGTCCATACCCGCCATCATCGAAATATGCTACAGATCCTCTAGCTGGAGTTTTATCTACACGATAGCCATACCCTCTAGCAGTAGCACCCCATTGGGCTCCATTTCCCAATGCTCGAGGTGGTTCAATATGATTCACATTTTTTAATCTATAAGCAACGAAAGATGTACAGTTACCCATAGCATATCCCCACTGGTCGTATCCTTCAGCAAACCTCCACGCTGCTGGGTAATCATCACCAATTCTAGGATTAGTTGACATTGGTCGTCTGATATTTCCAACACTGAATAATCGCGAATAACCAGTTCTTGGTTTTGACGGTTTATTATCTGTTGTAATTTCAGGAACTTTTGGTTCAGAAATTTTCTCTGTTACAGTAACTTTATTAAGCTCCTTAAACTTGGACTCAATTTTTTTTATTTGTCTCATTTGAAACGTTTGGAGTAGTAATTTTTTTATCAGATAACTTAACGGTATCTGTCGTTTCATTGACCTTTTCTTCTACTGTTGATATTGGTTCAGTAGTATTTTCAACTTTGTGAGTTTCATTCGCAGTAACTGTTTGAACATGCTGAGAACTTTCACTCGTCTTTTCTGGAGTCACAGCAGTTGAAGGAGCTTCAGCAGGTGCCAAACTTTCCTTTGGAGCTGAAACAGTAGCTTCAGAAAGTACAATCTCAGAGTTTGAAGAAGTTACTTTATCTGATACAACTCCAATATCACTAGTAATACTTGTAGTTGATTCAGAAACAGCCACTTTCTCATCAGCATGAGCAGTCTGTACACCAGAAAGTAGGAAAACCCCTAAAAGCACAGAAGCAGCACCAAAAGAATACTTACGAATTGAGAAACGTTGAGCAACTTGATAAAAACTAAATTTCATAATAATATCTCCTAGTCTTTTTCATAACTCTCTCCTATGCAAAAGAGTATAGCACGACTATGACTATCAAATTGATATAAATCGTAAAAAGTCTAAAAATTGTCACTATTACAAATTTATTATATTTATTCACACAAAATATAAATATTTCTTTCATTAAGATTAGAAAGTCAGTTTTTTGGAAATTTTACAAGTATTCTGGATATATATTTAAATAAACAATTATAGGATCAGGTACTTGTTTTCAAAGTACAACAAAAGATGTGGTTCAATCAAACCACATCTTCTATTTTTAGTGTCTGCTTAAAACGATAGTCTTTAGATTGTGTTGACAAAGAACAATTAGGATACTTCCCTAAAATCTCTCGAACAGTGGACAGACCTATACCACGTCCCTCTCCTTTACTTGAGCGACCAAGTTTAAAGATACCGACTGTATTGATAGATTCTTGAGCAATGGTATTCTCCACTATTACTACCTTTATCTCTCCACTGATAAGAGCAATGTTCACTTCTTTAGTACTGCTATCCAGACTAGCTTCAATAGCATTATCTAAAAAAATGGATAGCACTGTTATGAAATCCAACAATTCCATCCTTGATACTTCAAAGACGTCGTTGACCTCAAGGTGGATGGTAATGGACTGGCCTTGTGCTTCCAAGATTTTACTAGCCAGGACACCTTTAACGGCTTCATCTTTAATATTAATCAAGTTGGCAATTTCGTACTGTTTTCCTTCAATCCGAGTCTTTGTTTTTTCAAGGATGTTATCGTAGATATCAGAAATAATAGCCATATCCTTGGAGTCAATGCCATATTTGATACTAGACAAAACATTTAAATAATCGTGCCTGAAGCGACGAATATCCGTATAGAGTTGCTCGATTTGTTGACTATAATGAGCCAAATCACTCATTTGCCTATCTTTTTGGAGTAGGACTTCTTCTTTTAGTCTCTCACTGAAGGTCGCATTGATATAAACAAGGGTCGCAAGAAAGAGTAAAGCATAGGTCACCACGAGATAAACATGCCAATCTCTTCCTCCAGGGCTCTGTTGCACAAAAAAGGTAATATATTGGAGAAGGAGGGCATAAGATAACATTGATAGATCTATGAGTAATAAAAAGTACTTTGAAAATGACTTTCGAAAACCATAGTTCAATGCTTTGAAATCCACTTTTAAGGTCTTAATGATTACCCAAAACACAGGAAAGACTAGCAACTCAATGACAAGGTTTAAATGAAAATGGTTAAGTACAATCAGATAATGACGATTGATGACCAAGGCAATCCCATAAATAATAAGATTGTGAACAAGACTTTCTATGATGATTGGAAACAAGCCATAGAAAATATCTAATAACCTATTGCCATAACGATTTCTGTAGAGGGAATAAACAACCAAGAAGGCATGCCCTAAAACATAGGACAGGGCTGGAGAAAGCACAAACAAAAATCGGATAACCAAGGGGATGATAATATACCATCTTAGCTTTATCTTCTCGGAGGTAATGTATTGATAAATGAGTATAAAGAGGATAATCTCCGCTAAAAAGTCTAGATTATCCAACAAAAAATTGATTGCTATCATAGGCTGATTCTCTCAAGCAATTTCTTTAGTTTCAACTTTGAAACATAGCAAACGCCACCATTTTCAAAATAGGCTGTCCCCGTACTTTTATCTAATTTGATGATATTTTCTGGATTGATAAGGAAAGATTTGTGGCATTTAAACAGTCTAGGGTCACTCTTTTCAATTTGAGAGAGACTGCCATAAAATTCGATCTGCTCCTCTTTAGTATAAAGGATAACCTTATGAACAATATCCGAGGTCTCAAAGTACAAGATATCATGGAAGGGAACCTGAATAACGGTCTTAACGTTCTCAATTCGGAAAGCATCCTCTGGATTCTGACTCTGTATCTTTTTGCAGGTTAATAAGATAATACTTTCCACACGCTTTTGAAAGTCCTCGCCCTCCAAAGACTTGTCAATAAAGTCTAGAGCTGCCAATTGATATTGAAAAGTTAAGGGCAGATACTCTGAATGAGTCGTGAAGAAAACAATATTGGCATAGGGGTCGTTCTTGCGAATTTGCTTAGCCACTTCCAAACCTTTTTTAGTATCGTTTTTAATTTGAATGTCCAAGAAAAAGAGCTGATGAGACCCTCTCTCGGTAATAGACTCTAACAGTTGATTGGGTTTGTCAAAAACCTCAAAGTCGCCCACTTTAATGTTATTTTTCTTAAGAATCGTATGAATAACCTCTTCAATACGATTTTGTTGGATAAAATGATCCTCTAAAACATAGATGTTAAGCATGGCATAACTTCCTTTAGCATAATCTTAAGAGAAATTCTAAGTTAGAGCATTTCTTTAATAAATGAACCTCTCTTATTTATTCAAAATGAGATTTATTGTTCTCTTTATTTATTTTACATTTTTATTACAAAAAAACAATAGTTTGTAACATTTTTTTGCTTCAATCAACTAAAAAAACACCCCACAAAGTTAGATTTTATCTGTCTAACTTTTGGAGTGCAGTTCATCAATAGCAATCTTTTTCGTACTAGTTACGATAATAAGGGACACCTTCAGCAGTTTGGTCCTGACCAATAACAAGGTAATCAGAGCCGTTACTACCTCCAGAAATCGCTCTCAATGCAGCTGAGCTTGTATCTGAGAAAACTCCTGCATAAAAAATATTATCTGAAACTCTTTGAGGCTTCAATTGAGCAGTATAACCTGTTGAGTTTTTAATAATTGTACCATCAGAATTGATAGTCACTGATTCACCATTTGCATTAGTCCAAGTTCCCACAAGAGAGCTAATATCACCATTATCAAGGGCACCGAAGTTAAGTGATGATTGACTATTATTTGCGTTCTTTTCAGATTTAACCTTGTCTGTTCCAGCTGTTGCTTCAGCCACTTGTCCGCCATCTGTAGTACCTGCTTGAGCTTGTTCTTGAGAAGAAGCCTTAGGTGCTACTGCTGAGGTCTGATTGTCATTTTCTTCATTTGTGACTGCTGAAGATGATGATCGAGTTGATTTTTTATCCTTCTTAACGACCTTACTTGAGCTTGAAGATGACTTTTTAACCGTTTGGACTGAACTGCTACTTGTGCCAACACGCGCTGATTCATGACTGTTAAATTTAGTCACTAAGAAGACAGCGAGGATAATCACAATAAGAGCTGATATGATACCAATGAGTTTACCTGTAGTTTTCATAAATTATGTTCCTTTAATTATTTTTTACGTCATAAATATAACATTTTTATTTCTATATTTCAATACTGTTACATGAGGTATTATAGAAATATTTCATGCCATCTTCTATAATAGGGTGTCCTCTATGTCTTAACTAATAGCAATATAACGGCGTGCACCTGAATATGATAAATAAGAAATCCAATAATGACCATCTGCCTGAATAAGGCTATCATAATTTACTGTATTTCCAGCATCATAATATGCCAACTCAGGTGCAGAAATCTTTGGTTCTGCTTTGATACTTGCATGGCCTTCAAAAGTATAAACACCACTATTAGGAATGGATGGTTTAGAAGGATTAGATGTAGTTGAAGCATTTTCTATAGTTGTCGTTGTTCCACCTACACCAATTTGTTTACCACTATCAGTCACATAATAGAGATGGATAAGATATTCTCCTCTGTCATTCTTATGATCACTAATTTTTACAGAAGTCTTATAGGTACCATCAGATTGTTTAACAGCTTTATACCATTTCAAGTCATCTTGTCCATTTTTTGCTGACCAAATTGGAACTTGAACTTCTTTTAGTCCAACATTACTTGAAACATTCGAGATAACAACATCAAAGGTACCTGATTGGTCATTCTTATTTATAACATTAATGGTTCCTTTAACCTCTGGTTTTACCTCAGTTGAAAGCTTTTGTACTGGAATATAGCGACGGTTTCCAGCATATGATAGATAAGAAATCCAGACATAACCATCTGCTTGGAGTGTTTTATCATAATTAACAGTATTTCCTGCTTCATAATAGGCAAGTTCTGGGGCAGACATTTTAGGTTCAGCTTTAATGCTTACTCTCTCTGTAAATTGATAAGATCCTGAAGAAGCTAAATTACTTCCTGTATTATCTGTTGGTGTTGGAGCATCGGGAATACTTGTATTTCCACCTTTTAAGTCTTTAAAATGGATGTAACCACTTGCAGAGTTTCTAGGAATAAACCTATGGTTATATCGATTTGTATATCCATAATTATATTCTTCAATCTCAACATTTTCCCCATTTACACCTACAACCCATGCAACATGAAATCCCTTATTACCAGTAAACCACGCAACTGAGCCAGCTGCTGGATTCATGTCAACACGATAGCCTTCATTTTGAGCACGATATCCCCATTGATTTGCATTACCATATGCATAAGGAATTGTAAATCCATTCACTGTACTCAATCTGTAAGCTACAAAAGAGACACATTCACGTTTATATAATCCCCAAGGATCAACTTCAGCATAAGGTATTGCAGCATTCGGCCATGGGTAGTTGTCTCCAATAACAGTACTTCTTGACATAGGTCGTCTAATATTTCCAACACTGAATAATCTCGAATAACCAGTACTTGGTGTTGTTGGCTTATTATCTGTTTTTATTTCAGGAACTTTTGGATCAGAAATTTTCTCTGTTACAGTAACTTTTTCATTCTCCTTATCTTCACGTACCTCTGACTCAATTTTTTTATTTGTCTCATTTGAAATTCTTGTATCAGTAACTTTTTTATCAGATACTTTATCAGCATTTGTCGCTACATTAACCTTTTCTTCTACTGTTGATATTGGTTCAGTAGTATTTTCAACTTTGTGAGTTTCATTCGCAGTAACTGTTTGAACATGCTGAGAACTTTCACTCGTCTTTTCTGGAGTCACAGCAGTTGAAGGAGCTTCAGCAGGTGCCAAACTTTCCTTTGGAGCTGAAACAGTAGCTTCAGAAAGTACAATCTCAGAGTTTGAAGAAGTTACTTTATCTGATACAACTCCAATATCACTAGTAATACTTGTAGTTGATTCAGAAACAGCCACTTTCTCATCAGCATGAGCAGTCTGTACACCAGAAAGTAGGAAAACCCCTAAAAGCACAGAAGCAGCACCAAAAGAATACTTACGAATTGAGAAACGTTGAGCAACTTGATAAAAACTAAATTTCATAATAATATCTCCTAGTCTTTTTCATAACTCTCTCCTATGCAAAAGAGTATAGCACGACTATGACTATCAAATTGATATAAATCGTAAAAAGTCTAAAAATTGTCACTATTACAAATTTATTATATTTATTCACACAAAATATAAATATTTCTTTCATTAAGATTAGAAAGTCAGTTTTTTGGAAATTTTACAAGTATTCTGGATATATATTTAAATAAACAATTATAGGATCAGGTACTTGTTTTCAAAGTACAACAAAAGATGTGGTTCAATCAAACCACATCTTCTATTTTTAGTGTCTGCTTAAAACGATAGTCTTTAGATTGTGTTGACAAAGAACAATTAGGATACTTCCCTAAAATCTCTCGAACAGTGGACAGACCTATACCACGTCCCTCTCCTTTACTTGAGCGACCAAGTTTAAAGATACCGACTGTATTGATAGATTCTTGAGCAATGGTATTCTCCACTATTACTACCTTTATCTCTCCACTGATAAGAGCAATGTTCACTTCTTTAGTACTGCTATCCAGACTAGCTTCAATAGCATTATCTAAAAAAATGGATAGCACTGTTATGAAATCCAACAATTCCATCCTTGATACTTCAAAGACGTCGTTGACCTCAAGGTGGATGGTAATGGACTGGCCTTGTGCTTCCAAGATTTTACTAGCCAGGACACCTTTAACGGCTTCATCTTTAATATTAATCAAGTTGGCAATTTCGTACTGTTTTCCTTCAATCCGAGTCTTTGTTTTTTCAAGGATGTTATCGTAGATATCAGAAATAATAGCCATATCCTTGGAGTCAATGCCATATTTGATACTAGACAAAACATTTAAATAATCGTGCCTGAAGCGACGAATATCCGTATAGAGTTGCTCGATTTGTTGACTATAATGAGCCAAATCACTCATTTGCCTATCTTTTTGGAGTAGGACTTCTTCTTTTAGTCTCTCACTGAAGGTCGCATTGATATAAACAAGGGTCGCAAGAAAGAGTAAAGCATAGGTCACCACGAGATAAACATGCCAATCTCTTCCTCCAGGGCTCTGTTGCACAAAAAAGGTAATATATTGGAGAAGGAGGGCATAAGATAACATTGATAGATCTATGAGTAATAAAAAGTACTTTGAAAATGACTTTCGAAAACCATAGTTCAATGCTTTGAAATCCACTTTTAAGGTCTTAATGATTACCCAAAACACAGGAAAGACTAGCAACTCAATGACAAGGTTTAAATGAAAATGGTTAAGTACAATCAGATAATGACGATTGATGACCAAGGCAATCCCATAAATAATAAGATTGTGAACAAGACTTTCTATGATGATTGGAAACAAGCCATAGAAAATATCTAATAACCTATTGCCATAACGATTTCTGTAGAGGGAATAAACAACCAAGAAGGCATGCCCTAAAACATAGGACAGGGCTGGAGAAAGCACAAACAAAAATCGGATAACCAAGGGGATGATAATATACCATCTTAGCTTTATCTTCTCGGAGGTAATGTATTGATAAATGAGTATAAAGAGGATAATCTCCGCTAAAAAGTCTAGATTATCCAACAAAAAATTGATTGCTATCATAGGCTGATTCTCTCAAGCAATTTCTTTAGTTTCAACTTTGAAACATAGCAAACGCCACCATTTTCAAAATAGGCTGTCCCCGTACTTTTATCTAATTTGATGATATTTTCTGGATTGATAAGGAAAGATTTGTGGCATTTAAACAGTCTAGGGTCACTCTTTTCAATTTGAGAGAGACTGCCATAAAATTCGATCTGCTCCTCTTTAGTATAAAGGATAACCTTATGAACAATATCCGAGGTCTCAAAGTACAAGATATCATGGAAGGGAACCTGAATAACGGTCTTAACGTTCTCAATTCGGAAAGCATCCTCTGGATTCTGACTCTGTATCTTTTTGCAGGTTAATAAGATAATACTTTCCACACGCTTTTGAAAGTCCTCGCCCTCCAAAGACTTGTCAATAAAGTCTAGAGCTGCCAATTGATATTGAAAAGTTAAGGGCAGATACTCTGAATGAGTCGTGAAGAAAACAATATTGGCATAGGGGTCGTTCTTGCGAATTTGCTTAGCCACTTCCAAACCTTTTTTAGTATCGTTTTTAATTTGAATGTCCAAGAAAAAGAGCTGATGAGACCCTCTCTCGGTAATAGACTCTAACAGTTGATTGGGTTTGTCAAAAACCTCAAAGTCGCCCACTTTAATGTTATTTTTCTTAAGAATCGTATGAATAACCTCTTCAATACGATTTTGTTGGATAAAATGATCCTCTAAAACATAGATGTTAAGCATGGCATAACTTCCTTTAGCATAATCTTAAGAGAAATTCTAAGTTAGAGCATTTCTTTAATAAATGAACCTCTCTTATTTATTCAAAATGAGATTTATTGTTCTCTTTATTTATTTTACATTTTTATTACAAAAAAACAATAGTTTGTAACATTTTTTTGCTTCAATCAACTAAAAAAACACCCCACAAAGTTAGATTTTATCTGTCTAACTTTTGGAGTGCAGTTCATCAATAGCAATCTTTTTCGTACTAGTTACGATAATAAGGGACACCTTCAGCAGTTTGGTCCTGACCAATAACAAGGTAATCAGAGCCGTTACTACCTCCAGAAATCGCTCTCAATGCAGCTGAGCTTGTATCTGAGAAAACTCCTGCATAAAAAATATTATCTGAAACTCTTTGAGGCTTCAATTGAGCAGTATAACCTGTTGAGTTTTTAATAATTGTACCATCAGAATTGATAGTCACTGATTCACCATTTGCATTAGTCCAAGTTCCCACAAGAGAGCTAATATCACCATTATCAAGGGCACCGAAGTTAAGTGATGATTGACTATTATTTGCGTTCTTTTCAGATTTAACCTTGTCTGTTCCAGCTGTTGCTTCAGCCACTTGTCCGCCATCTGTAGTACCTGCTTGAGCTTGTTCTTGAGAAGAAGCCTTAGGTGCTACTGCTGAGGTCTGATTGTCATTTTCTTCATTTGTGACTGCTGAAGATGATGATCGAGTTGATTTTTTATCCTTCTTAACGACCTTACTTGAGCTTGAAGATGACTTCTTAACCGTTTGGACTGAACTGCTACTGGTGCTAACACGTGCTGATTCATGGCTGTTAAATTTAGTCACCAAAAAGATAGCGAGGATAACTACGATAAGGGCTAATACTAAACCAATAAGTTTACTTGTATTTTTCATGAGTGATATCCTTTAATGATAATTTACTCGGTTATTATAATACAAAAACAGCTAAATTTTTCATTGAAGTCATAAATGGTCGTTTTTTCGTCATAATCAGAAAATAACATTTAAAATAAAAATACTATATACATCAAACTGCCATGTTTTTTGGAACAAGCATCTTAGCAACAATCTCTTTTTGTTTAGCTTTTGAAACCAAGCATGACTCTCCGTTTTCAAAATAAATAATACCTAACTCTTTGTCCAATCTCACAATGTTTTCGGGATTTACAACAAATGATTTATGGCATTTATACAGTCTGCAATCTTGTTTCACAATTTTTGATAATTGACCATAGAACTCAATCTGCTCTTCCGTTGTATGAAGAATCACCTTATGAACTGTTGGAGATGTTTCAAAATAAAGAATCTTATGAAAAGGAACTTGTATAGTTGCATTCTTTGTATCTACCGTAAAAGCACACTCTATTTGGCTCAAACCATTTTTAGAAAGTGCTAATCCAATATCAGAAATAAGCCTATCTTCATATTCATTATCAGGCAAATTCTCATCAATAAAATCAAGTGCAGCTAAGCGATACTGAAAGGTTGAAGGTAGGAGTTCGGGATGTGCTGTGATGAAAACAATACTTGCATACGGATCTCGCTCACGAATCTGTTGAGCAACCAATATTCCCCCTTCGACATCACTGTCAGATCCAATATCTAGAAAAAACAGTAAATGCGAACCCCTTTCCGTAATACGCTCTAATAATTGATCGGGTTTATCATATAAATCAACCTTCCCAATTCTTAAAATATATATTTGTTTGGACTTGTGGATGGCATCCTCAAGACGAGCTTGTTGAAAATAATCTTCTTCTAAAACAAAAATATCTAACATGCTCAGTACCTCCGTTTTATATCATTTTCTTTCAATAACTTGATGAATTAGCTACGTATAGAACGAATCCTATACTTTCACCTTGATTTTACAACTTTCGCTAATTTACGGCAAATATTTCCAAAACATATTGAACAATATATTTATTCAACTCTTGAAACTAAAAAAACACCACCCTCAAAAGAGAGTGATGTTACAACTCTTAAGAAATATCCACATAGCGTCTTGCACCGCTATAAGTCATATAAGATAACCATGTGTGTCCATCAGCTGTAAGGACCTTGTCATAGCGAACGGACATGCCTTTATCATAGTAGGCTAACTCTGGACTTGCAACACTTGGTTGAGCCTTGATAGAGCTAGGTTTGGTAAAGGTATAAGTACCAGTCGCAGCTAGGCTTGAACTTGCTGGTTGAGCAACTGCTGTTGCCTTACCATCAATGGCAATGTAACGACGGTTGCCTCCACGACTAAGGTAAGAGAGCCATGTATGACCATCTGCAGTCACCACTTTGTCATAGTTAACAGACATACCAGCATCATAGTAGGCCAACTCTGGACTTGCAACACTTGGTTCTGCTTTAATGCTAGAGCGTTCCTTGAAAGTATAGGTACCAGATG
>OIXV01003502.1_pt1 | contig 11519 bp, 8 predicted proteins | sample 1587771 | NCBI WGS metagenome assembly OIXV01 (sample SAMEA3888893, study PRJEB22519) | human gut metagenome | biome: human gut; feature: human-associated habitat; material: faeces | place: Denmark | collected 2010
CCTTCTGCATCACGCATCCCGACACCGACTGGCGCGCGTGCATCGCGCACGCCGAGAAGATCGGCCTGGGCACGAGCAAGTACGAGCTTATCGAGGTCAAATAGCGCCTAGCTATTGGACAATACAAGCGCCTTTGTGGCGTAATTCGAGCAAAAGCCGCTCGCGAGCACAGCGCTCACGGGCGGCTTTCCGGAAGTGCGGGGAAAAGTCGAATACCGCCGACCACAAGGCGTTTTTGGCAACAAAACCCCTGATAAATTGTTGGTAAAACTGCGGTCTGGTCGGCAGTTCCAGATTTTGCCGCATACTTCCGAAGGCGGGAGCCAAAACGGTCCTCCAGCGCTGTAACCAACCATGATTGTTCGCCGTTGATGCGTCAACAAGCAAAGAATGGGTAAACAAGGGGTCACGTATGGTGCAAATTTCGCACGTACCCAGACGCTTTGATATAGTGTTGAGAACTCTTTACGTTGGAGGATGTAACCGGCATGTCCGATTCGAGCGACAGTTCTAAGCCGCGACCCAAGACCGCGGCCGTTCCACACTACACGGTGGGTGAGGAGATCATGAACTCCGTCACCCATGGTGTCGGTTGCCTGCTGGGCATCGCGGGCCTGGTGCTCCTGATCGTATTTGCCGCTCTTCGCGGCGGAGGCCCGGCTCACATGGCCGCGGCGATTGTCTATGGCGTCAGTATTATCCTCGAATACCTAGCCTCTACGCTCTACCACGCGATTCAGCCCGCGCGCGCCAAGCGCGTGTTTCGCATCATCGACCACAGCTGCATCTACCTGCTCATAGCCGGCAGCTATACGCCGTTTTGCCTCATCACGCTTGCAAACGATGGCGGCCCTATGCTGTTCTTTGCCGTATGGGCCATCGCCATTATCGGCATCGCCCTCGAGTGCTTTATGCGCGAGCGTCAACCGCACTGGGTAAGCGGCCTGGTCTACCTGCTGATGGGCTGGCTCGTCGTCTTTAAGCTGCCCGAGCTCGTGTCGCTGCTCAACCCCGTGGCACTTGCCCTGCTCGCTGTCGGCGGCGTGTGCTACACCGTGGGCGTGCCGTTCTACATCGCTAAAAACGTGCGCTACCTGCACAGTGTGTTTCACTTGTGGGTGCTCGCCGGCAGTATCTTCCAGTTCATGGCGGTGATCCTCTTCGTAATCTAGCGATCACGTCTGTGCCTGCGGACCCATCCAAGCGGCCGCCGGACGCAACTGCCCTATCCGTTATCTACGCTTACTACCTAACGTCCCGAATCTTGGAGGTTCGAGAAACTCCCGATGGACATAACCATCTCCCTTATCACCACCCTCGTTTTGACCCTCATCAACGGCTACTTCTCTATGTCCGAGATGGCGCTCACCACGGCCAAGCGCGCCGTGCTGGAGCACGAGGCCGAGGAAGGCGACAAACGCGCCGAGCGCGCCGTTAAGCTGGCCGCCGACTCCGACCAGCTGCTCGCCACCATCCAGGTCGCCATCACGCTCGTGGGCTTTGCCTCGTCCGCCGTCGCCTCGACGAGCTTGTCCGACCCGCTCGCCACGTGGCTCATGAGCTTTGGCATCGCGCCGCTCTCTGCCATCGCGCGCGGACTGGCGCCGGCCATCATCACCGTTGCGGTCGCCTTCGTGTCCATCGTGATTGGCGAGCTTGTGCCCAAGCGCATTGGTCTGGCCAATGCCGAAGGCGTGTCCAAGCAGGTCGTGGGGCCGCTGTCGTTTTTCCAAAAGATCGCCCGTCCGCTCGTGTGGCTGACTGGCGCTTGCTCCGATGGTCTGGCCCGCATCCTGCGCATCAAGAGCGCCGACGATCGCCAAAACGTCTCGGAGGAAGAGATTAAGTACATGGTCTCGGAGCAGGACGACCTGCTCGACGAGGAAAAGCGTATGATCCACGAGATCTTCGACCTGGGCGATACCGTTGCCCGCGAGGTCATGGTGCCGCGCGTGGACACCACTATGTGCGAGGACGACGAGACGGTCGCCGACGTGCTGTCCACTATGCGCCAGACCGGCTTTAGCCGCATCCCCGTCTATCACGAAGATCCCGACAACGTGGCGGGCATCGCGCACATCAAGGACCTGATTCAGCCCTCGCTCGACGGCGAGGGCGACCAGCCCATCGCCGGTTATTTGCGCGACGCCACCTTTGTGCCCGACACCAAGGACATCCTGCCGCTGCTGTCCGAGATGCAGACTTCGCACGACCAGATCGTGGTGGTCGTGGACGAGTACGGCGGCACGGCTGGCATCATTACCATCGAGGACATCGTCGAGGAGATCGTGGGCGAGATCGAGGACGAGTTCGACCCCGACAACAAGTACCTCACGCGTCTTTCGCGCCGTGAGTGGCTCGTCGATGGGCGTTTTTCGTGCGATGATGCGATTGAGCTTGGTTGGCCGCTCGAGGAAAGCGATGATTATGAGACCATCGCCGGCTGGATTTTGGAACTTTGCGACTCGGTGCCCGACATCGGAGAGGTGTTTGAGGTTGCAGGGTACAAGTTCAAGGTGCAGTCGATGCGTGGCCAGCGCATCTCGCTTATTCGCGTGATCGCTCCGGCCGAAACCGATAAGAAGGATTCCGAGTCCTCGGCAGATAAGCCGGCGACGCCGGGCGCGGGCTCTGCGGGCCCGCACGACGGCGACGAGTAGGGCAAGGAAGAGTAGGGGAGAGTTATGGCAGGCCTGTTCAACATCCTTAAGGTCACCGTCAGCGAGGACAAGATCTGCGCGCATGTGCTGGTGAACCCCGGCATGCCGCTCATGACCTCGGAGGACATCGAGGCCACGGCGCGCGTGTACTACCTGGTGCCCGCGATTGCCAAGCACCTGTGCCTAGGCGATTCCGGTCGTGAATTCCAGGACTGCATGGGCCAGACCGAGCTTTGCCATCTGCTTGAGCACGTGACAGTGGAGCTCATGAACGAGACCGGTCTCGCCGGCAGCATTTCGTGCGGCCGTACCCGCGTAAGCGAGCACGATGAGCGTGTCTTTGAGGTTGAGCTTTCATGCCCCGATGACGCGCTGGCCATCGGCGCGCTGTCTTCGGCGACCTTTATGATGGACTGGGCCTATCTGCACGCCGACCAGCCTGCTCCTGACGTGGAGGGCACGGTCGCGGGCCTGCGCAACCTGGTGCTGGGTATGCGCGCCGAGGCCGAGGGCAAGGATCCGCACGAGGCCATCGCCGCCGCAAACGCCGAGGACGTGACCGAAGGCGAGGCTCTTGCCGATTCCGAACCCGGCATCGAGGCAGCTGCTGAGGAAGCCGTCGAGTCCGAGCCCGCGGAGCCCCAGGGTGTCCCGAGCTTTGACGATGAGCCGCAGGAGGCAATCGATACCGAGGGCGCGACCGCCGAGAGCCACGAGGCCCCCGCTGCCGTCTACGGTGGCGCGGCGACGGTTCCGGCAGGTCCCGCACAGGAAGGTGCGCTTCCGCTCGTTGATGGCGCCGGCGAGGACCCGGCCGCCACGGTGGCCATGCCTGCCATACCGCAGGAGTAGGCTCACTCGCTTATCACCATCATGTACCTGCGCTTTTACCGTACGCAGATGAGCGCGACGGCAAGTGTTGCGCTGCGGGTATAATGGACAGCATTCAAACGGTGGGCATCGAGGTGCCCGCAGGAGAGGAATGATCATGGGAAAGACTTTCAGCTTTGTTTCCGGTGCGCTCTTTGGCGCTGCCGCCGGCGCTATCATCGGCGTTGCTCTGGCCCCGCGCTCGGGTGCCGAGACCCGTGCCATGGCCGCCGATATCGCCAACGATGCCTGGGACAACATGCGCGACACCTACGAGCACGGTGCCGAGGAGGCTCGTGCCGCGGTCAACGACTTTGGTCCGATGGTCGACGCCAAGACCGATGACCTGCGCGCCAAGGTCGACCTGGCCCGCGAGCGCATGGACCAGCTTCGCGAGCAGCTCAACGACGCCATCTCGGGCGGCAACGTGACGCCCGCTGCCGACGTCGTGGTCGAGAACGTCACTGAGGCCGACACCGAGGCCACGGAGCCCTCGACCGAGGCATAATGCGCGCAGGGGATTTTGTCGGCGTCAAGGTTTATCGTAAGCCTGCCGAAGACAAGCGCACCAAAAAGGACGGCACGCCGCGCAGCCCCAAAAAGCTCGGCAAGATTCACTTTCCGGTCTTTACCCCGGGCGGTACGCGCGTGGTGGGCTTTATGGTTCGCCAGTCCGATATCGCGGGCATGATCGAGCGCCCCGATCGATTTGTGGCGCTCGATGCCATCGGCGTCTATGAGGGTGCTGTTGCGGTCGACGACGTCAAGGGCACCTACGATGCCGCCGCGGCCAAGCGCCTCGATATCAACCTGGACGATTGCATCATCTGGGTTGGCATGGACGTGCGCACGGAATCGGGCGATGTCGTGGGCTACTGCTCGGACGTTGAGTTCAAGCCGCGTTCGGGTATCGTGCAGACGTTCTACGTGACCGCCGGCACTGCCTCGAGTGTGCTGGTGGGCGACACACAGATGCCGCCGACGATGCTGCGCGGCTACGAGAACGGCGCGATGATTGTCTCGGACGAGGTCAAGTCGCTCGGGTATTCGGGTGGCGCGGCCGCCAAGGCTGCCGAGGCCAGTGTCGTGGTGGGCGATAAGGTCAAGAAGGGCGCCAAGGTGCTCGATGACAAGGGATCGGTCGCCGTGGACAAGGGCAGTCGCGCACTGGGCAAGCAGCTCGGCAAGACGCGCGGTATGTTCAAGGCCTTTAAGGACGAATATCAAAAGGCGAGCGGGGGCTCGTCAAAAGCTAGCAAATAGCGACGTACCAAATGATGGGAGGCGAGCCGGAGACATGTTGCTCCGGCTCGCTGTGTTTATGGGGGAGGGCACATGCGCCAAAACGGATCTAACTTAAACGGGCGCTCGGGTGCGCGTCCGACGGCGCGACGCGACCTGGGGCAGCTGCCCAGCGGTCAGCGTCGACGTCGCCGTAAACCCGGCGCGATGTACCTCAACCATAGCCGTGGGTTTAGCGATCGCAGCGCGCGCATCGGCAACGGGCGCTCACCGCGCCGACCGTCCCGCCTGCCCTATGCGCTCATCGCTGTCGGCTGTGCGCTCGTGCTGTTTATCGCTGCCGTCGTGGGCTATGTCAATCGCAGCGTGGACATTGTGCTCAATGGGGAGCAGGCTTCGGTGCGCGTGGGCTCCACGTTGCAGAACCTTATCGATGATCAAGGCCTGACCGACACCTACGATGCCGGCGACTTGTTGGCTGTCGACGATAGCGTGCTTACCCGCCGTGGCGGCGAAAAGCTGTCGGTGAAGGTGGACGGCAAACGGGTGAAGCAGGGCAAGTGGAATAGCCGCGAGCTAACGGGCGGCGAGAAAGTGACGGTCAAAGACGGCCGCGACACGTACGAGAAGCACGAGGTCCAGGTCACGACCATTGAGCCCAAGTTGAAGATCGAGGGCACGGGCGCTATCGAATACGTTAAAACCTGGGGCGTTCGGGGCCGCTCCGAGGTATGGGTCGGCGAGCAGTCGGGCAAGACGCAGGACCGCGGCGAGGTCGTGCCCGCCACCGACTGTGTAGTCGAGTGCGTGAGCGTAGCGCCCAAGGGCAACGAAAAGTACGTGGCCCTGACATTTGACGAGGGTCCGAGCGGCGCGACCAAGCAGGTCTTGCAGGTGCTCAAGGAAAAGGGCATCACGGCGACGTTCTTCCTTTCGGGCGATGCTGCGGAAGCCTCGCCCGCTACTGCCAAAGCGATTGTCGATGCCGGATGCGAGATCGGCTCCAACAGCTACAGCGATGATTCGCTCAAGGGCAAGGATCGCGAGGCGGTGCGCAAGCAGATCACGAAGGGCACCGAGGCGATTAAGCCGGCGACCGGCGTCGAGACGATGTTGCTGCGTGCTCCCTACGCCGCGTTTGACGAGCAAAACTGGATCGATGCGATGGACCTGGTGTCTGCCGTGGTCTCGTGGAATGTCGATTCGGGCGACTGGCTGCTCAACGGCGCCGACGAACAGGTTTCGACAGTGCTCGAATCGGTGACTCCGGGCAACATTGTTTTGTTCACCGATAGCGACGAGTGCTCCGAACAGACGCTCGAAGCGCTGCCGCAGATCATCGATGGCCTTGTCGCCAAGGGCTACAAGATCGTGACGCTGAGCGATTTGGTTAAGACGGATACGTCGCTGAGCAAAAAACTCACCTCGCTAACGAAGACTTCCATGCCCAAGAACGCCGTGTTTCCCCAGCTCGCCGAAGATAACGACACCACAGACTAGTCACGGGGGACGTTTTTAAACGACTATGTCACGGATGCGTCAGCGTTTGGTATGCCTGCGATGTTTGGAGCATAAATTTGGCGTCACGGCGCGATGCTGATGCTATAGTTACTGCGGATAACAAGGGTCAAGAGAAAGGTTGCAGGTGAAATCCAAACCTCGACCATACAGTCGATGACCCCTTGCAGGTGCTTCTTGCGCATGCACGGGGTGTGAGCGCCGAGCGGTGTGCCGCCCGCGCATGCGTATACATATCTAAAAGTCCACGGATGGCGTGCCGGCATGGCCACGGTCCGAAGGAATAATGATGGGGAGCACCAGTGAATTATCTGAGTGAGATGCTCAAGCTGCCGGTCTTGGACGTCGATGGCGAAAAGCTCGGCGTTGTGAACGATTTTGGCATTGCTACCGGCGAAGTTTTTCCGCACGTGACGTCGCTCGCGTTCCGCGGTCCCGGCAAGACGCCGTTTATGATCAGCTGGCGAAAATGGGTCGACCGTATCGACGAGACGGGCGTATACCTTAAGACGTCGGCTACCGAAATCCGTTTTTCGTACCTGCAGCCGACCGAACTCTTGCTCGCGCGCGACGTGCTCAATAAACAAATCGTCGACACGCAGGGCATGAAGGTTGTGCGCGTAAACGACATCAAGTTTTCCATGTCGGGCGAAAATCAGCTGCGCCTGCTGGGTGCCGAAGTCGGTGCCCGCGGTCTGCTGCGTGCAATCAGCCCCGCTCTTGAACATGTCGTCGAGGGCTTTATGAAGCACCTGGGCAAACCGCTCGGCGAGGACATCATCGCCTGGTCCTACATGGACCTGCTCGATCGCTCGACTAAGAACATCCAGCTGTCGGTATCGCATAAGACGCTCGGCGAGCTGCATCCTGCCGACATTGCCGACATTATCGAGCAGCTCGATCCTCGCCTGCGCGCGCAGGTGTTCGCGCAGCTCGACACCGCCCAGGCCGCCGAGGCCATCTCGGAGTTCGATGACGACGAGCTCATGACCGAGATGCTCGAGGGCCTGTCCGACACGGATGCGTCGTCGATGCTGGCCATGATGGACCCGGACGACGCCGCCGACCTGATCGACGAGCTCGATTACGAGAAGGCCGAGAAGCTTCTGCGCCTGATGGGCGTTCAGGAGGAGAAGGCGATTCGTAACCTGCTGGGCTATGAGGAAAACACTGCCGGCCGCATTATGACCTCGGAGTTTGTCTCCCTGCCTGCCACGGCGACGGTCGGTGACGCCATCGAGGCGATCCGCAGGCTCGACGAGGATTTCGAAAGCGTCTACTACGTCTATACCGAGGACCCGAGCGGTATGCTGACCGGCGTGCTCTCGCTGCGCACGCTAATCGTGGCCGACCGCGACGCCACGCTGGGCCAGCTGGCCTACCGCGACCTGGTTTATGTGTCGCCCGACGAGGACCAGGAAGACGTAACGGACGAGATGACCAAGTACGACCTGGTCGCCATCCCCGTCTGCGATGAGAACCGCCACATCTTGGGCATTGTGACCTTCGACGACGCCATGGACGTTATCGCCGAGGAGTACCAGGAGGACCTGCAGATCGCAGGCGTCGGCTCGGGCGATAGCGCGTCCGACGACTCGACGAATGTGCTCAGCTGGTTTGTGCATCGCCAGTACTGGGTTGTCGTGTGGGGCATTTCCTCGTGCATCATGGCGGCAGTGCTGGGGACGGCGCTGGGCTCCGCGCATCTGGTGGTGTTCCCCATGTGCGCCATGCCGCTCGTGCTGCTGGCTGCCTCGCGTATGGTGTCGTTCGTCAAGAACTACTTCCTGGAGTACGACGGCCATGACGATGAACCCAAGCCGTATCTGGGATTCTTCTTCCAGAGCACGGGCATGGGCCTGATCCTGTCGCTCGTGACCTACCTGTGCGCTCAGCTGGTGCGCACCACGGCGTTCCCCGACGCGCCCATGCTTGAGGAGCAGCTCTTTACCGGCTGCTTTAACATCGCGGCCATCGTCTGCCTGATTGGCAACATGAGCGCTGTGATTTACCTGATGGTGCTGTTCTGGCGCGACGAGCACGACCTCAATACGTCGGGTACCGCCATGAACGTCATTGCCGTCATGATCTCGTGCGTGGCGTACTGTGCCGCTGCGGTGCTGCTCACCATGTCGGTCATGGGTTAGGTGGTCGCGTGCAAAATAGCAAGCAAAAGCAGGGCACCAAGCAAAAGCTGACCATCGCGGCCATCTTTGGTGCCATGGGCCCTGGCCTTCTGGCGGCGCTTTCGGGCAATGACGCCGGCGGCATCGCCACGTATTCCAGCGCCGGTGCCAGCTATGGTTACAAGATGCTCTGGATGCTTCCCGTCATGACCGTGCTGCTCATCGTGACGCAGGAGACTGCGGCGCGTTGCGGCTGCGTGACGGGCAAGGGCCTGGCCTCGCTCATTCGCGAGCGCTTTGGCGTGCGCAAGAGCGTGCTGGCCATGGCGGCGCTGCTGATTGCCAACACAGCCGTGACCATTTCGGAGTTTGCGGGTATCGCGAGCGGCCTTGCCCTCTTTGGCGTGCCGGCGAGCATCTCGGTGCCGCTTGTGGCGCTGATGGTTTGGATGCTTACCATGTCGGGTAGCTTCCAGCGCATCGAGAAGATTCTGTTGCTGGTGAGCTGCGTGTTTGTGACCTACATTGTCGCTGCAATTATGGCTGGTCCCAGTTGGGGCGAGGTGGCGGTCGATCTGGTTGTACCCAACATTCAAAATGACCCCAGCTACGTGTCGCTTGTGGTCGCGACGATCGGTACCACCATCGCGCCCTGGATGATTTTCCTGGCACAGAACAACGTGGTCGATAAGAATGCGGGCGAGGACGATATCGTGTTGCAGCGCATCGATACCGTGAGCGGCTCGATTGCCGCCGATGTCATTGCCGGTTTTATTATCATCACGACCGGTACGGTATTGTTCCCCGCGGGCATTCAGATTAGCGACGCTGCAGACGCTGCCCGCGCGCTGGAGCCCATTGCGGGCCAGTGGTCCACGGTGCTGTTTGCCTCGGGCCTGGTCGCGGCGAGCTTCTTGGCCGCCTGTGTGCTGCCGGGCGTTACGTCCAGCGCTATCTGCGAGGCGTTTGGCTGGGAACGCGGTGCCGATCGCAGCTGGGACGAGGCCCCGGTCTATCGCGGCATCATTACGGCAATCATTGGCATTTCTGCCGTGCTGGTGCTCATGCCCGGCGTCGACCTGTTCCAGATTATGATGACCTCGCAGGTCATCAACGGCGTGTTGCTGCCCGTGGTTCTGGTGTTCCAGGTGGTTATTGCCGCCGATCGACACATTATGGGCGCCAACCGCAACGGCCGTGTGTGGAATGTGCTCACTTGGGCGACTATCGGCGTTATTACGGTGCTGACGGTCGTCATGTTTGTTCTGCAAGCGATGGGCTACAGCGCGTAGCACCTCTCTTGGACTCTAAACAGGCCGCCGCCATGGGCTGCGGCCTGTTTTTGTCTGCTATAGGGTGCTAGTTATATACCGATGTGCAGCTATAAAGCCGCCTCTGGGGTGAATTAACAGCCCAGAGGCGGCTTTGTAAGTCGCGGAAGTGGTCCCAAGTGCCGGATTGTAAGCAGATTTGGCTGTGCGTTACTTGTCGGTGCCTAGCTTGTGCGGTTTGTAGGCGAGGGCGTTGACGAGTGCCTCGGCAGCGGATTTGACAGCCGCTGGCTGCGGATCGTTAACGTGGTCCTCGGGGTGCACGGGTAGGTCCTTCTTGACGGCATCGTGGATGAGCTTAAGGTACTCGGTCACGCCGGCGGTCGAAAGATGCGTGCCATCGCCATCGAACAGGTCGTTGCGATTTGTGCTGTATCCGTACCAGTCGATAACACGCACGTTTTTATAGCGCTTGGCGGCGTTGGCAATGGCTTGGTTCGTGGACCCGACCCACGGCTGCGGGCTACGCGTGTTTACAAACACGACAATACGCTGATCACCGGCGTCGGCCATGATCGCATCAATCTGATCATCGGTTACCAGGCCGTTGGTGCCTAGCGCAAAGACCACAATCCTGCCTGCAAGATTTTGCTGGATATAGCCCTCAAATGTCGCGCGGCCCGCATCAAACTGGCGGCCCTTTTCGGCATCGATGTGGCTGTGCGGGAACACGCCGTCAAAGGCATCGACGGCGCGCAGGGACACGGAGTCGCCAATCATTAGCAGGTCGTAGGCTCCGTCGGGGAAGCCGTCGTCATCTTTGTCGGTGTCATCGGCCGCCTGTTGATCTTGAGGCTTTGCATTTTTGGCCTCCTTGTTTAGGATTTCGGCGCCCTCGCCGCTCAGCGCGGATGTGTCGGGCACAAAGACCAGGCCGCCCAGCGCCACAACAAGCGCGACGGCGCAAACGGCGCAGGTGGGGACATGTGCGCGCATCCAGCCGGCGGGCGTGGTGGTGCCGTCGCGGAGCTCGGAAACAGTGCGCCCAAAAGCGCCCTTCCTAAACGGCGTTTCGATAAAGCGATAGGAGCACTCGGCCACGGCGACCACCAACAACACCTGCAAAATGTACTGCCACCAGGGCGTGTCGTTAATGTTGGCGACCGGGTTCATAAGCAGCAGCAGCGGATAATGCCACAGGTAGATGCTGTAGGAGCGCTTGCCGATCCATACGAGCGGCTCGGCGGCCAAGGCCCGTGCGACCATGCCCTGGGGCTGCACGCATGCCGCGATAACCATCAGTGTGAGGATGGAGCACAGCAGCGTGCCTCCGCGATACTGAAACGCGGTATAGCCGTTGGTGAGCGCGACCATGGCGGCGAGTCCGACCAGGCCAACGACGCCCATCAAATCGATGGATGCGGGGGAGGACCAAAAGCGTGCGAGCTCACTTGGCTTTGTCGTGGCGGCCTCGGCGGTGTCGCTCTTTGACTTGTCGTGCTTGCCGGCGCCGGCCAGTCGGTCGAGCCCCAGATGGCGGACAAGGCGCGCAGGCGCCAGGTCGCGGTTGGGGATAAAGGCCATCCAGGCGCCCAGCAGCAACGAGAACACGCGGGTGTCGGTGCCGTAGTACACGCGGCTGGGGTCGGTGGCGGGGTTGTAGAGCACCATCATGGCGACGGCGGAGACGGCGGCGAGGCCCAGGACCACGCGGCGCGTGTTGGGCTTGCTCATGTGCACCGACACCATGGCGAGCAGCAGCGGCGGCCAAATAAGATAGAACTGTTCCTCGATGGCAAGCGACCAAAAGTGCGTGAGCGGCGAGGGGTCGC
>OIXV01003511.1_pt1 | contig 11494 bp, 8 predicted proteins | sample 1587771 | NCBI WGS metagenome assembly OIXV01 (sample SAMEA3888893, study PRJEB22519) | human gut metagenome | biome: human gut; feature: human-associated habitat; material: faeces | place: Denmark | collected 2010
CATTCGGATAAAATCTCCCACAAACTGGAACTCGCAGCTCACGAAAAGCCTTTTTTAGACATGCTCTGGCAGTGGCAAACATACAGAAGGGAGATTTATAACATGGTTAAGATTTTCAGAACCATAGATAATAATGTACATCAGATCAATGAGGCACAGGAGGGAAGCTGGATCGCACTGATCGATCCGACAGCCACCGAGATTGTGGAAATAGCAGAAAAATATGATATCGACGTGGATCATCTACGGGCACCTCTGGATGAGGAAGAACGTTCCCGTATCGAAGTGGAAGATCATTACACACTGATTCTGGTAGATATTCCTATGATCGAAGAACGAAATGACAAAGAATGGTATGGAACAATCCCTATGGGTATTGTGGTGACAGACGATAAGATCTTCACAGTATGCCTGGAAGATACCCCGGTATTAAGTTCTTTCATGGATGGAAGGGTACGGAATTTCTTCACATATAAGAGAACACGTTTTATCCTGCAGATTCTGTACCGCAACGCATCTTTGTATCTGCATTATCTGCGAATCATCGACAAAAAGAGTGATGAAGTAGAACAGAAACTGCACAAATCGCAGAGAAATCAGGAACTGATAGAACTGCTGGAGCTGCAGAAATCCCTGGTGTACTTTACTACATCCCTGAGGTCAAATGAAGTGGTTCTGGAAAAACTGTTAAAAGTGGAAAATATCAAGCAGTATCCGGAAGATACAGAATTGCTCGAAGATGTTATTATCGAGAATAAACAGGCTATCGAGATGACAAATATCTACAGTGGTATCTTAAGTGGAACAACAGAAGCATTCGCTTCAATTATTTCTAATAATCTGAATATTGTTATGAAGTTCCTGGCAACAGTGACGATCGTTATGTCGATTCCGACGATGATCTTCAGTGCATATGGTATGAACTTAAAGTCTGTCGGTATGCCTTTTGCGGATAATCCGATGGGATTTCTCATGGTGATTCTGCTTTCTCTGGTGTTCAGTATCCTGGTAGCTATTGTTTTCCGCAAAAAAGACTTATTCTGATTGTGAGAGTACGAAGTACGGAATAATCAGAAATCAATGGGGGCAAAATACTTTTTGACTAACATCTTAAAAAGGAGAAAAATATGAATTTTTTGAATAAAATGGAGCGAAGATTCGGCAGATATGCACTGACCAATTTATCTTTGTATATCGTACTGACTTATGCGGCAGGATATCTGTTGTATATGATAACTCCACAGGTACTTACCTACATGACACTGGAACCGGCCATGATCCTGCGCGGACAGGTATGGAGGATTGTCAGCTGGCTGCTGATTCCACCGTCGACTCAGAAAATTTTCTTTATTTTGATCACATTGATGTTTTACTACTCTATCGGAACTTCTCTGGAGAGAACCTGGGGAGCGTTTCGCTATAATGTATACATCTTCTCAGGTATTCTGATGACAATCATCGGAGCATTTATCCTGAATTTTGTACTGGGCGGCAATGTTTTATTTGGCGGACTGTTCAGCACGTATTATATCAGCATGTCTATCTTCCTGGCTTATGCGGCAACCTATCCGGATAACCAGGTGCTGTTTATGATGATCATTCCATTAAAAATCAAATGGCTTGGTGTCGCTTATGTGTTGATGATTCTGGCAGAGATGATTCAGTCCGGATGTGCGATTATCTGTTCTTTGATGAACTTTATTATATTTTTTTTCATGACACGAAATATGAGCCGGTATAATCCGAGAGAGATTCACAGAAGAAAAGAATTTCAAAGAGCGGTTCATCGAAGCCAGGTAGACAACAAGGGAATCACTAAACATAAATGTGCAATCTGTGGAAGAACAGAAAAAGACGGAGAGCATCTGGAATTCCGTTTCTGTTCCAAGTGTAACGGCAATTATGAGTATTGTCAGGACCATCTGTTTACACATACGCACATAAGATAGGGAGGCATACTTTATGAGAAAAACGAAAATTATCTGCACTATGGGACCGAACACGGATGACGAAGAGATGATGCGAAAACTGGTTAAAGCAGGTATGGACGTCGCCAGATTCAATTTTTCTCACGGAGATCATGAAGAACAGAAAATCAGAATGGATCTGTTAAAAAAAGTACGAAAAGAACTGAAGTTGCCTATCGCTATATTACTGGACACCAAAGGACCGGAGATCCGTACCGGTATTCTGGAAGGCGGACAGAAAGTATATCTGGAAGAAGGAAGCAGGTTTACACTGACAACGGAACAGATAGAGGGAAATAACACTCGTTGCAGTCAGACCTATAAAAATCTCCCGAAGGATGTAAAAGTGGGAGATACGATCCTGATTGATGACGGACTGATTCAGCTGACTGTTGAGAACGTAACAGATACCGATGTAGTCTGTCGGGTTGTCAATGGTGGAGAACTGGGTCAGAAAAAAGGAATCAATGTTCCGAATGTAGAAGTGAAACTTCCGGCGATCACTGAGCAGGATAAGAAAGATATTCTGTTCGGTATCGAACAGGGAATTGACTTTATCGCTGCTTCTTTCGTAAGAAATGCAGAAGCAATCAAAGAGATTAAAGAACTGCTTCGTGCAAACGGTGGAGAGCGGATCGATGTTATCGCCAAGATTGAAAATGCAGAGGGCGTACATAATATCGACAAGATCATTAAAGCTGCGGACGGCGTGATGGTTGCCAGAGGCGATCTGGGTGTGGAAATCCCGGCACATAAGGTTCCACATATCCAGAAAATGATCATCCGCAAATGTAATGAATCCTACAAACCGGTTATCACTGCCACACAGATGCTCGACTCCATGATGCGTGCACCACGCCCGACCAGAGCAGAGGTAACTGACGTTGCAAATGCCATCTACGATGGAACTGATGCCATCATGTTATCCGGTGAGACCGCAATGGGAAAATATCCGGAACAGGCGGTACAGATGATGGTGAAAATCGCGGAATCTACCGAGCCGTATATGACACACAAACGTTTTCTGGACTACCGTGCGCTGCGGGGTAATAAAAATGTTTCCAGTGCGGTTGGTGTGGCAGCAGTACAGACCACAGAAAATCTGGGAGCAGACTGTATAGTAACACCTACGATTTCCGGACAGACCGCCCGTCTAATCTCTAACTTCAGACCGAAAGTGCCGATTTATGCCGTAAGTCCGAATGAGTGGGCCAGAAGAAAGATGCAGATCTACTGGGGAGTCACTTCCGTAGCAGGTTATGAAGAAGATTCCACAGAGAATATCATTTCACATGCCATGTATATTGTGAGAAGAGAAAATCTGGTGAAGAAAGGTGACATTGTGGTATTTACCGCAGGAGATCCGGCTACCAATATGGTAAACGGGGAAGGTGCGGTGACCAATATCATGCAGGTTATTCAGGCAAAATAATGTAACAGAACACAACAGAGGAGATTATGAAAAAATGAACAAGAAACCATTTGTAACAAAGGAACAGCTGGATGAGATTACCGCAAAATTTCCCACCCCTTATCATCTGTATGATGAAAAAGGTATCCGGGACAATGCAAAAGCAGTAAAAGAAGCTTTCGCATGGAACAAAGGGTACAGAGAGTACTTTGCGGTGAAAGCATGCCCGAACCCGACACTGATTCAGATCATGAAAGAATATGGATGTGGATGTGACTGTTCCTCCATGACCGAACTGATGCTTTCTAAGGCGATGGGATGCAAGGGAGCTGATATTATGTTCTCTTCCAATGCCACACCGGCAGAGGAATATCAGTATGCAGCAAAACTGGGGGCAATCATCAACCTGGATGATATTACCCATATTGATTTTCTGGAAAAAGCTATCGGATATATTCCGGAGACCATCAGCTGCCGTTACAATCCGGGTGGACTCTTTAAAATCAGCAATGATATCATGGATAACCCGGGAGATGCAAAATACGGTATGACCACAGAACAGCTCTTTGAAGCATTTAAGATCCTGAAAGCAAAAGGAGCAAAGAAATTCGGTATTCATGCATTCCTGGCAAGCAACACTGTAACCAATGAGTACTATCCGATGTTGGCAAAAGTATTGTTTGAAGTTGCTGTAAAACTGGAAAAAGAGACAGGGGCTGATATTGAATTTATCAATCTTTCCGGTGGCGTGGGAATTCCTTACAAGCCGGATCAGGAGCCGAATGATATCCGTGTAATCGGAGAAGGAGTGCGGAAAGTGTACGAAGAAGTGCTGGTTCCGGCAGGAATGGGTGATGTGGCACTGTATACGGAGATGGGACGTTTTATGACAGGACCTTATGGCTGCCTGGTTACAAAAGCGATTCATGAAAAACACACATATAAAGAGTATATTGGCTGTGATGCCTGTGCAGTAAATCTGATGCGTCCTGCAATGTACGGAGCATATCATCACATTACGGTCATGGGAAAAGAAGATCAGCCATGTGATCATAAGTATGATATCACAGGATCTCTTTGTGAAAATAATGATAAATTTGCCATCGACCGGATGCTTCCGAAGATCGATATGGGAGATTATCTGGTAATCCATGACACTGGTGCACATGGTTATGCGATGGGTTACAATTATAACGGCAAACTGAAATCAGCGGAAATCCTGCTGAAAGAAGACGGCAGTTTTGAGATGATCCGTCGGGCAGAGACTCCAAGAGACTATTTTGCAACACTGGATTGTTTCCCGATTTATAATAAAATTTTTGAATAAGGAGACAGGAGCTGTCGCATGAGTGATCGTGCTATGGCTCCTTTTACATACTTATGGAAAATCTGTTCTTTTGTTTAAATGCTACGTTGCCGATCTTTTTTACAATGCTTCTGGGATATGGATTTCGTAAGATCGGACTGCTGGATGAAAGTTTTATAAAGAAAATCAACCGATTTGTCTTCCGGGCGGCGTTGCCTCTGCTGCTGCTGGAAGATCTCTGGAGTGCAGACTTTCAGACACTGTGGGACGGAAAATTTGTCGGCTTCTGTGCGGCTATCACGATTGGCGGCGGACTGGTCAGTGTCCTGTGTTCCAGACTGGTGAAGGATGAGAATATCCGTGGAGAGTTTGCTCAGGCGGCGTTTCGAAGTAATTCTGCACTGCTGGGAATCGCATTTATCAGTAATATTTACGGAAAATCCGATATGGCTTCTCTGATGCTGATTGGAAATGTCCCGTTTAATAATATTCTGGCTGTGATCATTTTGCTTTTTATGAAACCGGATGGGGAAAAGAAGGCAGCAGGAAATCTGGCAAAAGAGACTGTAAAAGGAATTCTGACCAATCCGATCATTCTCGGTATCGCCGGAGGAATGCTTCTGTCTGTCTGCCATGTGCCACAGGTGACGATCGTCAGCAAGACAGTGCACAATCTGACCAGTCTGGCCACACCGCTTGGTCTCATGGCGATGGGTGGCTCCTTTGAGGGAGAGAAAGCAATCGGTCAGATCCGGCCGGCACTTGGTGCAACGTTTTTGCGACTGGCAGGAATTGCCATGATTGCTCTGCCGCTTGCAGCCCTGAGCGGATTACGAAACGAACAGATGGTAGGAGCACTTGTAGTGGCAGGTTCTTCTTCCGCAGTCAGTTGTTTTATTATGGCAAAAAATATGGGACACGAAGGAACGCTTACCTCGAGTGTGGTCATGCTTACTACGCTGGGAAGTGCTTTTACTATGACAGCATGGCTGTATGTGCTGCGTTGCTTCGGTCTGGTGTAGGAGTGTAACATGGAGAATCTGATATTCAGTCTGAATGCCACAGTGCCAATCTTTTTTACGATGATCCTGGGATTTGTCTTCCGGAAAGTGGGGCTGATGGATGAAGAATTTACCAATAAAGCGAATAAGTTTGTTTTTCAGGCGGCACTGCCGGCCCTGTTGTTTTCCGATCTTTCCCAGGCAAACTTTCGGGACGTGTGGAACGGTACCTTTGTGGCATACTGCGCACTGACAACGATGATCTGTATCGTGATCTCGATTTTGATTTCCTGTCTGTGGAAAGACAAAAGTATCCAGGGAGAATTTGTTCAGGGGGCTTATCGGAGCAGCGCTGCAATCCTTGGTATTGCATTTATCCAGAATATATATGGAACATCAGGCATGGCGCCATTGATGATCATTGCTTCGGTGCCGATTTATAATGTGATGGCCGTTGTGGTACTGGCTTTTCTGAAACCGGAGAGAGAAAGACTGGACGGAACACTGATAAAGAAGACTTTAAAAGGGATTGCAACCAATCCGATTATTCTTGGAATCCTTGCAGGGGTGATCTGGTCAGGATGTAAACTTCCCTGTCCGCCGATTCTTATCAAGACAGTAGATAATCTGGGAAAACTGGCAACTCCACTGGGATTGATGGCGATGGGCGCTGCGTTCGATGCAAAAAAAGCATTCGGAAAGATCAAACCGGCGGTTACTGCTACGGTATTGAAACTGGTGGTCTGGTGTGCGGTATTTCTGCCGGTTGCTGTGATGCTTGGATTCCGGCAGAAGGAACTGATCGCCATTCTTGTGATGCTTGGTTCTGCCACAACGGTAAGTTCTTATGTCATGGCAAGAAATATGGGACATGAGGGGGTACTGGCGTCAAGCATTGTGATGTTGACGACATTTTTCAGCGGATTCACACTGACATTCTGGCTGTACCTGCTTCGCAGTATGGGACTGATCTGATGAGAGAGTATATGGTAAACATGATGGCGGAAACAACATGTGAAAACGGGACAGCCGGAGACAGGAACAGTGCTTAAAAAGCAGATAGAATACATATACAGGAGAACAAAAAGAATGAAAAGTGAAGTTGTGATTCTTTCCTGCGAAAGTTATGAGGAAGAACTGGTTTACAGCACACTGAAAAAGGGAATAGCTTTACTAGGGGGATGGGAAACTTTCCTGAAAAAAGAAGAAAAGATTCTGCTGAAACCAAATCTGGTACGAAAAACGGAAGTGGAGCGGGCAGTCATTACCCATCCGGCAGTGGTCAAAGGTATCGTAAGACTGTTGAAAGAAGAAGGCTATGTGCATCTGAGCTGCGGGGATTCCTGCGGTGTGGGGTCAGCGAAGAAAGTCATGGAAGGTACCGGCATGGATCAGATGCTGGAAGATTATGGTGTCACGATCGTTGATTTTAATGAGGGAAGTACGGTATCTTATCCGCAGGGACACACGGCAAAAGAATTCTTTCTGGCGAAACCGGTGCAGGAAACGGATGCGCTGATCAATCTTTGTAAGATGAAGACGCATGCTCTCGAACGAGTAACCGGCGGGGTAAAAAATCTGTATGGCTGCATCAGCGGACTCCATAAAGCCAAAGGGCATACCAAATATACGAATGCAGACATTTTTGCAAGACAGCTGATTGATCTGAATCAGCTGATCAAACCGCGGTTTTGCGTGATGGACGGGATCGTGGCGATGGATGGAAACGGACCGACTTCCGGAGATCCGGTGAAGATGAAAGTGCTGCTTCTGGGCAATGATCCGGTGGCCATCGACAGTGTATATTGTCATCTGGTACATCTTGATCCACAGATGGTTCCGACAAATGTACATGGAGAGACGATGGGACTTGGTACCTGGAGGGAAGAAAATATCCGGCTGTTAACGGACGGTGGTGAGATCACGATGCAGGAGGCAGTGGAACGTTTCGGAAATCCGGATTTCAATGTAGACCGTAAAAAGCAGAGAGGGAATCTGTGGAACCGGTTTAATAACGGTTTTTTACGATATTTTCAGAAAAAACCGTATATAGAAGCAGACAAGTGCAAAAAATGCGGAATCTGTGTGGAAGCCTGTCCGGTGGAGGGAAAAGCCCTGCAATTTAAAAACGGCAGAAGAAAGCCGCCGGTTTATAACTATCATAAATGTATCCGGTGTTTCTGCTGTCAGGAAATGTGTCCACACAAAGCGATTCAGGTAAAATAAATTTGCGATGAATCGTGATTAATGGTATAATGTAGTCGCTAATTGTCGATATTGCTTACCCGAAGGGGATAAAGTTCATATAAAGAAGGGAGATTGTTATGAAAAAGCTTGAAGAATATGTGAGAAGTATTCCGGATTTTCCGGAACCGGGAATTATTTTTCGTGATGTAACCAGTATCTTGCAGGACGCAGACGGACTGCAGCTGGCAATCGATTCCATTCAGGAAAAACTCAAGGATGTGGACGTGGATGTGATTGCAGGTACTGAGTCGAGAGGTTTTATTTTCGGTGTACCGGTGGCATATAATTTACATAAGCCGTTTGTACCCATACGGAAAAAAGGAAAACTGCCGTGTGAGACGATTTCCCAGGATTATGATCTTGAGTATGGAAGTGCAACGATCGAGATGCATAAAGATTCTGTGAAACCTGGACAGAAAGTTGTTCTGATCGACGATCTGGTTGCTACCGGCGGAACCATAGAGGCAGCTGCAAAGATGGTGGAACGTCTGGGCGGCGAAGTCGTTAAAATTGTATTTTTGATGGAACTTGCAGGCTTAAAGGGCAGAGAACGACTGAAAGAGTATGATGTGGAATCTGTCATCTGTTACGAGGGTAAATAAACAAAAACAGGCGGTGAATCTATGGAAGATGGAAAAATAAAAACGGAAGAGGAACGGATGCAGGAGATCGAGGCGGTAGAGGCCAATGTAAAATGTATGAAAGATTTTACGAGTCCGGAACAGCTGTATGAAGAATTAATCCGCAGTATTCGCAAATATCATCCGTCCACCGATATTTCTATGATTAAAAAGGCCTATCAGATTGCTTCTAAAGCACATGAAGGTCAGAAAAGAAAGTCTGGGGAACCTTATATTATTCATCCGCTGTGCGTGGCGATCATTCTGGCAGATCTGGAGTTGGATAAAGAAACAATTGTTGCCGGACTTTTACATGATGTAGTGGAAGATACGGTGATGACGACAGAAGACCTTACTCGTGAATTTGGCAGTGAGGTAGCACTTCTGGTAGATGGCGTTACTAAACTGGGTCAGCTGAATTATTCTGCGGACAAGGTGGAGGTGCAGGCGGAAAACTTAAGAAAAATGTTTCTCGCCATGGCAAAGGATATCCGTGTGATTCTGGTAAAACTGGCAGACAGACTGCATAATATGCGTACCGCACAGTACTGGTCGGCACCAAAGCAGAAAGAAAAAGCCAGAGAAACCATGGATATTTATGCGCCGATAGCACAGCGTCTTGGTATTTCCAAGATCAAGATTGAACTGGATGACCTTTCTTTAAAATATCTGAAACCGGAAGTGTATTATGATCTTGTGGAAAAGATCAATCTCCGAAAAGGAGAACGGGAGGCCTTTGTGCAGTCTATCGTGGATGAGGTCAAAACCCGCATGGAAGAGGCAGATATCGAAGCAGAAGTCAATGGACGTGTAAAGCATTTCTTCAGTATTTATAAGAAGATGGTCAATCAGGACAAGACACTGGATCAGATTTATGATCTGTTTGCGGTACGTATCATTGTAGATACGGTAAAAGACTGTTATGCTGCCCTCGGTGTGATCCACGAAATGTATACACCGATTCCGGGAAGATTCAAAGATTACATCGCCATGCCGAAACCAAATATGTATCAGTCGCTTCATACGACTCTGATCGGACCGAAAGGACGTCCTTTTGAGATCCAGATTCGAACATTTGAGATGCATCGTACTGCGGAATATGGTATTGCAGCTCACTGGAAGTATAAAGAGGCTTCGGATGGTAAAAAACCGGTAGAACAGCAGGAAGAAGAAAAGTTAAGCTGGCTTCGTCAGATCCTTGAATGGCAGCGGGATATGTCGGATAATAAAGAGTTCCTGAGCCTGTTAAAAAGCGATCTGGATCTGTTTAACGAAAATGTCTATTGTTTCAGTCCGGCGGGAGATGTGAAAACCCTTCCACGTGGTTCCAGCACCGTAGATTTTGCATACAGTGTGCACAGTGCTGTGGGAAATAAAATGGTTGGAGCCAGAGTCAACGGAAAACTGGTTCCGATCGAATATGAAATCAAAAATGGTGACCGTGTGGAAATTATCACATCACAGAATTCCAAAGGACCAAGCCGTGACTGGTTAAAAATTGTAAAGAGTACACAGGCAAAAAATAAGATCAATCAGTGGTTCAAGCAGGAGCGGAAAGAGGATAATATCCTCAAGGGAAAAGAGATGCTTGCAAATTATGCCAAATTAAAAGGCAGAACACTGGGAGAACTGACCAAGCCGAAATATCTGGAAGCTGTGATGCGAAAATACGGATTCCGTGACTGGGAAAGTGTACTTGCCGCGCTGGGACATGGAGGCTTAAAAGAGGGACAGATTCTTAATAAGCTGATTGAAGCATATGAGAAAGAACATAAAAAAGAGATTACCGATGAGAAAGTTCTGGAGGCAGCTGCGGAAGCAAAAGAAAAACTGCCGATCGTAAAAAAAGAAAAAGGTGGCATCGTCGTAAAAGGTATCGACGATGTAGCGGTACGATTTGCAAAATGCTGCAGTCCCATTCCAGGGGATGAGATTGTCGGTTTTGTAACGAGAGGCCGTGGAGTTACGATTCACAGAACAGACTGTGTAAACGTCATGAATCTTTCTGAATCAGAACGTGTGCGTCTGATCGATGCGGAGTGGCAGGGCAGTAATCTGACCAGTGGACTTTATACGGCAGAAATCAATGTGTATGCCAATAACAGAACAGGTCTGCTGGTGGATATCTCGAAGATCTTTACAGAGCGTAAGATCGATCTGACAACGATCAACAGCCGGACCAGCAAACAGGGGCGTGCGACGATATCCATGACTTTTGATGTACACAGTACGGAAGAACTGAACAGTATTGTAGAAAAGATCCGTCAGGTAGAGAGCGTGATTGATATTGAACGTACTACCGGCTGACAGAAGGGGTAATCCGGAAATATGAAGAAAGCAATGATCGAACAGCTGGTACTGGGAATGGTAGGAACCAATACCTGGCTGATCAAAAATAAAGAAAGCAATGAGCTGCTGATCATCGATCCGGCGGATGAAAGTGCGCGGATTGAAGAAAAAATTGACCGAATGGGAGGAATACCGGTGGCGGTTCTCCTGACACATGGACATTTTGATCATATGCTGGCAGCAGATGATCTGCGGGACGAATACGGTATTCCGATTATCGCATGTGCAGCCGAACAACAGGTGCTTACAGATTCCATAAAGAATCTGTCCGGAAGCTGGGCAAGTGCACATGTCCTGCTGGCAGATCAGTGGGTCTGCGATGGAAAAAAACTGGAACTTGCCGGATTTTCCATCGAAGTTTTCCATACACCGGGACATACAGCGGGAAGTTGCTGTTATTATCTGCCGGAAGAAGAAGTTCTGTTTTCCGGTGATACCTTATTTGCACAGAGTGTGGGAAGAACCGATTTTCCCACAGGAAGCGGCACAGATATGCAGGCGAGTGTAAAGCGGCTGTTAAAAGAACTTCCGGAGACGACAAGAGTCTGTCCGGGACATAACGAAGAAACAACAATAGGATATGAAAAGAGGTA
>OIXV01003518.1_pt1 | contig 11475 bp, 10 predicted proteins | sample 1587771 | NCBI WGS metagenome assembly OIXV01 (sample SAMEA3888893, study PRJEB22519) | human gut metagenome | biome: human gut; feature: human-associated habitat; material: faeces | place: Denmark | collected 2010
CATGCTATATTTATGCCAGTTATTATTGAATTTTCAAGGTGCATAGGCACTTATTTAAGTGCGAAGTTTGAGTTTATAAAATCAAACATCCCCAGTATTAAGATGATTTCTATCAGACAGAGGAAGCATCCTGATACTGGGGATTATTTTATTGCAAAAAATTAAAGTGAAATGAACGACAATATGAGTTATAAGAAAAACCTATAACAACCACAAGGAATCTTCTATAACCAGAACAATTGACAAACCATGACCACATAGTTATAATCACAAACATAAATTAATTCCTATAAAACATATCAAAAAGATAGGAAATAAAGAAGGGAGAAAATCATATGAAAACAAATACGATTGTAAAGAACAAAAAACAGATGTGCCGCTGTTGTATGTGCTGTATGGATGAATACGGTTTTATTTTCATATGATTTATGCACCTGAGTGTTTTGCAAAGAGAAGAAGCAGGCAGTTGTGATAAACATATGACAACGACCTGCTTCTTTCTTTATGTGAACACTCTTTAGAATTAACGTATGAAAGTGTATGAGAGAAAGATGCTTAAAAGTAGAAATAGATAATTGCGAAACTCGTGAAAGAAGAGTAGGAGGAGTTTCACAATTTTCTAAAAAGTAGAAAAATGAAGAGGAGAAAACATTATGAAACAGAGTTTAGTAAAAAAATTAACAGCAGGAATTCTTACAGGAGCATTAGCAATCAGTGTAACAGCGTGCGGTGGAAATAGCGCAGATACAAATAATGCATCCACAAATGCAGACGTCAGTGCAGAAACAGAGAACAGTGGAGATGTAACCGTGATCAATGCAGTGACCGGAGGTTCGCCAAAGCCTTACATTTCCGTGGAGGAAGATGGAAGTTATTCAGGATATGATATCGAAGTATTACAGGCAGTATTTGACCGGCTTCCACAGTACAGTCTGAATTTGCAGGCCGCAGAATTTGATGCGATTTTCTCAGGACTTACCGCTGGTAATTATCAGATTGCTGTCAACAATTTCAGCTACAACGAGAAGAGAGCGGAAAGTTACTACTATTCTTTCCCATATGACGAGATCAAATATGTATTTGTTCAGAGAGCAGATGATGAACCACTCACTTCTTTACAGGATGCCGCTGACAGAGGTTACAAGATTGAGGCAGGTGCCGGAGTGAATGTCACGAATGCCATTGAAAAATGGAATGAAGAAAATCCGGAATCACAGATTGAGATTATTTACACAGAGGCAGATCTCTCGGTTGTATTTGAACATATTCAGGACGGAACAAGCGATTTCAGGGTAGATGACCTTCCAATTTACAACAGCTACATCGAAGAGTTTGGTTTTGACGGATTACAGAAAACAGAACTATCTGCTGATGAGACAGCAAAGTTTTCAACAGCACTAGATGCGTACTTCTTATTCCCGTTAAATGACGAGGGGGCAGCACTTCGGGAGGATGTTAATAAGGTATTGAAAGAGTTACAGGAGGATGGCACATTAGAAGAACTTTCACAGAAATATTTCGGGGCAGATCAGGTTCCATCCGCAGATAAATTTGAAACACCGATCAACTAAGAAGAACGAAAAGCAGGAGGCAGAAAAATGGCAGAATTTGATTATGAAGTAGTAAATGGAAGAAAGATCAGAGTCCGTCCGGTAGAGACAGTTTCAGAGGTTGATGAGAACGGATATTTTCACAGACAGCCAAATCATTTTACAACAGGATTCGGACCGGGCGAAAATCCGGTAGAAAAAGGACGTTATCGTCTGGTCTGGGCAAAGCTGTGCCACTGGTCAAACCGTGCATCCATCGTGAGGGAGCTTCTGGGGCTGGAGGATGCCATCAGTGTCAATATGGTAGAACATGCGCCTCATGAAAAAAATCTTGGCTGGGAATTTGTATATGACGAGAACAACACAGATCCGGTTTTAAACATTCAGTTTTTGAGTGAGGCATATTATAAAGCAGATGATGATTATACCGGACGAACGACAGTTCCAGCACTGATCGACGTACAGACCGGAAAAGTAGTGAACAACGATTACAACAGACTGACCAACTATTTTGAAGTAAACTTCAGGGAATTTCATGGAGAGAATGCACCGGATCTTTATCCGGAAGAACTCAGGGAAGAAATTGATAAGTTAAATATCTGGTTATTCCATAATGTAAATAATGGTGTATACAAAACAGCATTTGCCCGCTCCAAAGAGGCATTCTGGGATGCTTACAATGCATTTTATGCAGCACTTGATATTCTGGAAGAAAGGCTCGGACATCAGAGATTTTTATTTGGAGATTATGTGACAGACAGTGATGTGAGACTTTATGTGACGCTGGCAAGACTTGATATCCGCTATGCATTCCAGCTTGGCCACACAAAAAAGCGTCTCATTGATTACAAAAACCTGTGGGGATATGCAAGAGATCTTTACCAGATTCCAGCATTTAAGAACAACACGTACTTTAAAGATTTTGCAAATCCTTCCAATAAAAAAGAGGGACATCTTATGGAGACATTTAATGCAAGATTTTTAGATGAGATCAATTTTGATGCATACTGGGGAGCACCTGCAGACAGGGCACATTTAAGCAGTGATCCGGGTAACAAATTTAAAATTGGGAAGCGATAGGCAGGAGGCATATTATGGCAGAGTATATAGAAGTAAACGGCAGGCAGATCAGAGTCCGCCCGACAGAGACAGTAAGTGAAGTAGACAAATATGGCAATTTCCATAGACAGCCAAATCATTTTACAAAAGGATTCGAACCTGGGGAAAATCCGGTAGAGAAAGACCGGTACATTTTATTCTGGGCAAAAGGATGCCACTGGTCAAACCGCGCATCCATTACAAGGGAACTTCTTGGTTTACAGGATGCGATCAAAGTGGAAATTGTAGGCTGGGATGATGATGCTTACGAAAAATCTTTGGGCTGGGAATTTGTAAATTCGCCAGATCATATCAACCCGGAAACAGGAGCACAGTTTCTGAGTGAGCTTTATTACAATGCAGACCCGGAGTACACAGGCCGTGCAACAGTCCCTTCTTTTGTGGATTACAAAGAGAAAAAGGTAGTGAACAACGATTATCACAGGCTGACCAACTATCTGGAGGTTGATTTTAAGCCATTCCAAAAGCCGGATGCACCGGATCTTTACCCGGAAGAACTCAGAGAAGAGATTGACAAGTTAAACTGGTGGCTGTTTGAAAATGTTAACAATGCTGTTTACAGAGCACAGTTCGCACAATCCTTACAGGCTTTTTCGGATGCTTATGAGACATTTTTTGCAGGGTTAGATGCAATGGAAGAACGTTTAGAACAGCAGAGATTTCTGTTTGGAGATTACGTGACAGACAGTGATATCCGTTTATATGTGACACTGGCAAGATTCGATGTCGCTTATTCCAGAAACATTGGTCCATGTAAAAGGCGTCTCGTGGATTACAAGAATTTATGGGGATATGCAAGGGATTTATATCAGATTCCGGCATTTTACCACAACACGTATTTTAAAGATTTTGCAGCGAGTGTTGATCTTAGCAAGGCAGACCCGGATTACTGGGAGTCTACTTATTACGATATCGTGATTCCGGATACTGATTTTGATGCGATCTGGAAGACACCGGCCGGAAGAGAGCATTTAAGCAAAGATCCGGCAAATAAATTAAAAATTCCAAACGATTTTTATAAATCGTGGAACTAAGGGAGAAGCAAGGAGCGGAAGATGATGGAAGCAGTGCATGCAACAGAAGAATGGCAGAGAGCAGGAGTGCATTATATCAGAATACAGGCAATGTGTGTCGGGTTTGATATTCCACCCAGATACGAATTTGCGGATGACACAAAGGACAGTGAATACATTCTGGTTCACGAAAACGGATTTCCGGTGTCTACCTGCCGGGTACGGATCGATGAAGAAAATGCCGGTCATATCGAGCGTGTTGCCACATTGGAAGAGTACAGGGGAAAACATTACGGGGCACTTGGAATCAAGGCAGCAGAGCAGCTTTTGAAAGAGCGGGGTGTTACAAACATACGGATCAATTCCCGCGAGAAGACACTTGGCTTTTATGAGAAGCTTGGATATACACCGGATTTTTCCACCCGCTCCGGTAAAGGAGAATTTGTGTGCATCATGACTTCAAAAACACTGTAAATTTCTGCAGACAATTGTAGTGATAAAAACCGAAAACGAACGGAGAAAAAACTATGGCAAAGTTATTTGATTTTGAAGCGGTCTTAAGCCAGCTTCCGGAGATTTTAAAATATCTTCCGACAACCCTGATCCTTGCAGTCAGTTCCATGATTATTGCACTTATCATCGGAATGCTCCTGGCATTGATCAAAACCAAAAATATTCCTGTGTTAAAACAAATCGCAGGAGTGTACATCTCGCTGATCCGGGGAACACCAGTGATTGTGCAGTTGTATATTGCATACTTTGGAATCCCGATGATCACAAAATACATATACCAGCAGAATGGATGGAATTATCAGAGTTCGACAACATCCGGTTTTGTGTATGCGATCATCGCACTTTCCATCAATGAATCAGCGTATATCGCAGAGATTTTCCGGGGAGCTTTGGCATCTGTCAATGTCGGACAGATCGAGGCTGCAAGTGCGATCGGAATGACATATTTCCAGACGTTTCGCAGAATCATTTTCCCAGAAATGCTAAGCGTGGCGCTCCCGGGACTTGGAAATTCCTTTATTGGACTGATCAAGGGAACGTCTCTTGCGTTTGTCTGTGCAGTTGTTGAAATGACAGCACAGGGAAAAATCATTGGTGGAAGAACTTACCGTTATTTTGAAGTATATGTTTCACTTGCGATCATTTACTGGGTGATCACATTTGTGATCGAGCAGGGAATCAGGCTGATTGAGAAGAAAATGCAGATTCCGGATCAAGTGGCAAAAGTAGAGATATCCGAGGATGAGAGAGGGGTATAAAAATGTTAGAGATCAAAAACCTTTCCAAAAGTTTTCATGAGAATAAAGTATTAGACCATATTAATTTAAAAATTGAAAAAGGCGATGTTGTCGGAATTATCGGCCCTTCCGGTACAGGAAAATCAACCTTATTAAGATGCATCAACCAGTTGGAGATCCCGGAGGAGGGGGAGGCTGTTTTTGGTGGAAAAACGGTCGATCTTTCCAAAAAACACAAAGACAGTCTGGAATTCCGTAAGAGCACGGGCATGGTGTTCCAGAGATTTTATCTGTTTGAGAAAAAGACAGCGTTGGAAAATGTTATGGAAGGACTTATGGTTGTTCAGAAAAAGAGCAAAGCGGATGCAAAAGCAATTGCTTTAAAAGAATTAGAGCGTGTTGGAATGGCATCATGGGCAAATCATTATCCAAAACATTTGTCCGGAGGACAGCAGCAGCGTGTTGCAATTGCCAGAGCACTGGCTCTAAAACCGGAATTACTCCTGCTCGACGAGCCGACTTCAGCCTTAGACCCGGAGCTTGTCGGTGAAGTACTTGAGACGATCAAAAATGTTGCGGCAGAAGGACACACAATGCTCTTAGTATCTCACGAAATGAACTTTGTAAGGCATGTTGCCAATAAAGTGATATTTTTAGATGGCGGTCATGTCGTGGAGTATGGAACGCCGAAGGAAGTATTTACCAATCCACAGAATGAACGGACAAAAGAATTCCTGAGAAAAATGCAACTGCTGAATGAACCGGAATATGTAATATAATGAGCAGTGTTCATAATGTGAGGAATAAATTTGACTGCTTGCAGGCAATAATTTATTCCTTATATTATGAAGAGGGCGAATGCCCGGCTGCACTGCGGATTAAATTGTAGATTTTTCTGGCGTGCACTGCGGAGTAGATTAAATTCAAATCAAACTAAATTAAATGCAGATTAAATAAATCGAAAAGAGGTACCTCATCATGGCATGGAAACAGAACATCATAGAAGATTTTAAACAACTGGTATCCTTTGATTCCATCAGTTTTCATGAGCGGAAGAGCGCAGACTGGCTGTTTGCCAGACTAAAAAGCATGGGATTTTCTGTGGAGGAAGATCAGGCAGGTTCTCATTACGGTGGCGACACCGGAAATATTTTTGCCGTTCTGGACGGAGAATTAGACGGAGATCCGGTTATTTTTTGCGCACATATGGATGTTGTAGAACCGGGAAGCGGAAAAAAATCTGTTCTGGAAAAAGACGGAACAATACATTCTGCCGGGGATACTGTGCTTGGTGCAGACGACATCAGTGGTATTCTGGAAATCCTCTATGGTGTACAACTTGTTCTTGACAGTGGAAAACCTCATAAAAAAATTGAAATTCTGTTTACAATTGGTGAGGAATTATATGTCAAAGGTTCGGATGTTTTTGACTATTCGAAAGTAACCGCAAAACAGGCGTATGTGCTTGATCTGTCCGGGGCGGTTGGAACCGCTGCAAGACGTGCGCCGTCTATCATTTCCGTGAGAGCTGAGATAAAAGGAAAAGCGGCTCACGCCGGATTTGAACCGGAGCGTGGAATCCATGCGATCGCAGTGGCGGCAGAAGCAGTGACACGTCTGTCCATGGGACATGTGGATGAGGACACAACGTTTAATATTGGAACGATAAACGGTGGAACTGCCACAAATATTGTGCCGGATAGCTGTGTGGTGACAGGTGAAATCCGAAGCTATGACCACAGCAAAGCTTTAGAATATGTAAAAAATACGGAAAAAATTTTTGCAGAGGAAGCAGACAAAGCAGGAGCCACTGCAGAGGTAACACATCAGGTACATCTTGTGGCATATGAGACACCAGTAGAAAGCAGGACAGTAAAAGATTTTCTGAAAGCATGCGAAAAGACCAGACTTCCGGGAACATTGACGGAAACGTTCGGTGGAAGTGACAATAACAGCTTTGCAAAACATGGAATCGAAGGACTTGTGTTATCCTGTGGAATGTATCAGGCACATTCCACAAATGAATATACGAAAATAAAAGACTTATATGACGGAGCGGAACTGATCCGTACTCTGATTGAATTATAAAGTGGCAGAGAATCATTATTTTTTTGCAGGAGGAGCTTAGTCCTCCTCAAAAATAAGATAATTGTTTTTGCCACTGTTTTTTACTGCATACAAAGCTTTATCCGCTTTGGAAATCAGGATATCCTTTCTGCTGTCGGCATCTGTCCGGCAGATGGCATAGCCCTGGGACAGTGTGACGGTAAGCCCGCTGTCTGTGATGTCTTCGGATTCGTCTAAATTAAAGTGCTGTTTAATATTTTCAGCAATATCTCTGACAGAATCATAATCCGTTATGTTTAACAGCACAAGAAATTCATCTCCACCAAAACGGTAAACACTTCCGGCTTTTCCAACACAGGACTTCAAGACCGAGGCAGTGAGCCTCAGACAATGGTCGCCATGCATGTGTCCATATAAGTCGTTATGAGTCTTAAAATGGTCAATATCAATGACTGCAAGACAGATTTTTTCCTGTCTGGCAATGGCATACTCTAAGTGGGCAGCAAGATTTTCTTCTAAAAGAAAGCGGTTTCCAAGTCCGGTCAGTGCATCAATCTTAGACTGGTGTTCTGCAGCCCGGCGTTCGGTTTCCTTTTGCTGGAGCAGGATTTTCTGGGTAAAAGCCTCTGTACGTTCCTTTAACCGTTCCTGTTTCTGCTTCATAAAAAGCTCTGTATACCGGATACAGGAATCCTGATAACCGGCATAATCATGAATACTGTGGTAATAGTCCATCTCAAATTCGCAGAGCAGAAGCTCATAATACAGGGTGTTCTGCTCGGAGGCATATTGTCTGAAATAGTCAATAACCTGTTTGAAATGTGTGTGATCGTTCATATTCTTAAGCAGGAAGATCAGTTCACGGATGATCTGCACGAAATCATTTGGCTCAATGAGGTGCAGTTGTCCGATCAGGCTGTCTAAATGCTCTAACACATAATCTCTGCGTCCGGTGTACCAGTACAGGTGACACTTTATAATAAGCAGGGAAATGCCGATGGAGTCTGTCATATCTTCCTCGGTGAGCAGGGATTCGCAGCGTTCCAGAAACTCTCCGCCAAGCTCAAAATTCATCTGGTGGTTGCTTGAGATCATCAGATTCAGGCTGTTTACAAGGCACCAGCCGTGATATCGGGGATCTGCCTTGCAGGCTTCCATTGAAAGTGCATTCTCAGCCTTTAAAAAGTATTCGATAGCCGTTTTGTGGTCATTTGCTTCCTGATAACGGCTTCCGAGATTGATATAAAATAAAGGAAAAAGTGCGTCGATCTGATGCTCCAGGCAGCAGGAAAGTCCTCTCAGATAGCAGTCAACAGCCGACATTTCATTTCCAGCAGCCACATAGGAAACACCCATAAGATTCTGTGCTGTTGCGTAAATATAATAGTCGTGTTCTGCTTCTGCAAGGTCTGAAACGGTCTGTGCTGACAGGATCGCATCTGTTAATTTCCGTTTGTTTAAAAGAGCGACAGTGTCATCTATCATTTTCTGTAAGGGATTTTTTGCTTCATTATTCATAATATTATCCTCTGGTCTGACCTGGTATTGCCAAAATAGTGTGCGGATCAATTGCACAAATGTATTGAAAATTCATTCTGTACCATCGAGTTGAAAATGAACGTGTCAGTACACTTGTAGAACAGATATTTTTTTTTGATTATAATTCTATTCGAAAAATGCGTCAACCTTGGATTTTCAGTTATTTCGTATATAGATATCTCATGCATCTTATGGTATCATGTAGTAATAAACGAGAAGAAAAATTCTCATATAAGCATCACAGGAGATGCAGGTGGAGGTAGCACTTATGGAAAAGAAAAAAGAGAAGAATTACAGGCTCAGTCTGGTGATTTCAATTCTGATTGCAGCATGTCTGTTTGTGGCAGATCTGTATATAATGATTAATATGCCACAGAATGTTCTGGCACTTGTAGCAGTGAACGTTCTGTTTTTAGCTGCGATATATTATGTGATAGATGCTGTGACAAGGCAGATAAGCGCAGCCGCAGAACGCAAGGAAGAACAATACGACAGTATTTTTAAATCAGAAAAAGCGTCTTATCTTTTATTGAGGAAAACATTTGATGATCTGTATGAACTCATTGAAAAAGGAAACCAGTCCCGGAAAGCAAATGTGGAGGATATTATCCACGCACAGAAAGCAGTAGCAAAGGTTTCCATTGGAAGAAGTAAAGAGAATGCAGATGCACTGATGAATTCCAATGACCACATCATGGAAAAGATTTCGATGTTAGAGGCTGTTTTATCAGACAATGTTTCACATCCGGCACCGGAAACTAATAAAAATGACAGCGCATATGCACAGAATATTTTAGACAATCAGAATAAAATATTACAGCAGCTGGAAGTTTTGCAGAATACATTGAATACGATCGGAGCTGATGCAAAGATAGCAGCAGAGTCTGCAAAACAGAACTTTTTTACCGAGGAACGTATCTTGGCAGAAGAGAATAAAATTGAAAAAGAAGAACCACAGGTTCAGGGAGCCGCAGTTGAGGAGATCCCATCGGCTGCTGGAGAAGCAACTGTGATGGAAGAGACACCAATCGAAGAAGTTCCATCTGATATGGAGGAAACACCGATTGAAGAAGAACCATCCGTGATGGAGGAGACACCGATTGAAGAAGAACCGTCTGCAATGGAGGAGACACCGATCGAAGAAGAACCATCCGTGATGGAGGAGACACCGATCGAAGAAGAACCGTCCGTGATGAAGGAGACACCGATTGAAGAAGAACCGTCCGTGATGGAGGAGACACCGATCGAGGAAGTTCCATCTGATATGGAGGAACCATCAATTGGTAAAGAAGAAGTTTCTTCTCCGGAGGAAGATTTATCCAAGTATGATGATATAATGGTAGATACTTTGACGGATTCGGATGATAATGTTCCGGTCGAGAAGATTCCATTGGAAGATGAAACTGTTGTAGATGATGAGCCGGCAATGCCTGATCTGTCAGATCCGAATAAGGTTATGACACCGGATGAGATCGCAGCATTGATTGCAAACTTATAATAGAAGAAAGACTTCGGTGTAAAGTAAAAAATAATATTTAAGAGAATAAAAAATCTGTCATACAAATGCAATTTTTGTATGGCAGATTTTTTGTGTAACAGGAAAAACGTTCCGGATCATTATTCGGCAGTGATTTTTACGATTTCTTTGATAACCGAAACAGCGGTATCCATACCTTCTACACTGATATGTTCAAATGGTCCGTGGAAACCATAGCCGCCGGTTCCGAGGTTCGGACAAGGAAGTCCCATAAAACTTAATCTGGCACCGTCTGTACCACCGCGGACTGGGCGGGAGACCGGTTCCAGACCAACGTTTTTGATTGCTTTTTTTGCAATTGCAACGACATATTCATTCTTTTCAATGACTTCCAGCATATTGCTATAGGAATGCTGAATGTTCAATTTTACAGTGTCTGCGTGATATTTTTCATTCATTTTTTTCTCAATGCCACGCAGGGTATCAAGACGTTTTTCAAAAGTGGCTTTGTCATGGTCGCGCACGATATAATTCACTTTGGCGTGGGCGATGTCTCCGCTAAAATCAGTCAGATGATAAAATCCCTCTCTGCCTTCGGTATGGGCAGGAGTCTCATTTTCAGGAAGAAGAGATGCAATCTCACAGCCGGCAAGGGCAGCGTTGATCATAATATCTTTTGCCTCTCCAGGGTGGACATTGACGCCTTTGATCTCAAAAGAAGCACTTGCCGCATTGAAGTTTTCATAGGCAACTTCGCCCTCGTAGTCGCCGTCAACGGTGTAGGCAAATTTGGCTTTAAAATAGTCAAGGTCAAATAAATCAGCACCGCTTCCGACTTCTTCGTCCGGTGTGAAGCCGATCCAGATGTCGCCGTGAGGTATTTTTTCTGTGATGATCTGTTCCACTGCCGTCATGATCTCGGCAACTCCGGCTTTATCGTCAGCGCCGAGCAGGGTTGTTCCATCTGTAGTGATCAGTGTGCGGCCTTTTAATGTTTTAAGTGTAGGGAAATTGGATACTTTCAGATAAGTGCCGCTTCCTTTTAAAAGAACATCATTGCCGTCATAATCCGGAATGATCTGTGGTTTGACATCTTTTCCGGAAAAATCAGGAGCAGTGTCCATATGGGAAATAAAACCGACAGCAGGCTTGTCAGCATATCCTTTCGTTGCCGGCAGCAGTCCGTAAACATAGCAGTGATCGGTTAAAGTGACTTTCTCTAAACCGAGATCGCGCAATTCCTGTTCTAACACTTTTCCTAACTCAAACTGTCTTTCCGAAGATGGAATCTGTCGGCATTCCTCGTCAGAAGTTGTCCAGTAAGAGACATATTTTAATAATCGTTCTTCAACACGCATGTGAAACCTCCTTATAAAATGGTGCCGTATTTATTTTGATATAAAATCAAGCCGGACACACATAGTTATAAAATACCATAAAATAGTGAAATGCGAAATAAA
>OIXV01003520.1_pt1 | contig 11471 bp, 8 predicted proteins | sample 1587771 | NCBI WGS metagenome assembly OIXV01 (sample SAMEA3888893, study PRJEB22519) | human gut metagenome | biome: human gut; feature: human-associated habitat; material: faeces | place: Denmark | collected 2010
ATATTCTATAATAAAAGGCAGACTGTGCTTTTCAGACTGCTCTTTCTGCAACCTTTTTCACAATCTGCCCTTTTGACATTGCTTTCTTTATTTTTGAGGAATTACTATTTTTCCACTATTACATTCTTTTTAGCCTTTGACTGCTCCGACAACAACACCCTTGACCAGATATTTCTGTACAAATGGGTAGATCAGCATAATCGGAAGAATACCAATCACTGCCATCGCCATACGAATAGACGTTCCAGGCAATTCTATTGCACCTGTTCCGATCAGGGATGCATTCGAATTAGAGCGCATCGCCTGAATGTTATTCATAATCTTCATCAGCAACTGCTGGATACTGTAAAGCTTTTCATTACTGATATAGTACAATCCATTCGTCCAGTCATTCCAGTAGCAGATTCCGGTGAACAAACTAATAGTTGCAACTGTAGGTACCGCAAGTGGAAGCATAACCTTAAAGAAAATCTTTAACTCAGAAGCACCATCTAACTGTGCTGCTTCGATCAGGGAATCCGGAACACTGTTCTGATAATAGTTTTTTACAAGAATAACGTTAAATGCTGTTACCAGATAGTTCGGGATGATCAGTGCCCATATTGTATTTTTAATCTGGAAGAACTTTGTCCACATAATATAAGATGGTACGATTCCGCCATTGAATAACATTGTAAAAAATACGAAGAATGCCAGTGCATTTCTGTATTTAAATGATTTTCTTGACATTGGATAAGCAAGCATTGTAGTAAGTATTACACTGATTGCTGTACCTGCAAATGTTACCAGGAAAGAAACTCCATAGGATCTTACGATCATAACTCCCTGTTTTACCATATAGTAGTAAGCATCAAAGCTCCACTCTTCTGGCAAATAAGTATATCCGTTACGTATCAGAGATGACTCTGATGAAAATGATGCAATTACAATCAGAAGGATTGGCATCATTGCGAACACAACCATCACAGTAAGAATTACTGTTGCTGTGTGGTTAAAACTTTTACTTTCCGTCATTTTCTACCCCTCCTAGAATAATGCATTATCAGAATCTAATTTACGTACAATTGCATTTGCAACTAATACAAGAATAAATCCTACCAAAGACTGATATAACCCGGCTGCTGCTGACATACCTACATCGTTTAATTCCATTAATCCACGGTATACATAGGTATCAATTGTCTGTGTTACATTAAATAACGCACCTGAGTTCTGTGGAACCTGATAGAATAATCCGAAGTCTGAATAGAAAATTCTACCGATAGACATTAATGTTAAAGTAATTACTGTTGGTTTTAACATCGGCAGGGTGATCTTAAAGATCTGCTGCATTTTGGTTGCTCCATCAATTGCAGCCGCTTCATAGATAGATTTATCGATACCTGAGATACTTGCCATATATACAATTGACTGATATCCCATATTTTTCCATAAATTTACAATAATAAGGATTGCCGGCCATGCACCTGTGTAAGAATACCATGACACCGGATTTAATCCCAACCCTGCAAGAATTGTTTTATTAATAAATCCTGTATCCGCATTTAAGAATGCATATGCAATGAATCCGATTACAACCCAGGATAAAAGATTTGGTAAAAGTAATGATGCCTGAAAAATCTTTACTCTTTTCCGTTCACCGAGCTCACACATCATAACTGCAATTGCAATCGCTACAATCGTTCCGATCACGATAAACGCAACATTATATAAAATCGTGTTTCGTGTCATGATCCATGCATCTTTTGTTTTAAACAGGAATTCGAAATTCTGAAGACCACACCAGTCACTTCCAAATACACCTTTTCTCAGGCTATAGTTTTTAAAAGCCAGGAAAACACCGAACATTGGTACATAATTGTTGATCAACAGATAAACAATTCCCGGCAGTGCGATCATAAACAGCGGCAGATTTTTAAATTTTGTCTTTTTGCCTTTTGCAATTGCCTTTTCCATTCTAATCTCCATTTCCGTAAAACTGCCGCATCTCTGCGGCAGTTTTCTCTATCTTTGAAACTTTATTACCTAATTATTTCTGAGCTGCCCAGGCATCTAACTGTTCCTGTTTTGCATTTAAAATATCCTGATATCCTGCATCATTTAATGCTTTAACAAATTTGTCGATTTCTGTATCCGGATCCAGGCTTCCGCAGATTAATCCTGGGAGATACTGGGAAACAACGTTCTTAACAGCTGTATACTGTGTCTTTACACTGCTGGAATCAAATGTGAATCCCATTGCAGGTGATGTCTTAGCTGTCTTGTTCTGCTCTAACTCCCAGTCAAGAGATGCCGGATCAGTTCCTGCTGTTGGGTACATTAAGAAGAAGTTACCTAATGTTCCACAGCTTAACTGTGCTGTATATGGTACAGTTGTTGCATCTTCTCCTTCCGGATAAGAAACTGTTCCGTCATCATTCAGGACATAATCTCTTCCCTCAATACCATAGATCAGTAAGTTGATGATATCCGCATCTGTGTAGGTCAGATTTAAGAACTTCATCGCTGCTTCCGGGACATCTGTCGTTGATGCGATCATCCAGCTGACTGCATTCAAATCACCCGTAGAAAGGTATGCATCTCCAATAATCTTTGCACCAATCGGATTGCTGCCACACTGCATCTGAAGAGAGGCTGCTGTGTCAGCTTCCGGATAGCTGTATGCCGCGATGTAGCAGAAATAATTTCCAGAACTCATAAGCTCTGCTGCTGCACTTGTTGTGGTAGCGGCATCCTGCATAACGAGTCCATCATTGTACCAGCTTCTGACAAGATCACATTTTTCTTTGAATAAATCTGTTGAGAATAAATCCTGTACGGTAAGATCATCTCCTACCAAAACACCTGTTGGGCTGTTTCTGTCATCTGTCAGAAAATCAACCTGTCCATAGTTTGTAGAAACACCAACCTCTCCAGCCTGCACCGGAGCAAGTGGAATCATATCCGGATGTGCTTCTTTCACCTGTTTTAAAACAGCTGTCATATCTTCCATGGAATTAACCTGGCTCATATCAATACCAAGTTCATCTGCGATATCCTGTCTGTAAATTACCATTGGTGTCAATGCTACCGGTTTCATAGTTGGTACACCATAGATATTTCCATCTGCTGTACAAGCTGCAAGCCAGTCATCTCCAACAGTATCTTTGATTCCCTGTCCATACTCGTCCAGAAGATCGTTTAATTCATATGTCATATCTGTTGCTACATAGTTGTTGAAATCACCAAGGGATTCAAAAATATCGATTTTCTCTCCACCCTGTAATGCAAGACTTACTTTGCTGGAGTAATCTGAAATTGCCATTGGCTGTAACGTTACCTCTACACCAATCTTTTCTCTTGTAATTTTATTAATTGCTTCTTCTACAACATCAAGATCTTCCTCTGTCGGAATGTTGTTAAATGTGCAATATGCATATGTAACCTGATCGTAATTTCCGTCTGCTTTGCTTCCGCTTTCTGTACCATTCACAGAACCAGAATCATTTCCGCCGCAAGCAGTTAAGCCAAGTGTCATCGCTGCAACTAATACAGCTGCCAGAACTCTTTTGTTTTTCATCTGAAAAACCCTCCTCTTTTTTTTGATAGTATCAATTTATCAGATTTATCTCGTTCTTTCTTTCAAAAAAAGGATACATACTTTCAAAAAAAAGAGAACCAAATCTGATTCTCTATTTTTTGCAATATTGATTTGGCGACACGCCTGTATATTTTTTAAATATCGTAGAAAAATAAGTAAAATTGTCAAATCCTACTGTTTCTGCCACATCACTCACACGCTCACCGCGCTCTAACATTCTTTTCGCCTCATCAATCCTGTATTCTGTTATCGTATCTTTGATTGTTCTACCAGTTAATTTCTTATAAGTCTTTGATAAATATTCCGGTGCCAGATAAAACTGTTCTGCAATCTCAGTTCTTCCAATATTTTCTCTGTAATGCTCCCTGATATATTGATCAACCTTCTCGTTGAGACTATAATTCTTTTGGACACTTTCCTCATATTGGAAAGTACAGTCAATCAGATAATTTGTCCACCTTATCATATCCAATACAGATTGCGAAGCTTTCTGACCTAACTGATTTAAGTTATCATCCACAAATAAACCTGATATCTGAATCTCTTTTTTTCCAAAATAAGTATAAACCGCCTGAAGAATTTCCTCTTTCCCTCTGGATAAAACCTGATCACTTAAAGTCTTATCATAAATCCTTTCATGTAGCATTGCTTTCATATAACTTAAAATTTCTAATTTTTTCTTTTCGGATAAAAATTGTTCTATTTTATCAACCTCAAAAACATTTTTAATGTTTTGCTGAATTTCTGCTGCGTCATCCTCCTGAAAATAACTGCCATAAAATGCGACGTTCCTTTCAATCAGATTCTGCTGCCGGTGGAATGTTTTATAAAAATTTTCTATCTTACAAGGCTTTCCTACACACATGGTAATTTCAGATGAAAATAATTTTTTAAAAACTGTGTGTAATAATTTGCAACACTGTTTTAATTCTTCACTGTCTTTTTTCTGGCAAACCGTCGCAACAATATAATAATTATCATAGTCCATTGACACAACCGAGCTATTATCAGGACATCCGCAAAAAATCTCTGAATGAATATTCTCAACTACGAAAAGCATTAGATCCGGGCTCATTTTTGCTCGGTCTTTTTTGATTTCTGTTATCTTGGAAACAATCAGATTATAATCCTGTTCTACGTTAATCTGCAATTTACGGTTTTCGATTTCATTCTTTATAATCTCGTTTTTCCCTGCAATATGTCCCGATAATATTTCACTCCAGAAAGCAACCTGAACATGATTCTGGTTCTCCTTTAACCATTTTCCATACTCACTGTTTTCCTGTAATTTTTGAGTTTCCATGCGTTTTAAAATAATCTTCTTTAAAGCTGCCTCCATAACGTTCACATCAAAAGGCTTTAATAAATACTCACATGCCTGATACTTAATTGCATTGGATGCATAGTCAAAACTCTCATGACAGGTCAAAAGCAGAAAATCTCCCGGAAGCTCTTCTCTCCGAAACCACTCCAGCAAATCGATTCCAGATCCCTGTGGCATCTCAATATCACTGATTACAATATCAATATTATGTTCTTTTAAAATCTCTTTTGCCAGCTGGATATTATAAGCTGTAAATATATCTGAAACACCAAGTTCTTTCCACTTTACTGAATTTTTAATGACATCCACCGTTGCCATATCGTCATCTACAATTAAAACCTGCATTTGCACAATCCTCTTTTGTAATCTTATTAATCCATTTTTATCTGTTTCTGTTCTTTCATTTCCTGTACTGCATGCGCTGGTATCTGGAATGTATTTTTACATCCATGTGGTTCAATATTACTGATTGTAAATAATCCTTCACGCTCATACATAAGTTCCATCATCCGTTTCACACTCTTTAAACCTACACGCTCCCCTGTCTTTGAAATCGTATTTTCCTGATTTTCAAAAAATTGGAGTACTTCTTTAGGATATCCGGCTCCATCATCTTCTACCTCAACATAAAGCATCTCCTCGCCATTTACATCCGCTTTTGATGCTTTGATTAGAATCGTAAGCATCTGATTGATATTTACTGCATACTTATACTCATTTTCTATGATTGTATGGATAATCATCTGTGGAATCTTCCACTCTCTCACTTCCGGATTAATGTCTATATAGTAAAACACGCATCCCGGATATTTCAACTCCTGCATTTCAAAATAATTCTCTACATGTGTTACTTCTTCCTGCAGTGACACTGTATGCAAACCTGCACGGAACATATAGCGTATGTTCTTTGACAGCGCACTGATATAGCTTTCAATTTCTTTATTTTTTCCCTGCTGGCTCAAACTTGAAATTGTGGTCATTGCATTCAGGAAGAAATGTGGTCTTATCTGAAGTTTTATGCATTTAAGCTCTGTTTCCTGCAGATTGATCTGTTTTTCGTAGCTTTGGATTTTTAACTTCATGATCTCATCCATCAGACGGTTAAACGCATCTTTTAATACAATAAATTCATTGCTTTCAAATTCTTTTGTAATACGATATTCTCGATTTCCAGTCTGCATCTGTTCCATGCTTCTCTGCATATGTCCCATTGGTGCAAGCATTTCTCTTCGCAAAAAGTTAATAAAAAACACTGAAAAGCCTGCCAGTATCAGTATTACGAATAATACTAATATCATGTTCCACCGGATTTGTCCAACAACCTGAGACTTACTTACATACGCCGATAACTGCAATTTCCCATCGGCAAGTGTATAATCATTCTTATACACACCGAGACTTTGAGGTGTTGCCTGTAATTCTTTCCCAATTTCACAGGTAAATTCCTGTTTTCCACATCCACCCCATACCTTTTGCTGCTCATCTTTCAATAATATAAAAATTTTCTGCAAATTCTTTTTCGTTACATTGTCCATAAAATGATCAACAGAAATGAAAATACCGGCTGATCTTCCCTGCCATACATACATCTTGGACACATAATTCTGCAATCCAATCCGCACAATCATCCACTCTGCTTTTGCACTACCTTCCTTTGCTCTCTCCAAGGCATATTGACGTAAATCTTCACGTTCCTGATAAGCCATATCGCTATTCTCATAATCCATACAGCTTCCATATGTACTATCTCCAATCACAACGGCATCCACATACTGATCGTAAGTTATCTGCTCCTGTATAAATTTTTTTATCTCTATGGAAGCATAATATCGTTCTGATTCTTTTTCGCTCTGAAGCATATCATAATCATTATTTTTATAAATCAAACGCTCTAACAGCATGTCTGCATTCTCAAGTTTATTCTCAAGTTCTTTTCCATATAACTGAAGCAGATTTCTGCTGCTTGTCTGCATGTTTTCCAAAACTGTGTAATATGAGACACAAATATAGGTAACAATTACAATTCCAAGCAATGCGCTTTGAATTACAAACATATGGATTGTCTGACTAACTAACGATTTATTTTTATTCTTTTTCTTCATATTGTGCCTCATTGCAATCTAATCTTTGTTTTTCTTTTCGAATCCGATTAATTTCAGTTCCTATCATACCTTTTTTTATGTTTTCTGAAAAGAATTTTTTAACTGAACAAACTTCTCCAACCTGCCGATATATAAATTATCGAAACAAGTAGTCAAATTTATTTCACGGAGGAAATAAAGATGAACTTAACCGTAAGCAATTATTTGGGCGGAACGATGAATGGATTCTCCACTGCCACGATCAACACAAGAAACACTGGAATTTCCAAAAGCAGTTCCTTTAGCACAAGGAAGTCAACCAAAAAATCTCTTAATTATAATGCAAAACAAATCTCCTCACAGCTTATCCGCGCCACAAAGTCGCGGACTGCCGCTGCGGTTCTCACCAAGGCAAAAAGTACAGTCAATAATTTACAGCACTGCCTCGGAACCGGGGAATATGATGACAGTGAGGTACAGATTGCCCTCGCACACGCAAAAAGAATGGTAAAATGCGCCCAGTCCAAGGTGTCTAATCTGAAACAGGAAGAAAATTTACAGCGGAAATATGAACGTGAAAAATCAGCAAAAGAAATGCAGCAGAAGTCCGAAGTGAAACGCCGCGTCCACCAGAAAGAAAATGATCTGAAACAAAAGATGGCGACAGAGGAGATTCAGCAGGTACAGAAAGAGAAATCAAGACGTCAGGAAATCATCCGCAAACGCCGTATGCACCGCAATGAAGAGCGCAGCAACATCAACGAAGCGGATATGAAATATCTGCAAAATACTATGGATTACAAACACGGCGGTATTTCCACTGCAGCCGGTGCAGCAACCGTCGATCTGTCTTATGTCGGACTGCAGATGAGTGAATTACAGCAGATGGAAGCACAAACGGAAGCTCAGATGAATGCCGAGTTAAATGCCACCGCCGATGCAGGCACTGTAGATACAGCCACCTGCGACAGTGGCTCATCTGCCGCAGCAGCCTCTTTCAATGGAAGCGTCAGCTCTGGAAGTGTTCTATAATTTCACCATGGGAAAATATTTTTAGAATCCCATCTTCATAGCTCACGAAGAAAATAATATTTGTTTATATCGTTTTTCTTTTCATTTACGCTGTGAATGACTTGTGAGAGAACTCTTATACATGCCCAATCAACGCTGTGAATTGCACCACAAAATCTGCAATTTACGTTATGGAACTTTGGTTGGCTTTGATTTCTGCCGCTCGTATTCTGGATTGACGGATTTTCACAATCTGGATATTGCATGCCACACAGTCTTGGCTTAATAAAAAATAGAACTGATTTGTTTTCAGGATTTTGGGAGCGGCCGGTCCTTAGAAAGCAGACATTGCGATTTCAAAAGCCAATGTAATTGGATTTTGAAATCACGATGGATGCTTTCTTAGTACCGCTGCCAGCGACAACAAGCGGAAGCGTTCCTGAAAACAAACAGTTCTATTTTTTATGTTTATAAATACTTTATAGGCATGCAATTAACATAACCTACGAAAATCCGTAACACCACCTACAAGCGGCAGTTCAAAACCTAAACTCTGGTTTACTCTCTACTTAAATTCCGGTACTGCAGTGGTGTCATCTCAAATGTTTTCTTAAAGGTTCTGTTAAAATGCTCCACATTCTGATAACCAACCGCATAGGAAATATTCTCAACTGTCATGTTGCCATTTTTCAACAACGTCTTGGCACGTTTCATTCTGGTGTGTGCAACGTGTTCTCCAAATGTTTTACCGGATTTATCTTTAATATATTTGGAAATGTATGGTTCTGACAGATGGAACTGTTCTGCCATATTCTCTAATGTTACAGTCTGATAATTTGTCTGGATATAATTTAACATGGAAACCAGACGGTCATCCTGATGATTGTCATCTTTGGTCATCTCCGGAAGTTTGTTGACTGCTACCACAAGCGCATGGATAGACGCCTTGATGATATCCTCATCCATGCCTGCGCCCCAGTAATTCTTTCCGTCGTGGGTGATACCAACATAAGCCATCGCCTTGGAGGATGAACCATGGGACAATGCATGCTCCTCATAAGTGGACAGTTCATAAGTAATTCCAAAATACTGCTTAATCGTGTTACTGATCGCATCCAGACGTCCATTTCCATTAGCATCTACAATCGTCTTTTTCTCTCCATACTGAATCGTTGCCTCTGCCATAATGCCATCATCCTGACGGAAATGACACTCGGAAATCTGGAAGTATGGAGTATAATGAATGTAATTGTCCTCGAAAATCTCGTAAACCCACTGTGGAGACAACTCTTTGTGTTCCTCATCGGATACCTGTTTCACAGCGTAACCAACTTCCTCGCGCATCTTCTCCGGCACGGAAATAGAAAAGTTCTGTTTCAGTATGTAACTGATTCCACCCTTACCGGACTGGCTGTTGATACGGATAACATCGGAATCGTACGTTCTGCCAACATCCACCGGATCGATTGGAAGATATGGAACTGTCCATGTGTTAAGCTTCTTCTCTTCTCTCCACGCCATACCTTTGGCGATTGCATCCTGATGAGAACCGGAAAATGCAGAGAATACCAGATTACCAGCATACGGCTGACGGTCATTTACCTGCATTCTGGTCAGACGCTCATACACTTCGCGGATATGTGGCATATTGGAAAAATCGAGCTGCGGATCAATTCCATAGGAATACATGTTCATTGCGACTGTGATGATATCCACGTTACCGGTACGCTCTCCGTTTCCAAATAATGTTCCCTCAATCCGGTCTGCTCCCGCAAGCAGTCCAAGCTCTGCATCGCTGACACCGCATCCTCTGTCGTTGTGTGGATGAAGGCTTAAAACAACATTGTCACGATATTTCAAATTTTTACTTACATACTCGATCTGGGTTGCGAACACATGCGGCATTGCTGTTTCTACAGTAGCCGGAATGTTGATGATCGCCTTATTCTGTGCAGATGGCTGCCATACATCAAGTACCGCATTACATACTTCCACTGCATAATCCACTTCTGTGCCGTGGAAACTTTCAGGACTGTACTCGAAAGAGAAATCCCCCTCTGTCTCGTCTGCCAGTTTTTTCAGCAATTCTGCGCCATCGACTGCAAGCTGTTTGATCTGCTCTTTGCTCTTTTTAAATACCTGTTCGCGCTGTGCCACAGAAGTAGAATTGTAAAGGTGAATGACTGCATGCGGCGCACCCTTGACCGCCTCAAATGTTTTCTTAATAATATGTTCTCTCGCCTGTGTCAAAACCTGTACGGTCACATCATCCGGGATCATATCACGCTCGATCAATGTTCTCATGAAAATAAATTCTGTCTCAGAAGCTGCCGGGAAACCAACCTCAATTTCCTTGAATCCGATATCCACTAACATCTGGAAAAATTCAAGCTTTTCGTCCAGACTCATTGGCTCGATCAAAGCCTGATTTCCATCACGAAGATCGACGGAACACCAGATTGGTGCTTTTTCAATATGGTCTTTTTTTGCCCAGTCATACTCACAGACCGGCGGCATAAAATATTGTCTTTCATATTTGTTTACGTTTTTCATTTTCAAATTTCCTTTCCTTATTAAAACCCAGCAAAAAACCTCTACGATTCATCCGAATCATAGAGGCGAAACTAATGCGGCATCTTATATGTCATATTAAATATTTGCTTCTCTTCATCGTTTCATTTATCACAAAGAAAGAACCTTATATTCTGATCATCTGCACAATAAATGTACAAATCTCTGGAAGCATTACCGCAATTCTTTCTTTGCATAAAATACATCAACAAATCTGATGTAATCTTAACACGGTGATAGGAAGAATGAAATGATTAAATTTAATCTCTTTCATTGATGTTTTTTATCACAAAAATCAAATTACATAATCCGAGCACTCCTTCATCTCATAGTCTACGAGATCCTGCAATGTCATATGATCTACCACGTCATTGATTGCTTCGTTCATCTTCTGCCATACAAGAATTGTTGCGCAGTCATGGATTTTTTCACAGGTATTCTCTTCTTCCACGCATGCTACCGGCGCAAGACTTCCCTCTGTCAGTCTGAGAATCATGCCTATTGTATATTCCTCAGGCTTTTTGGTTAATATGTATCCTCCCTGCGCACCACGGATGCTCTTCACGTATTTTGCCTTATTCAAAACAGAGATGATCTGCTCTAAGTATTTATCCGAAATCCCCTGTCTTCTTGCAATATCTTTCAGACTAATCGGTTCTCCGGTATTATTCACTGCAAGATCCAGCATTAATCTTAATGCATATCTGCCTTTTGTTGATACTTTCATAATATATTCCTTCCCGATAAAATTTGTCATTAAAAAACAAATTTGCACTGTAAAATCATTATATTCAGTATATTCCTCTATTCATACTATGTCAATAGGAATTAAACTGTATCCCTTATGTACCTTGAATGAAATTTTAAATTCCACATCTATGCTGAATTTAGTCTTTCTCTCTTC
>OIXV01003549.1_pt1 | contig 11383 bp, 9 predicted proteins | sample 1587771 | NCBI WGS metagenome assembly OIXV01 (sample SAMEA3888893, study PRJEB22519) | human gut metagenome | biome: human gut; feature: human-associated habitat; material: faeces | place: Denmark | collected 2010
CCGCAGCTGCCGGAGCGGTGCTTAAGCCGCAAGGCGGGAATTGTGCGGTGTTACCCCAAACTTTACTGGCGGATCATGCGGTAGCCAACGCCGATGTGGGTCTGGATATAGCGGGGGTGGCTGGGGTCTTCCTCAATTTTTTTGCGCAGCGTTGCCATAAATACGCGCAGGGACGGCGTATCCGATGCGGCCGGGCTGCCCCAGACTTCGTTCAGCAGATAGTTGTGGGTCAGCACTTTGCCGGTGTTCTTGGCCAGCACGCAGATCAGCTTGTACTCAATGGGGGTCAGGTGAATCTCCGTTCCGCCGCGGTACACACAGCCTGCGGCATAGTCAATGCGCAGTTCTCCGTTCTCGTATATGCTGGCCTGGTCACCTGCGCGGGAAGTATCATACCGCACACGGCGCAGCGCCACGCGCAGCCGGGCCAAAAGCTCCTCTACGCTGAACGGCTTGGTCAGGTAATCATCTGCACCGGCATCCAGGGCGGATACTTTGTCGGTATCATCACTGCGGGCCGAAACCACCAGAATGGGCACGTTGCTCCACCCGCGAATCTTGCGGATCACATCAATACCGTCCATATCCGGCAGGCCAAGGTCCAGCAAAATTACATCCGGCCGTGCCGAAGCAGCTTCCAACAGGGCACCGGCTCCGTTCTGTACACGGTGGTACTGATAATTGCGGGTTTCCAGTGTGGTGGAGATCAGCCGTGCAACAGCCGGGTCATCCTCCACCACAAGGATCAGCGGTTTATTCATACAGGGTCACCTCAGTTCGCGGGAGTGTAAAACGGAAGCAGGCACCGTGCGGTGCAACGTTCTGTACATCGATCACACCGCCATGGGCGGCAACAATGGAACGGCACAAGGCCAGCCCAAGACCCAGCCCGCGGCGGCCATCGCTGCGGGTTTTGCCAAGGGTATAAAACATATCAAACAGCTTGTCCCGGCTTTCTTCCGGGATGCCGGGGCCGTCATCCGTTACGCAGATGCGGACAAATTTACCCTCCGGCGCGGCGAAAAGCTCGATGCGGGAATGTTCGGGGGTATATTTGATGGCGTTGTTGATGAGGTTCACCAGCACCTGCTCGATCAGCTGGGCGTCCATATCGGCCATCAGCAGGTCATCCGCCACGTTGGTCACAATGGTGTGGCGGGCGGCGTCATGGTCTAAATGGGTCAGTACATCGTCAAAAATGTCTTGAATCAGCTCCGGCTGAATGCGCAGGTTTACCTGGCCGTTCTCCATCCGGGTGATGGAAAGCAGATTTTCCACCAGATGGTTCAGCCAGTTGGCGTCCTCATAAATTGCGGCAGAAAGCTCCCGGCGCTTTTCCTCGGTCAGCAGGGGATTTTTCTCGGTCAAAATCAGCGCGTTGCCGGAAATGCTTGTCAGCGGGGTGCGCAGGTCATGGCTGATGCTGCGCAGCAGGTTGGCGCGCAGCTGTTCCTGGCGGGCGGCTTCCTCAATTTCGCGCCGGGCGCGGTTGGAGGTTTCTTTTTCCAGCGCCAGGGAACACACATCCAGGATGGATAATGCCAGATTGTGCTCATAGGTGCTGAACTCATGCAGCGCCGGGCAACTGCGGTAATCCGTCTGGGCGGGAGGGGGCAGAATCAGGGTTCCCGGTGCAATGTGCTCCGGTGCGGGGGCAAAGCAGACCGGGCGCTCCAACAGCTTGCCCAGCTGGGTGGCCGTTATCCGCAGAATGGTGTCAGGGTCCTCGGCCCCCAACAGGCTGCGGCTGGCTTCCAGCAGCACCTGCGAAGCATAGGCCTTGCGCTCGCTTTGGGCGGCCTGTACCTTGATACGCCCCGTCAGCGAGGAGCAGAGCAGCGAAACGCAGAGCATGACCACTGCCGTTACCATGTCGTCTGACCGGATGCGGAACTGCATAAAGGGGTCAATGAACATATAGTTGACCAGCATCACCGAGAACAGCGAAGCCACGACGCCGTACACCAACCCCGATGTAAAGACGTTGATATACATGACGCCCAGGATATAGGTCAGGATATAGTTGGAAGAAACAAAATCCAGCCGGAAAAATACCCAGCTTGTCAGCGTACACAGCGCAAGAACCAATGCGGTCAGGGCGCAGTCCCGCAGCCAAAGCAGGGCAGGTTCGCGTTGCGGCATGGGTGCAGGCTCCTTTCCACTACAGGGCAGGGAATGCGGCAAGGCGGCCCAGCACTGTATTTATCCTATGGCAACACCGCACAATTCCCGCCTTGCGGCTTAAGCACCGCTCCGGCAGCTGCGGCACGGCATCTGCGTTGCCAAAATGCTCGATAATACACAAAGTATTATCTGCGCTTTTGGCTTGGCATCTGCCGCACCTCGCTCGCCGTATCGGCACTTAGAATTATGCGGTATTGCCCTATTATAACATATTGCCGAACTCTTTGATACAAACGGAATAATCTTTATATAAATTTAATGTAGGCCTACCCTATCCGCGGCAGCCCCGGCACTTTTTTGCACGCTGGGCGGGGCATTGGTTGAAATCAGGCCGCAAATCGGTTATACTATTTTGTAATAATTGGATTGTTCTGCCCTGCGGGCGGTATTGCCATATAAAAAGGAGTGTTTTTACAATGTCCCATACCGTTATGGTGACCGGTGCCGATGGCTTTATCGGCAGCCATCTGGCCGAAGAGCTGGTAAAAAGCGGCGAGAAAGTGCGTGCTTTCTGCCTGTATAACTCGTTTGGTTCCCTGGGCTGGATCGATACCCTGCCCCCGGAGATCCGCAATGAAATGGATATCTTTATGGGCGATGTACGTGACCCCAACGGCGTGCGTACTGCCATGCGCGGGCAGGAGCGCGTGTTCCATCTGGCTGCCCTGATTGCCATTCCGTTCAGCTACCACAGCCCGGACAGCTATGTGGATACCAACATCAAGGGCACCCTGAACGTGCTGAACGCCGCCCGCGAGCTGGGCACCCAGCGCGTGATGGTTACTTCCACCAGTGAAGTATACGGCACCGCCCAGTATGTGCCCATTGACGAGCACCACCCGTTCCAGGGCCAGAGCCCCTACTCTGCCACCAAGATCGGCGCGGACCGCCTGGCCGAAAGCTTTTACCGCAGTTTTGACCTGCCGGTTTCCATTGTGCGTCCCTTCAACACCTATGGCCCGCGCCAGAGCGGCCGCGCCATCATCCCCACCATCATCACCCAGCTGCTGGCCGGCCAGCAGGAAATCAAGCTGGGCAGCCTGACCCCCACCCGCGACTTTAACTATGTCAAGGACACCGCCCACGGCTTTATGGCCATTGCGGACTGCGATGCCGCCATTGGCCAGGAAATCAACATTGCCACCGGCGTGGAACATTCCATCGGCGATTTGGCCAATGAGCTGATTGCCCAGATCAACCCCAGCGCCAGGATCGTCTGCGAAGCCGAGCGCCTGCGCCCCGAAAAGAGCGAGGTCAACCGCCTGCTGGGCGATGCCACCAAGCTGCGCACCCTGACCGATTGGAAACCGCAGTATACCTTTGAACAGGGCCTTGCCGAAACCATTGAGTTCCTGCGCGGCAACCTGGACCAGTACAAGGTCGGCCAGTACATTCTGTAAGGGCGGTTGTAAGGAAGTTTTATGCCAATAAAATTACAAAAGCTGCCCGCCGCTATGCGGTGGGGGCTGGCTGTGCTGTGCGCCGCCGTGTGCGGCGTGCTGTGGGCCTATTACTGGCGGGTGTTCTTTGGGCTGGATAACCGTGTGTCCCCCCTGGTGGTTACACTGGGGTGTGCGGCCTTTCTGGAAGTATGTCTGCTGGCCGGGTATTGTGTGCGGCAGTTTACAAAAGGATTTGCGGCAAAAGGGGCCGTGTGCATCTTTTTGTGCGGGCTGCTGTTTGCATTTGCCAACCCGCCGCTGCAAACGCCGGACGAAGCCGACCATTACCTGCGCACCTATGCCATCTCCACCGGGCACTTTGATTTTGATGCTTCCCGCACCTACCCGGACGATGTGGCCTACCTGCTGGAAGCGTTCCCCGGTGCATGGGTGAATGCGCATACCTCTGCCGGTGTGGGCACTGACCCCGATACCGGGGCGAAAAAAGCCTATAACACCGCGGGCTATGCCCTGAAGCAATACGGCAAGGACGGCGCAGTGCAGAGCATGACGGATAGCTTTGCCCTGTACCTGGCGCACGATGTGCGGGATTCTGTGCCGGACCCGGTCAGCGAGCCGGTCAGCTTTCTGGTCATTCCATTCCTGCCGGGCGCGGTCGGTATGGCGCTGGCACGCCTGCTGGGCTTTGGCGCGCTGGGCTGCCTGTATGGCGGGCGCATCGTCAACCTGCTGGCCTACACGCTGTTGTGCGCGTTGGCGCTGGCCAAAGCGGAGCGTTACCGCCCGGCCTTTGCGGCCATTATGCTGCTGCCGATGTCGCTTTTTATGGGGGCATCACTGAGCTATGATGCAACCCTGCTGGGCTGCTATTACCTGATGCTTGCCCTGCTGACCCGCAAGGAGTGGAACACCCAAACGGCGGGCATTTACACCGCCGCCTGCATCTTTGTCAATATCGCTAAACCGTACCTGAACCTTTTGTGGGTGCTGCCTATCTTTTTGGTGGCAAAGCGGGAATGGCACGCCAAGGGACGCCGCCCGCTGTGGGCGCTGGGCAGCTTTGGCGGTGCTATGGCCGTTACCCTGCTGACGGAATGGTACGGAACGGCGTTCCGCTATAACTATCCCATGATTGAGCGCCAGGGCGGCAGCACGGTAAACGGCGGTGAACAGCTGGCCTTTGTGCTGCGCAACCCTCTGCGGACCATTGCTGCGTACTGGGGAACCCTGGGAGAGAATGATTTCTTTATTGGGCAGCTCGGCCTGTTCGGCTGGAAGGACCTGCCCATCAGCTTTTTGAACCTGACCGGCCTGCTGGTGCTGCTGTTGGCCGCCCTGCTGGCTGCTGCGCAGCCAAAACGCGCCGATGCGTTCCCCACCCGCCGCCGCGTGGGCGGGGCGGCGCTGCTGGCGCTGGTGTACGCCGCCGGTGCCATGGCAGCCATGTATATCACCTATACCCCGGTGGGCATGGTGCGCATTGTGGGGCTGCAGGCGCGGTATTTCCTCTGCGTCTGGCTGGCATTGCTGCCCGCCCTGGCTGTGCTGCTGCGCAAAACCATCCGCCCCGCCATCACGGAAGAAAAGGCCGAAGCGGCCATCATCCCGCTGTGCGCCTGCTATGCCGTTTTGGGCGCTGTGCTGCTCTTCCAGCACTACTTTGTGGGGCCGGTGTACGTCGTATACGCGTGAGCTGTCTTACGCGTATATGAGAGAATAGTTAAAAGAATAAAGAATAATGGCGGTGTGCCTGCGGCACGATCAAATCTGCGGTTTTTCGCGGCTTTTGCGTGATAGTCTGCGAATATAGAATCAGCCTTTATATGCTACCTTGCCCCAATTTTCTAAGCCGCCCACCGGGCGGCGGTCCACCAACATGATTCTCTATTATTTTTTAATTTCAATCCGGGAGGTGCTGTACCGTGCAGATTATATTCGGCCTGCTGTTTTTGCTGTTCTTCTCCGCATGCTGTCTGTGCGTGGCGGCATGCACCCGGTTCGATGCAGCCCTGCTGCCGCTGCCCGCTTTGTGCGGGTCGGCCGTGGTGCTGTATCTGCTCTCCCTGCTGGGGCTTTTGCAGTTCGGCCATTTTATCATCATGGCGGTCTGGCTGGCCGGCGGGGTCTATTTTGGGGTGCGTGCCGGGTGGCGGGCTATCCGGCGGGCGCTGTTCAGCCCCGGCTTTTTGCTGTTTGTGAGCGGCAGCTGTTTTTTGTGGGTGCTGTTTGCTTTGCAGCAGCCCATGTTTACCCAGTGGGATGAATTTACCGCCTGGGGCCTTGCCCCCAAGATGGTGGCGGAGCGCGCTGCGCTGTATGTGGCGGATCCCATCAACCTGACGGCGAGCTTTACCTACCCGGCAACCAGCCTGGTTTCCTATCTCTTCCAGCGCGTACCGGGCCAGTTTTATGAATGGCAGTGTCTGGCCGGGCTGGATATTTTGTTCCTGGCCTGCATTGCCCCGGCGGCAGCCATGCCGCGCAAAAACTGGGCGGGTGCTGTGTTGGTGTTTGCTGCGGGCTTTCTTCTGCCGTTCTTTTTCAGCGTGGTTCCGGCGGGCACCCCATCCACCATTTACGCCAACGCCATGGCGGATACCCCCCTGGCGCTGCTGTTTGGCGGAACCCTGTGCCTGTATGCCGCGGCGGGCGGGCGCAAAACCGGCTTTTTTGCCTGTGCCATGCCACTTGCCGTGCTGACCATGACCAAAGATATCGGTTTTGCCTATGCCTTGATCGTTACGTTCCTGATCGGGCTGGATCAGCTGTTCGGTACGCCGCACCCGGATACAAAGCCTGCCCGTATTTTCGGCGTATCGCTGGCAAAATGCAGTATTCTGGCGGCGGTGGTGCTGGCGGTGTTTATCAGCTGGAACCGCTATACCGCCGCCGTGACCCCAACCGAAACCACTGGGGCCAGCGTGGGCAGCGCGGGCCTGAGCTATGGTGCTGTGCTGACCGGCGGCATCAAGCAGCTGCTGGGCATTGGGCGCGAAGAACGCTTTGCCCAGATCATGCAGAGCATGGGCCAGGCATTTTTGTACCGCCGCGTCTGTTTGGTGGGCGCGCCCATCATGGCCGTCAGCTGCATTCTGCTGCTGTTCACGGCGGCCTTTGTGGCAGCGCCTGCCGGTGCCGCACGCCGCCGCACCGTGGTTGGCTTTGTGGGCGGGGCGTTCTGCTTTGCCGCGCTGTATCTCTTCCACCTGATTTTGTACTTCTACAATTTCTCCGAGGCCGAAGGCTCCGCCTTGAAGGACTATGAGCGTTATATCGCGCCCTACCTGCAGGGGTGGATGCTGTACGGCTTCTGTGTGCTGGGCTTTGCGGTGGGGCAGGGCAGCGGCGCGGCGCAGCGGCTGGGCCGTGCGGCGCTGGGGCTGGCCGCTGCGGCAGTGCTGGGTATTTTTGCCTGGCGCGGTGTGCCCGCAGCCGGGTTCTGGACCAACGCCGACAGCCTGTACACCCTGCGCCGCGATGTAAAGAACCGCGCTGAAGCAATGAACACCGTGCTGGACTGGCCGGACCGCGTGCTGGTCATCAGTCAGGGCGATGATGCCACCCGCTGGTACTACTACAAGTATGAGCTGACCGCCAAGGTGGTCAACGGCTATGGCGGTACCTGGTGGGGCAACGATGATTATTCCAGCCGGTGGGACTCCGACTTTATGAACCTGGTGGAAAGCCTGAACTGGACCTTGTATGACTTTGAGGCGGTCTGCACCGCAGACTCTCTGACCGCCTATATGGAGGAAAAGCAGATCGACTACCTGCTGATCGACCGTGCGGACGACTATCTGGAGCGGGAGTTCAGCAGCCGGTTCGAAGGCGGGCTGAAAGCGAATATGCCCGCAACCCTCTACCGGTTTGAAGGCCGCAGCAAACCTATCGCCTTTACCCCGGTGGCTGTGGCAGAAAGCGGGGTGGTACAATGAAAGATAAACGCCCAACCAAGCGTTTTGCCGCCCCCGCCCGTGCGGGCCGCCCGCTGCGCCCCCAGCAGCTGCTGATATTGGCATATGCCGCCGCTGTTATTGTGTGGCTGGTGTACGTGCTGGTGGGCAGCGCTGTGATGCTGAACCATAAAGCAGACGGCACTATGGTGACCCGCACCCTGACGGCGGATGACCTGGAATTTGAAAGCTTTGTCAATTATGATGACGATGAATGGCATACCGCGCCGGTGGATGAACCCGGCTGGTATCTTTCCACCGACAACGACCCGCACATCATCTGGCGGGGCGAAGCCTGGCTGGAAACGGTGGAGCTGGACGCCGTGCACTACCTGCCGTCCGGCAGCGTAGCATTGTATTACCTGCGCCCTGGCCAGACCGAGTACAGCGAGACCCAGAAAGTTTTTGCCCGCGTGAGCGGCGAAAACCAGTATACCTTTGGCCTGGGCGGCCTTACCGTGACCGGGCTGCGCATTGACCCGGACAGTGTGGGCGGCGTGCCTACCCGGCTGGACGGCGTGGTGCTCAACCCGGTGCAGCCGTGGTACCTGCGCTTTGTGCCAAACGGCGGCCAATGGCTGCTGCTGTTGTTTGCCCCGGCTGTGGGGGCTGCGTTTGCCTGCCTTGCCGTGGATGTTTTCCGCAAAAAGTAAAAAAGAGCCCTGTGGGGCGGTGCGCCCATGGCTTGGGGGCACACCCGCAGGGCTTTTATGTTGTATAAAATGGTGATTCTATGGAGCTGCTTTGCATCTTTGCCGCGCTGGCGGTGCTGTTTTTGTTCTGCGCGTTCCTAACGCTCAAATGTAACCTGCATGCTGCGCTGGCCCCGCTGACCGCGCTGGGCATTGCCGTTGCCTGGCTGACGGCTGCGGGCATGGCAAACCTGCTGCTGCCCGGCACTGTGCTGCTGTGGGCGGCGTTTGCGGGCAGCGGCGTGTGGGCGCTGGTGCCCCACAAAGGCCAGCGCCCGGCCTACCGCCGCCTGGTTACACCGGGGGCGGTGCTGTTCTGGGGCATGGCGCTGGCATTTGCGGTGTACTTTTTCATCCGCCAGCCGCTGGCAACCAAGTATGATGAACTCAGCCTGTGGGCTACCGCCGTAAAGGTGACCAAGGCGGATAACCGCCTGTATGCCCTGGCTACCCTTGGAACCCCCTGGCCCCAGACCCAGAACCCCGGCCTGCCGCTGCTCTCCTACTTCTTCCAGTTTTTGGGCCATTATGCAGACTGGAAGATCTATGTGGCGTATGATGTGCTGGCCGCCGCCGTGTTTGCCGCAGTGCTGGGCGGGCTGAACTTCCGCCAGTACCGCATTGCGGTGCCGCTGGCAGCAATCTGCTGGTTTGCCCCCTGGTTTTTGACGGTGTATAACCATACGATCTATCTGGATACCACTTATATGACCGCCTATGGCGATGTGCCCGCGGGCCTTGCACTGGGCGGCGCTGTGGCGCTGTGGCTGGCGCTGCGCAAAACCGGCGGCCCCAAGTGGGCCGTACTGCCGGTACTGGCGCTGGCGGCCAACATCAAGGCCAACACCTTTGTGCTGTCCCTGGTGGCGGCGGGGCTGATGGCTGTGGATGCCTGGCTGTTTGCGGAGCACCCCTTCAAAAAGGGCCTTGCCCGCCGCACCGGCTTTGCCATTGCCTGCTTTGCCGCGCCCATGCTGATCTATTATTTCTGGAACATCCGTTATGTGGGCATTCTGGTTGCCAAAAGTGCCAGCGAGGGCGGCACCGGCGAAACCAGCGCCCCCTTGTCCGCTGTGGTCATCAACGGCATCAAGATTTTGCTGGGCCAGCCGGTGGAGGGCTTTTACGCCGAGCGCCAGAGCCAGTTCACCCAAGCCATGGCCGATATGGGCCACCAGTTCTGGACTTCGGATGGTCGGCTGAGCATGATCGGCCAGGGCCGCAATGTTGTGGTGCTGATTCTGCTGGTGTTCTTGGTGGCGGCCATCTGCGCCAGAGGCCGCCAGCTCAAGCTGCGCATTGGCTGCATCGGGGTGCTGTCCCTTGCATGCTTTGTGGGGTATAACCTCATGCTGGCGCTCAGCTATGGCTTTATTTTCAAGCCGGATCAGGCCGTGGGGCTGGTGGATTATAACCGCTATATCTATACCTACTATATCGGCTGGTTCTTTATGGCGCTGGCCTGCTGGAGCACCGCCCTGCAAACCGCGGATGGCGAACAGAAAGCCCCGGCCCGCCGCTGGATTGCCCTGGCGGGCCAGGCCGGTGTTCTGCTGATGGCCGCCGCCATGCTGGTGCGGGTGAACGGCATGATCCTGCCGCAGCTTTCGGTGCTGGGCTTCTCGGATGGCGAATTCGCCGACCGCAAGACCGCCCGCGCCGAAGCTGACTGGCTGTGCAGCGATTACCTGAACGAAAACGACCGCGTGTTTTTTGTCAGCCAGGGGGATAACGGCGAACACTGGTTCTCTGCCGTGTTTGATTTTTACCCCGTCCTGGTGGATTACTCCGGCGTGGGGGCCACGCAGGAGGGCGGCGGCGGAACCTTCGGCCTGCCGGAACTGGAACCGCAGGAGGAGGGCGTGAAGCAGCGCTACTACCACCCCTACACCGCTGAACGCCTGGATGAAACCGTGCGTGCCAACGGCTGTACGGTGCTTTACCTGCAAAAGATCGACGATATCTTTGTGCAGAGCTATCAGAACCTGTTTACCGACCACCTGGCCGCTGCGCAGGCGGGGCAGACCCTGCTCTACCGCGTAACGGATGCCGGGTATGAGCCGGTCACAATGCAGATGAGCAAGGAGGCGGCCCAATGAAAGAGATGACATGGAAAAGCCGCCTGAATCGACTGTTTGCCCATCGCTTTGCCCTGCCGGTGCTGTGCTGGTGCGCGGCGCTGGTGTTCTGGCTGGTGCAGGGTGCGGTGGCCTTTGCGGGGGACAGCTCCGCCAAGGCAAAAGGCACCCTGACTGAAACCTCGATCCCCATTGAAAGCTGGCAGCTGGCCGAGCTGACCTGGGGGGAGCCGGGGGAGAACAGCGCACCCCAGGGCCAGCTGATTACCACAGGCGGCGACCCGCAGATGATTTTGGAGGATGTATCCGGCCGCGTGGTGCGTACCGTGAGCTACAACGTGGAGTTTGACGGCGATTCCCGCGAAATGTGCCTGTATTACACCACAAAAACGGGGGAGCCCTACAGCCAGGACTGCCGCGTCTTCCCCAAAGTGCTGGCAGACGGCACCTATGTGTACACCCTGCCGCGCACCCAGATCGTGGCACTGCGGCTGGACCCCTGCAGCCCCGATGAAAACAAGACCGTGGGCCTGACCTTTACTCCGCAAAGCATTACCCTGAACGCCGCCAGCACCCTGCCCGGCGGGGCAGATTACTTTATCCCCACCTGGTACCAGCTGTTCGGCCTGATCGTGTACCCCGCCCTTGCCGCCGCCGCATTGGATTGGCTGTGGGCCGTGGGCAGACAGCTTGCCAAAAAGAAACAATAACCCGACAATAGCCTGATACAACAAAGCACCGTGCCGCAAGCAGGAGAACCCCCTGCATGGCGGCACGGTGTTTGTTGTTGGTATAGGTGAAATCAGCAAAAGGCATCCCCCAGCCGAGAGCGAATGTATTCCAGGAACGCGGCAAATGCTGGGGCATATTGCCATCGTGTGGTGCTGTCCTGGGCATTGTTCCCGGCCATGGTGGCCACCGGCACCGACAGGATCTTCGCCAACCTGTTCTGGATGGGGGTGATGATCTGGAGGAAATGAAAAGCGGGCTAAGCAGCCAAAAAGGAATCACAATGTTGAGGCAACACCGCACAATTCCCGCCTTGCGGCTTAAGCACCGCTCCGGCAGCTGCG
>OIXV01003550.1_pt1 | contig 11383 bp, 5 predicted proteins | sample 1587771 | NCBI WGS metagenome assembly OIXV01 (sample SAMEA3888893, study PRJEB22519) | human gut metagenome | biome: human gut; feature: human-associated habitat; material: faeces | place: Denmark | collected 2010
ATCGTTTCGATGAGTGGCTGCACTTGAATGAATAAGAAAAAACAATGCCTTAAGATAAGATGATTTTAGATAGGGTCATGATGTTAGAACTAGAAAGGGGGACAGAACATTTGCAAATGAAAAATTTTAGAACAATAGCCACTTCGCTCTTATTATTCCAACACTGTCTTTTTCCAGTCACCATTTTTGCAGAAGAGGCACCAGTTGAAATTGACACGGAATTGGTTCAGCGTTTACAAGAGCAAAATGAACTACCAGCGATCGAAAGCAACCCTCCAACGACTGAATCGACCGCAGAAGAACCTGTACATACGGAACCTGCTGAAGTACCAACTACAGAGGATTCGAATCTGGAACAACCGGAACAATCTGAACAACCGAAACAACCAGAAACAGTAGAGACTACGGAACCACCTATTCCGGAAACATCTGAAGAAACAGTAGAGACGACCACTCCTTCTGCAGAAGACGGGAAAGAAAGTAGTGAAGGAAATGGACTACCTTCGCCAGTTTTGCCAAAAGAGGAGGAAACGGAACAGCTGATGGTCTTGCCAGAAGTGATGCGGATGAGCGCTTACTCGTTACCTAACCTTAACGCATATCGCCATCATTTAGTCGATAATGGAAGAAGTGCTTATATTGAGGGTAAGATGCAGAGAGTTACTAATAGAACATTGACTTTAGGCGCTGGAGTAGGAGCAACTCAAAGTTTTTCAGTTTCTTTCGATACATATACGATGGTGCAAGCTCCGGGAAATGGTTGGATCTCTTGGATCGCTAGTAATTTGAGCACTGCACCTGATTTTTATTTTCAGCAGATGTATTATGGAAATCATCCATCCTTCTCAAATCCATATACGTTGAATAATCTGAGGTGGTCCGGTGTGCCGTCTTATTTGTCTGTTACGGCAACACCTACTATTAGTGGTCGTCAAGTGACAATCAATGTGACGATTGTAAGGACGAAAGCCACCACTATTGATACGAATGAAAAGGATACTATACGTCTTTTAGGAAATTTAACAATGGGAACAACTGCTGTTGCACCACAGGTCAATAACTACTCCAAAAAAATCGCAGATGTGAATTATTCCGATGCAGTTATCGGAGAAATCGTCGTGAATAATCCAAAGCCATCTGTTGCGATCAAAGACAGTGTTGTTGTAGAAGCTACTAGGAACGAATTGTCTCAAGATACGATCAAATCCTGGTTTACTACACTGCCGTCAAATTCGAATGACTATACGTTTTCCGCAACAGGTCCAGCTAGTTGGGCACCTGGCGCAACAGGAACTGCTACAGTGGTTATGAAACATAATTCGAATGGTACGACACAAACATTCACTACTCGGTATACGGTTAGAGATACACAAAAGCCAACCGCTAAATTCAAAACGCAAGGCGTTGAAATTGAGGCTCGAAGAACGGGAGGTTGGACACGCGCTGATTTGCTGAAATTCATTGATGGCGATTTACAGGATAATTGGAGCCTACCAGAAAATATTCGGATCGAAGCAACAGATAATAGTGGAATTTATCCGCTTGTAGGAAGAGCACCTGGTAATACTTGGGCTTATGTAGACATTTACGATGAAGCTGGAAATCAATATGGCGAATATGTAGAATTTAAAATCGTGGATAAACAAGCACCAACAGGAACTGTAAAAAGTGAGGTTGTGGAGGTTGAAGCTCGCAGAAGTGGAAACCTTAGCCAGACAGAGCTACGTGGATTCATGACAACAATGAGCGATAATTGGACGTTACCTGAGAATATGAAGGTATATTTAGTCAATAATGCTGGAGGAACAGGGATATCAATTGCGGGACTTGAACCTGGTACAATAGTCTCTAGTTTCGACTCCAACATCCAATTGGAGGATGAAGCAGGGAACAAGTCTTCTCGGATGAAAGTGGCACTACGGATTGTAGATACGCAAAAGCCAACCGCTAAATTCAAAACGCAAGGCGTTGAAATTGAAGCACGAAGAAGTGGAGATTGGACACGCGCCGATTTGTTGAAATTCATTGATGGCGATTTACAGGATAACTGGAGTTTGCCAGAAAATATTCGGATCGAAGCAACAGATAACAATGGGATTTATCCGCTTGCAGGAAGAGCACCTGGTAATACTTGGGCTTACATAGATATTTATGACGAAGCTGGAAATAAAAATGGTAACTATGCAGAATTCAAAATCGTGGATAAACAAGCACCGACAGGAACCGTAAAAAGCGATATTACGATTGAAGCTCGCAGAAATGGCGATCTTAGCCAAGCAGAGTTACGAGGATTTTTCTCGACGATGAGCGATAATTGGACATTGTCAGAAAATATGAAAGTACATCTCCTTGATGCAAACGGAACGGCGACAACAGTTGCAGGTAGAGCACCAGGTACACATGATTTTTACCTTCAACTAGAAGATGAAGCCGGGAATAAGTCATCACGGATGAGTGCGACGATAAGGATTGTAGATACCCAACGTCCAACGGGAACTGTAAAAAGTGGAACAATCGACATTGAAGCTCGTAGAAGCGGAGAACTTAGCCAAGCGGAATTACGGGGATTTTTTACAACGATGAGCGACAACTGGACATTACCAGAGAACTTGAAAATTCATTTAGTCAATCCTTCTGGTACCCCATTATCCATTGCCGGTAAGGCACCACTTTCTAGTTTGTTGGGCTATATACGTTTGGAGGATGAAGCAGGGAATACGTCATTAAATCCTAGCACAACGATACGGATTGTAGACACCCAAGCACCGACAGGAACATTGAACACCGTAGTGCCTACCTTTGAGTATCGTACCCAAGGCGATTGGAGCAGAGAAGAACTGTTGACTTTCTTTAGTGGTGAACTTTCTGATAACTGGTCAGAGCATAAAAATATCACAGCTACAATGGATCGATCCATCGTAGATTTTTCACCAAGTGTCAACTTGCAACAAGCAACATTGACTTTGACCGATGAGGCAGGAAACAAGCAAGCTTATCCTGTTCAATTTTTATTGACGTCTTTTGTGATTGAACCCAACGTACTTATCCAAGCACAACGGCTGCCAGCACTATCGAAAGAGACGATCAAGTCGTGGTTTCAAGGATTACCAAGTATGGTTGATGATCATTATGATTTTTCCACACCTGAATCAGCGAATGGCTGGGAACCAGGAAAAACGGGTCAAGCAAATGTTACGATCCGTAGCAAATTAACCAATGCAACACAACAGAAAGCAACAAACTATACAGTCGTTGATACGCAGGCACCTGAAGGAACAGTAAAATACAGACAGACATTTGAAGCAAACCGATCACGGGATTTCACGCAAGAAGAATTGCGTCAGATTTTTCAAAGTTTGTCGGATAATTGGAGTCTGCTTGAAAATATTAAATTGAAAACAAGTAATTTGTCTATGTTAAGTCCCAATCATTCAGGGAATCATTATATATTAAACATTACTGCGACTGATGAAGAGAAGAACAGTAACGTTTTTGAGAGAGTTGCCGTTGTGATTAAAGACACGCAAGCACCAACAGCAACAATCAAAGGCGAAACAGTCGCTGTCGAAGCTCGCAGAACTGGTGGATTGACGCGTGAAGAACTTCTTCGATTTGTAGATGGTGGTCTTTCGGATAACTGGTCACTGCCTGCTGATATTTCATTGGCAGTAGTCGTACCTCAAGGAACTGGGTATGTTGCGGTGGATGTCAATCAAAAACCAGGAACAGTCATTACAGGACATTTATTAATGACGGATGAATTCGGAAATCAAACGATCCCTGGTCCTAAGAATCAAGTGAGTTTACTCATTCGCGATACCCAAGCACCAACAGGAACTGTAAAAGGTGAGGTGGAGATTGAGGTTCGCAAAAGTGGCGATCTTAGCCAAGCGGAACTACGAGGATTTCTCACAACAATGAGTGATAATTGGACGTCACAAGGGAATATAAACGTTCACTTAGTTGATGCAAATGGGGCAGCAGCAACCGTTGCAGGTAAGGCACCAGGTACCCACACTTTTTATCTTCAACTGGAAGATGAAGCAGGAAACAAGTCATTGGGGATGAGTATACCGATCCGTATTGTAGATACCCAAGCACCAACGGGAATTGCAAGAGATAATGTGGAAGCAGAAGCTCGTAGAAGTGGCAATCTCAGCCAAGCAGAACTACGTTGGCATGTCACACTTATAAGTGACAACTGGACATTATCAGAGAACATAAAAATACATTTAGTCGATGCAAACGGCGTAGCAACAACCGTGGCGGGTAAGGCGCCAGGTACGCATAATTTTCACCTTCAACTAGAAGATGAAGCGGGGAATAAGTCATTAGTGATGAGTGTATTGATCCGCATTGTAGATACACAGCGCCCTACAGGAACCATGAAAGATAATATTGAGGTTGAAGCTCGCAGAAGTGGAGATCTCAGTCGAGCAGAGCTACTGGAAATGTACATGATGATGAGTGATAATTGGACGTTGCCAGAAGATATGAAGGTTCAGTTATCCTTCTATGATGGGATAACAACTGTTGCTGGCATAGCACCAGGAAAAACAGTAACGGGCGTATTTCGATTAAAAGACGAAGCAGGAAATCAGTCATTTCCAATTGGAAGATTGATACGCATTGTCGACACTCAAGCGCCGACTGCGACAATCAAAACGAAGGGCGTGGAAATCGAAGCACGAAGAACGGGCGAATGGACACGCGAAGATTTGTTGAAATTCATTGATGGCGATTTGCAGGACAACTGGAGCTTGCCGGAAGATATTCGAATTGAAGCAACAGATAATCATGGCATCATACAACTTGCTGGAAGAGGTCCTGGTGATAACTGGGCGTACATCGATATCTATGATGAAGCTGGAAATAAATATAGTAGATATGCAGAATTCAAAATCGTGGATACCCAAGCACCAACAGGCACATTGAACACTGTGATACCTACTTTTGAGTATCGTACCCAAGGCGATTGGAGCCGAGAAGAATTATTGACGTTCTTTAATGGTGAACTTTCCGATAACTGGTCAGAACATAAGAACATCACAGCTACAATGGATCGATCCATCGTAGATTTTTCACCAAGTGTCAGCTTGCAACAAGCAACATTGACATTGACCGACGAGGCAGGAAACAAGCGGTCTTATCCTGTTCAATTTTTCTTGACGTCTTTTGTGATTGAACCTAATGTGCTTATCCAAGCACAACGGATGCCTGCACTATCGAAAGAGACGATCAAATCATGGTTCCAAGGGTTACCCAGTATGGTCGATGAGCATTATGATTTTTCTACACCTGAATCAGCGAATGGCTGGGAACCAGGGAAAGCAGGTCAAGCAAATGTTACGATCCGTAACAAAGTAACAAATGCAATACAGCAGACAACAACAAACTATACGGTCGTTGATACGCAATCCCCAGAAGGAAGAGTTAAAACATCCAGAGTGACGATGGAAGCAGATCGATCGAGGAATTTCACGCAAGAAGAATTGCGTCAATTTTTTGAAGAGTTGTCAGATAACTGGAGCCATCTTGAAGATATCACTTTGAAGAGCACAGGTAGTTTATCTTCACTAGGTCCAAATACTGCAAATAACCATTACGTATTAGCAATCACAGCAACGGATGAAGAAAAAAATAGCAAACGTTTTGAAAGAGCCTTGCTTCGGATCAACGACACAAAAGCGCCAACGGGAACTGTAAAAAATGAGCATATGGATATTGAAGCTCGTAGAATTGGCGATTTAAGCCAAGCTGAACTTCGTCAATTTTTTACGTCCGTAAATGACAACTGGACATTATCTAAGGATATAAGATTCCATTTAGTCAATGCAGACGGATCAGCAACATCTATTGCAGGGATGAATCCAGGAACTTCGCTTGATGCGTATATCCAACTGGAGGATGAAGCAGGCAACAAGTCTTCACCAATGAAGATATCAGCAAACATTGTGGACACAACAGGGCCACAAGGAAAACTGAAAGAAAATTTAGCCTTCCAAAAAGGGAGTGCAGAACCAAATGCAAGAGATTATTTAGATGGGGAACCTTCCGATAACTGGACAGCACCTGAAGCAATCAAAGTAACGGTAGCCTATGAAAATAATGCGGACTTCACTGATTTAACAGTAGGAACGCATAAATTTGTCCTTACTTTAGCGGATGAATATGGGAATACAACAGATCTTTCAGGTGAGTTAGAGATCAAAATGAATTTGAAAGGATATGTCGATGTGACGATCCCAGCACGTATTTCTTTTGCTGAAAGTAAAGAAAGTGGTGGAATCGTATCACCAAAATATCAAATCCAAAACAACTCTAATGAAGAATTGACTGTGTCAGTGGCGTCTATGACGAGTCAGTCTCAAACAGAGAAGCTAACAGACATCGATCTTTTAATGTCTAATAACTACAACGATGCTACGATTCCTTTGATTGAGAACGGTCAAAATCTATCACAGAAAACAGAGTTAGTGACTTTACCGAAAAAGACAAGTTCCTTTGCCTTTTCACTTTACGGTACAGTAGGCCAAAACTTTGATTTTGATAGTTTGACTGATCCGTTGAAGCCGCAGTATGCTTTACAATTCAATTTTTCGATAAACTAACATTGTTAAAAGGTGTGTGATCACTTGTGGTCACACGCTTTTTTTGTACGTTCATTTGCACGTTCAAGAAAATGTAATTCCTTTCCTTAATGATACGGAAGTTTTTATTTTGAAAAGCAAGCGCTTACTCTGTAAACTCTTAGATAGAAAGAATAAAACATAAGGAGTGGAAAACAATGAAAAAAGCATTGATTATTTGCGCAGCAGGGATGTCATCTTCTATGATGGCGTCAAAGGCAACAGAATTATTTAAAGACAAAGGCGAAGACATTATGGTGGATGCTGTTTCTGCTACCGAAGGTGATAAAATGATCAAGAACAGTGACTTTGATTTATTCTTGATCAGCCCTCAAACCACAATGTTTCTGGATAAATTTGTTAAACTAGGTAAAACGGTGGATAAACCAGTAGTAAGCATTCCATTTCAAGCTTATGTACCCATTCCATCCGGCATCCAAAATTTGGCAGGGCTAATTGAGGAGAATATTTAATTAGGAGTGGATAAAGATGAAACAGATAGAAAAATTGTTATTGAGACAGTTGATCGACCATCAAGGAGAATATGTCACCAGTCGGAGTCTCGCATCTGAATTATCTTTATCTGATCGAACGATCCGTAATTACATGAAAGTGATCAAAGATGAAGTGGAAGAGCATGGCGGAAAACTATCTGCAAAACAGGGACAGGGCTACCAACTAGAAATCTTTGATCACTTGGAATTTTCTCGTTTTTTGAAGCAAAGGGAAGTTGCTTTTCGTAGTGATCTGCAAGTCACAGAATTTTTTGAATCAGAAGATCGGCAAAAGTATCTTTTGAATAAGTTATTGTTGGAAGATGAAGCCATCTTCATTGAAGATTTAGAAGATGAATTATTCATCAGTCGTTCAAGTCTAGTCAATGATATTCATGAAATCAAGAAAAAATTACTGCCCTATGCACTGAGAATCATTTCGAAACCGCATCAGGGAATGTGGATCGAGGGGCACGAGCAAGACAAACGTCATTTTATCATGGATATATTTTTTGGGAACCATTATACCAATTCACTCAAAGAATATTTGGGAACGAGTCACTTTTTTAAAGAAATCAACATTGAAGAGTTAGTGATCATCATTTTGGATGAGATAAGAGAAGTGAATCTAAAAGTATCGGATTTTATCATCCAAAATTTAACACTGCATTTAGCATTAGCGATCAAGCGTGTCAGAGAAGGGTTTCATATCGAAGGAATCCCATTGACCGAAGATATTGCGAGTCGCTTAGAATTTCAGGTATCGAAAAATATAATGGAGCGAATCGAACGAGTAATGCAAGTAGTATTTCCAGAAGAAGAGGTGTTTTATCTAGCGCTACATTTGATGGCAAAATCGAATCGAGAGGAAAAGGTGACCGATCAAGAACTTCTAGCGGAGTTAACCGTTACATTGAATCAATTCGCTCAATTTTTTCATCGTCCGTTGAATGAAGACCATCAACTGAAAAACGGCTTGCTGAATCACTTGGCACCCATGCTCGTCCGACTAGAACAAGGAATCACGCTAGAAAATCCGTTGAAAGAAGAAATAATGAAAGAAGATCGGCAAGCGTTTGAACAAACAAAACAGCTTTTTAGTCAAATGCCGTTACTAAGGAATTATGAAATCAATGATGATGAGTGGGCGTATCTAACGCTACATATCATGGCAGCCTTAGAAAAAATCAAGTCCACGCATAAAATCCATGCATTGATCATTTGTGCAACTGGTTATGGCAGCGCCCAATTACTCAAAAATCGAGTGTTATCCGAATTTGGTGAAACGATTGTCGTAACGAATGTAAAAGGATATTACGAAATCAATGAAGCTGTATTAAAAGAAGCCGATATGATCATCTCTTCGATTGATTTATCTACCATGTTTTTCAAAATACCAGTTTTGCATGTCAGTGTCTTTTTGAATAGCCAAGATATTCAGAAAATTCGTGAAACGATTGCTGAATGTCTGCCTTGTCAGAGTATAAAGAAGGAAAGCATCAGTTTACCAGCTGAGAAAAAGCAACACTACTACCAACAGTTGCTTTCGGAAAAATGGTTCACTGTCTATGCACAACAACCAACAAAAGAAGAAGTGATCCAAGAATTGCTCCAACTTTTAGGACAAGAAGAAGCAAATGAATATCTTTTTGAAATGACGGAACAAATAAAGAGACGGGAGAAGATGGGGCAAATCATCTTTAGTGAGAATATCGTTGTTCCTCATCCTGCGATTCCTATCGGAGCAACTACGAAAATCGCGGTTGCCCTTATTCCAGGAGGCATGACTTGGGATGAACATGAAGGCATCCAGTTTGTATTTTTAGTTTCACCTTCTTTTATTGAAAACGAAGGGATTACTGTAGTGACCAAAGCAATCGTCCGATTTATTGATCGGACTGATTTACAGCACCATATTTTAGCAACACCTACATTTCACAATTTTAATGATCAATTTAGCCAAATGGTCGAGTAAGGGGGAGAAAAAATGTCTGAAACTATCAGTAGTGAAGAGTTGCAAGTAACCGCTTTCGATATCATTCTTCATAGCGGAAATGCAAGAACGCTGATTCATGAAGGGTTCAAAGACATGCGTCAGGGAAAATTTGAAGAGGCAGATGAACAGCTGACCAAAGCCAATGAGGAGATTTTACAGGCGCACAAAGCACAAACGAACTTATTGAAGGAATACGCCAGTGGACAAAAAATCGAAATGGAGATCATCATGGTTCATGCACAAGACCATTTGATGACAACGATGACCTTACTGGAAGTGGCGACTGAGATGGCGTATCTGTATCAAAAACATTCATAAAGGGGTAAGTAAGATGGGAGATGCAGAAAAAAAACAATTGGAAATAGAGAAAAAACAGTTTAGTTTGAAAATCATGTATTTCAATCGTTATCTGATCATTCGTTATCTAACAGCGGGCTTCTTTTTTATGAATCTTTACTGGTTGATTATTCTATTAGTCAGCAAAAGTATTTTTCTGATTGTTCCGATTGGACTAATCGGTTTGATCTTGCCTGCTGTGGGTGAACAAATCCGGCTCTATCGACAACATCAAAACACTGTGCCACGAACAAAACGGTACTTTAAGTGGCAAGGGATCATGAACGGGCTACTCTGCGGTCTATTATTTACGCCGTTTTATACTTCAATGTTTCCGTTTATGGTCGATAATCTATATGGGAAATTAGGGATGATCGTATTTTTAGGGAGTGGGTGCCTGATTTGTGCTCTATGTCATAAACGTTTGGAAAGCATCCAAGTAAACAAAGATCGTCAGTATCAAAGGATCAAAACATTTGAACAAGCAGCGTATTTAGGAAAGGAGAGTAACTAATGTTTAATTTTTTGCAGAAGTACTTAATGGGTCCAATGGGGAAAATCGCTCAGTTTAAAATCGTTCGTGCTGTCATGGCGGCTGGGATGGCGTCTATCCCATTCACGATCGTAGGTTCCATGTTTTTGGTTTTGAATATTTTACCGTTGCCATTTCCGTTTCTTGAAGGTTTTTTCAATAGTACCTTTTTCAAAGTCAGTGATTTATATATGATCGTTAATACAATGACGATGGGGATCTTATCCATTTATTTTGCTATTGTTTTTGCTTATGAACTGACTTCGATTGAAAAAGAAGAACAAGGATTGAATGTCAATCCGCTGACAGGTGCATTATTATCCGTCTTCGCCTTCTTCATGTGTATTCCTGAAATGGGCTTGAGCGATGGAAAAGTTCGCTTGCTTGCAAGTGTGACAGATACTGAAACTGTAGTCAGTGGTATACGGATGGGCGCATTTGTTGAACGTTTAGGCACTTCAGGTATCTTTACAGCGATCATCATGTCGATCATTGCTGTTGAACTTTATTGTATGTGTGTCAAACGTAATTGGGTCATCAAGATGCCCGATGTTGTTCCGCCAGGTGTATCTCGTTCATTTACTGCATTGATTCCTACTTTTGTCATTGCATTTGCTGTAATGATCGTTAACGGACTTTTGATTGTATTAGGCACAGATATCTTTAAAATGATCTCGATCCCATTTGGTTTCGTTACGCAGTTGACAAATACTTGGCTAGGGATCATGGTCATCTATTTCTTGATCCATGCGTTATGGATCGTGGGGATCCATGGGGCAAATATCATCACTTCCTTCTTGACCCCAATCGTGTTAGCGAATATGGCAGCGAATGCACAAGGTGCTAACTTCCCACTAGCTGGAGAGTTCAACAACTCTTATGTAACAGTCGGCGGTTCAGGAGCGACATTAGGATTGATCATTTTCATTGCTTTCTTAGCAAAATCCGATCAATTAAAAGTGTTAGGGAAAGCTTCACTGGTGCCAGGAATCTTTAATATCAACGAACCGATTATTTTCGGGATGCCAATCGTGTATAACCCATATTTAGCTGTGCCATTTTTCTTAGCACCGATGGCATCTGCTTCACTTGCTTATTTCGCAATCAAATTTGAGATCGTAAAACCAATGTTAGCACAAATGCCTTGGCCTTCACCAGTTGGTATCGGAGCCTTCGTTGGTAGTGGTGGTGACTGGAAAGCGGCTGTGTTAGCTGTACTATGTGCAATCCTTGCTTTCTTTATCTGGTTGCCATTCATCAAATTCTACGACAACAAATTGTTGACAGAAGAAAGAGAAAAAGCTGCTGAATTAGCAGCAGCTGAATAACAAATTTTGTAAAGAGGTTGGGACAGAAGTGTTTAACTCCGAGAAATAAGAAGAAATTAACGAAAATT
>OIXV01003567.1_pt1 | contig 11318 bp, 7 predicted proteins | sample 1587771 | NCBI WGS metagenome assembly OIXV01 (sample SAMEA3888893, study PRJEB22519) | human gut metagenome | biome: human gut; feature: human-associated habitat; material: faeces | place: Denmark | collected 2010
TTATTCTTTTAATCTTTTAACGTATTCTAGCATTACATAAAAAAGAAAAAATCCCCCGGATATTCAATATCCGAGGGACCCATCATTTAATTAATCAAATTTATTTATAGTTTACGATTTTACCAAAGTCTGGTTTTAATGATGCTCCACCAACTAATCCACCGTCGATATCTGGCTGTGCAAATAATTCTGGTGCGCTGGCTGCAGATACAGATCCACCATACTGAATGCGGATTGCTTCTGCTGTAGCTTCATCATATACTTCTGCGATACATGCACGGATTGCTGCGCAAACTTCCTGAGCCTGTTCTGTAGTTGCAACTTTACCTGTTCCAATAGCCCAGATTGGCTCATAAGCGATAACTGCAGTCTTAGCCTGGTCAGCACTTACTCCCTGGAATGCAATCTTGATCTGCTGGCGAACGAAGTCAATTGTAACTCCCTGTTCTCTCTGAACAAGAGTTTCTCCACAGCAAACGATTGGTGTAATTCCATGTTCAAAAGCTTTTAATACTTTCTTGTTAACAGTCTCGTCTGTTTCAGCAAAGTATTCTCTTCTTTCAGAATGTCCAAGAATAACATATTTTACTCCAAGATCTGTTAACATATTAGGAGCGATTTCTCCTGTATAAGCTCCACTTTCTTCAAAGTACATATTCTCAGCACCGATTGCAATATTGCTTCCTGCTGCAGCTTCAATTGCTGCTGGAATATCGATTGCTGGTACACAGAATACTACATCAGAAGTTTCACTTGCTACTAATGGTTTTAATTCTTCGATTAATGCTTTTGCCTCGCTAGGAGTTTTGTTCATTTTCCAGTTTCCTGCTACGATTGTTTTACGCATAAGACTAATATCCTTCTTTCTTGACATTTTGTTTATAAAGTGTATTAAATATTAAATATTTAAGTGCAATGATTATTTGTCGTTGGCTGCTACTACACCTGGAAGGTCTTTTCCTTCTAAGAATTCAAGAGAAGCTCCACCACCTGTAGAGATGTGTGTCATCTTGTCTGCAAATCCTAACTGGTTAACAGCTGCTGCAGAGTCTCCTCCACCGATGATTGTTGTTGCATCTGTATCAGCTAAAGCCTGAGCAACGGCAATTGTTCCTTTGGCAAGGATAGGATTTTCAAATACACCCATTGGTCCATTCCATACAACTGTTTTAGCAGTTTTAACTGCTTCTGCGAATTTCTCACATGTAGCTGGTCCAATATCAAGTCCTTCTTTATCAGCTGGAATTGCATCAGCTGCTACAACAGATACTTCGATCTCAGCATCGATAGGATTTGGGAATCCGTCTGCTACTGTTGTATCGATTGGAAGATATAAATTCTTTCCTAATTTCTCTGCTTTTGCCATCATTTCTTTACAATAGTCGATTTTTTCATCGTCTACTAAAGATTTACCAACTTCTAATCCCTGTGCTTTTAAGAATGTATAAGCCATTCCTCCACCGATGATCAGTGTATCACATTTTTCAAGTAAGTTATCAATTACTTTTAATTTGTCAGCAACTTTCGCTCCACCTAAGATGGCTACCATAGGTCTTTCTGGATTATTAACCGCATTTCCTAAGAAATCGATCTCTTTCTGCATTAAATATCCTACAACGGCTGTGTCAACATATTCTGTTACACCAACGTTTGAGCAGTGTGCTCTATGAGCTGTACCAAACGCATCGTTTACAAATACATCACAAAGGCTTGCAAGATCTTTGCTGAATGCTTCACCATTTTTAGTTTCTTCTGCTCTGTAACGAGTATTCTGAAGAAGTACTACTTCTCCATCTTTCATAGCAGCTACTGCTGCTTTTGCATTATCTCCGACAACATTGTCATCTGCTGCAAATTTAACTTCCTGTCCTAACAGTTCGCTTAAGCGTACTGCTACTGGTGCTAAAGATAATTCTGGTTTTGGTTCTCCTTTAGGTTTTCCTAAGTGAGAGCAAAGGATTACTTTTCCACCGTCAGAAATCAGTTTCTTGATTGTTGGAAGTGCTGCTACCAGACGATTTTCATCTGTAATCTGTCCGTCTTTTAAAGGCACGTTGAAATCGCAACGTACTAAGACTTTCTTTCCTGCTACATTAATGTCATCTACAGATTTTTTGTTTAACATGTTTCGTTTTTCCTCCTAAGATTGTATGCCATAAGGCATATCTTAATTGATCAGGGTTTCTCAATCCTTGATTAAAAATAGGGGCCCGGTCCAAAAGACCGGACCCCTTATCTGAGTCTTATTACACTGTATAATTACAGGCCTGTCCTCATTCCAATATCAAATTAAGCTAATTCAGCAAAGTATTTGATTGTTCTTACCATCTGGCTTGTGTAAGAGTTTTCGTTGTCATACCAAGATACAACCTGAACCTCTGTTGTTCCATTATCTAATGGAAGAACCATTGTCTGTGTAGCATCGAATAAAGAACCATATCTCATTCCTACGATATCGCTAGATACGATTTCGTCTGTGTTATATCCGAAAGATTCTGTCTGAGCTGCTTTCATAGCTGCGTTTACTTCATCAACTGTTACATTTCCTTCAACAACTGCTGTTAAGATTGTTGTAGATCCTGTAGGAGTTGGAACACGCTGAGCAGATCCGATTAATTTTCCGTTTAATTCTGGGATAACTAATCCGATAGCTTTTGCAGCACCTGTGCTGTTAGGAACGATGTTAACTGCTGCTGCACGAGATCTTCTTAAATCACCTTTTCTCTGTGGTCCATCAAGAGTCATCTGATCACCTGTGTAAGCATGGATTGTTACCATGATACCAGACTGGATTGGAGCATATTTATTTAATGCATCAGCCATAGGTGCTAAGCAGTTTGTTGTACAAGAAGCTGCTGAAATGATTGTATCAGATGCTTTTAATGTCTCATGGTTTGTGTTGTATACGATTGTAGGAAGGTCATTACCTGCTGGAGCAGAAATAACAACTTTACGAGCACCTGCATTGATGTGTGCCTGTGCTTTTTCTTTGCTTGTATAGAAACCTGAACACTCTAATACAACGTCAACTTTTAATTCACCCCATGGGCAGTTGTTTGCATCTGGGAATGCGTAGATTTTGATTTCTTTTCCACATACGATGATAGAATCATCTGTGCTGGATACTTCATCAGCATGCTCATATTTACCCTGAGAAGAATCATATTTTAACAAGTGTGCTAACATTTTAGGGCTTGTTAAATCGTTGATTGCTACTACTTCGTATCCTTCAGCACCAAACATCTGTCTGAATGCCAGACGACCAATACGGCCGAATCCATTAATTGCTACTCTTACTGCCATTATTAATTCCTCCTAGAAATTTAATATAAAATATCTTTATTTGGGATTGTACCCAATCTGGTATTATTCTAACCAATTTTTGTCGAAAGTTCAAGTAGTTCCCATCACTTTGTTAATTTTTTCACTATTTTTATTTCTTCTTTCTCATTTTCAAACAAATGTTACAATAGCTTTTCCATTTTTCATACTGTCTTTTGACAGATTGTCAAATTTCTATTATAGTATTCTGTGTATTATATACAAAGATTTTACTATACTTGTGAAAATGTAACATTTTTCTTAGTAGAAATGTGTAAACACCGGGTAAGGTTTGTGCAATATGTAGGCGAAGGGAATGGGAAAGCTTCTTCCCGAAAACACTGGAACAGTTATGATGTGAGAATCCGCAGCACTTCACGGGCAGTATTTTTCTTGAAATTAGGCTATCTTTCCGGCTGCTTTGACCGGATACTGCTTTTGTCTGCCAGCAGCGGATACCACACTTTGTCTGAAGGGACTCTAAGAATTCCTGCAAAGATATTTGATTTGCGGCAACCGGCACAAATTCATATCCATATTCAGATTGTGCCTCGCTGGTACATCCATGTACCAGCGTTGCCGGGTTGCAAAAGGAATTCTACGAGTCCCTAACAGACGCCGTTCACGGTATCCGCACGCCGGCAGACAAAATGCAGTATACTGTCAAACATTGGAAAGACTGCTTATTATAAAAGAAAGAAAAATACTGCAGGTTGAAGTGCCGGCTTCTTACATACAAACGTTCCGGTGCTTTTGGGAAGAAGCTTTCTCATCCAGTTCCCCTACCTGCACAACCTTACCCGCCATACACCCCACAGAAAGGAGTACACTATGCTTTGGGACGCACATATGCACACTGCTTTTTCTACCGACAGTGAGACCTCACCAGAATCCATGATTAAAGCCTCTATCGAACTGGGACTTGGCGGAATCTGCATTACCGACCATATGGATTATGATTATCCAAAAGAACATCCGGAGGATGAACCGGAATTTATCTTAGACACTCCGGTCTACTTCCCAACTATCCAGAAGCTGGGACAGCAATACAAAGATAAAATAAAAGTGCTGACCGGCATTGAGCTTGGATTGCAGCCTCATCTTGCAGCGAAACATCAGGAACTGATAAGCCGATATGACTTTGATTTTGTCATCGGCTCTTCCCATGTAATCCACGGCAAAGACCCTTACTACTCCCGCTTTTTTGAAGGAAAAACCGAACAGCAGGCTTACCAGGAATATTTTGAATCTATCCTGGAAAATCTTGCGGTATTTGATAATTTTGATGTATATGGACATATCGATTATGTGGTACGCTACGGTCCAAACCGGAACCTTGAATATTCTTATCAGAAATATGCCGATGTCATTGATGCGATTTTAGAAAAGCTCATTGATATGGGAAAAGGAATTGAAATCAATACCGGTGGTTTCAAATATGGTCTGGGACATCCGAATCCAACAGAAGATATTATAAAACGTTATCACGAACTAGGCGGTGAAATCATTACCATCGGTGCCGATGCCCACAAACCGGAGCATGTTGCATTTGATTTTGCAAAAGTACCGGATATTTTAAAGGCCGCAGGCTTTCAGTATTTTACTGTATTCGAAAAGAGAAAACCGGCTTTTCTTCCGTTGTAAACTATGGGAATCACGCTTTACGAATTTCTCTTCTTATTGCGGTGTTCACCAAATCTGTATGCAGGCATGCGATTTTTCCTGTGTATGCAAAAGTAACGGTGCGGTTCGTCAACTGCGGAAACAACATAAATACAGTAAAGGGCACTTATCATGTCTCCTAAGTTGACGAACCACGCCGCCTTTTTCTATCATAAGAAAATTGTTTTTACTTCAAATCCTACCCCAACAGATGCAGCCGTTCGAATGCATGATACAGTCCGTCTTCATCAATCTTATCTGTAACCATATCCGCATACTGTTTTACTGCCGGAATCGCATTTCCCATTGCCACTCCTGTTCCTGCAAATTGCAGCATTTCCACATCATTTGGTCCATCACCAAAAGCAATGGTATCTTCCCTGCCTATCTTTAACTCATCCATAAGCCGCTGCATTCCGGTTGCCTTGTTGACTCCCATCTTCGTCATTTCACCGGACATCTGACGATCCTTGCCAAAGCTTGCTCCGGTTATCTTGATATAATTTCCGACTTCCTTCTGCATCACATCCACCGGAATATCGGCATCAAAATACATTCCACTTTCAAGAGCCGGCATCTGTTCCGGATGTTCAACAAGCGTCATCCCGTTTAGAGCACCGTCAATATCAAGTCCAAGCCGCATACAGCGTTCTCTCATTTTCTTTGCATTCTCTTCATCCACATAACGTCCGTTGATTCCCTGCAGCATAAAGCATGCACCGTGCTCCTTCAGCACCTCTACCATATCCTGCACCTTATCATTTGCCAGAACGCTATGGTAAATCACCTTATCATTTGCAGACACATAAGCACCTGCCGAAGCCACAATGGCATCAAATCCAAATTCTAAAAGCCATGGATACACATTCGTTACAGTTCTTCCGGTACATAACGAAATCAGATGTCCCCGCTTTCTGGCAATGCTTAATGCTTCCCTGGCAGATTCCGGCATGTGCATGGTGAAATCCACCAGAGTTCCGTCTACATCCAAAAAAATCAGTTTACGGCTCATTATTCTGCATCCCGAATCGCTTTTCGAACCGGAAGAACACAGCCAGGAGAAACAGATAATTCATCTACCCCCATCTCTAAGAAACGCTGGGTCAGAGTTGTATCTGCCCCAAGTTCTCCACATATTCCTGCCCAGATGCCTGCCTTGTGTGCATTTTCCACGGTCATCTGAATCAGCCGGAGCACTGCTTCATGATGCGGATTATAGAAGCTGTCAAGCTTCGCATTCTGACGGTCAATTGCCAGTGTATACTGGGTCAGGTCGTTGGTTCCGATACTGAAGAAATCAACCTCTTTTGCCAGTTCATCACTCATTACTGCTGCTGCAGGAGTTTCAATCATGATACCCTGCTCCACATTTCCAAAAGGAATCCCTTCCTTTGTAAGTTCTTCTTTCACTTCTTCTGAAATTGCTTTAATCTTACGCACTTCATCTACCGAAATAATCATCGGATACATAATTGCAATATTTCCGTAATTGCTTGCGCGGAATAAAGCACGAAGCTGGGTCTTAAAAATTTCCGGCTGGGTCAGGCAGATCCGGATGGCACGATATCCCATTGCTGGATTGTCTTCTTTGTCGAGGTTAAAGTAGTCCACCTGCTTATCGGCTCCGATATCCAGGGTTCGGATAATAACCTTCTTTCCTGCCATGGTCTCTGCGACCTGCTTATAAGCTACAAACTGTTCTTCTTCTGTTGGGAAGGTATCTTTTTCAAGATAAAGAAATTCACTACGGAAAAGTCCGATTCCACCGGCATCATTTTTAAGTACTGCCGCTAAGTCAGAGACATTTCCGATGTTGGCATAAAGATTGATTTTCTGACCACTCTTTGTCACATTTTCTTTTCCTTTTAAAGTCAGCAGTAATTCCTTCTGTTTTGCATCCTCTTCTGCTTTTTTCTTATATTCTGCCAAAGCTGCTTCATCCGGTTCAATGATAAGAGTTCCGGTATAGCCATCCACAATTGCCTGTTTTCCGTTCCACTCTTCCTTGATTTCCACACCAATCAGTGCCGGGATGCCCATAGTTCTTGCTAAAATTGCAGTATGTGAATTCGTAGAGCCCAGCTGTGTTACAAATGCCAGCAGCTTACTTTTATCCATCTGTACGGTTTCACTCGGAGCTAAATCCTTTGCTACGATAATAACCGGCTCATCTCCAAGGTCGCTTCCCATATCATTTCCACATAATACATTGATGACACGCTCAGAAATATCCTTCATATCAATGGAACGGGCTTTGAAATACTCGTCATCCATATTTGCAAATACTTCTGCAAAGTTATCTCCGGTAACACCTACCGCATACTCTGCATTTACGCTCTGGCTCTCAATAAGATTGTGAACGGAATCATTATAATCTCCATCCTCTAACATCATGGCATGCACATCAAAAATCTGTGCATTTACTTCACCCACTTCTTTTAATGCTTTCTTGTAAAGCTTGTGGAGCTGTTCAATTGCAGTCTGCTTTGCTGCTTCATAGCGGGCAATCTCTGCTGCCGGGTCTTCTATTCTCTTTCTTACCACCTGATTTTCAGCTTTTACAAGGAGTTTTACCTTTCCAATTGCAATACCGCTGAATACCTTTTTTCCATTAAACTTTTCCATAGTCCATACCTTCTTTCTTTTATAAGTTTTCTCCATTTGAAGCAATTACTTCTTTATACCAGTCGAAGGATTTTTTCTTTCTTCTTGCAAGAGTTCCGGTTCCATCATCATATTTTTCTACATAGATGAAGCCATATCTCTTTGCCATTTCTCCGGTGGATGCACTTACTAAATCAATGCAGCCCCATGGTGTATATCCCATCAGGTCAACGCCATCTTTTACCGCTTCTTTCATCTCTTTGATATGATCCCGCAGATAATCGATACGGTAATCATCCTGAATGCTTCCATCTTCTTCTAATTTGTCATAAGCGCCAAGGCCATTTTCTACTACCATAACCGGAATCTGATAACGGTCATAAATCTCATTTAAGGAATAATGTAAGCCCTGTGGGTCAATCTGCCAGCCCCAGTCACTTGCCTTAAGGTATGGATTCTTAAGACCGGCAATCAGGTTTCCATCCGTCTGCTCGCCATTTGGATCTTTTGATACACAACTGCTCATATAATAGCTGAGGGTATAGAAATCCACACAGCCTTCCCGCAGAATTTCTTCATCGCCCGGTTCCATTTTAACATGAATATTATTTTCTTCAAAATACCGCTCCATATACGCCGGATATTCTCCTCTTACCTGCACATCGGAACAGAACCAGTTCATAATCCGCATTTCCTTCTGTGTTGCTAATACATCCTCCGGATTGCAGGTAAATGGATACTTGGTCATAAAGACATTCATATCACCGATAAGATATTCCGGATATTTTTCATGTGCTAATTTTACTGCTTTTGCGCTGGCAACAAACTGATGATGCAATGCCTGGAAACGAACCTTCGGGTCATCCGGAATCTCTGTAATTTTTCCCTCATAGCCTTTTACAGTTCCAAGGGAAAGCAGGTTGCCAAGCGGTGTGGTTCCGCCATTGATTTCATTGAAGGTCAGCCAGTATTTTACTTTGCCCTGATATCTTTCGAAAATTGCCTTGCAGTAATTTAAAAAATAATCAATACATTCTCTGGCTTCCCAGCCATTGTATTTTTCAATCAGTGCATATGGCATTTCATAATGGGAAATGGTTACCAGCGGCTCAATGCCATATTTTAAACACTCATCAAATACTTTATCGTAGAATGCCAGTCCTGCTTCGTTTGGCTCATTCTCCATTCCGGTCGGAAAAATTCTTGTCCATGCAATGGATAAACGGAATACTTTAAATCCCATTTCTGCAAATAATGCAATATCCTCTTTGTAATGATGATAGAAATCAATTGCTTCGTGGCTCGGATAGAGATATTCCGGATGAATGGTTCTTGTTACCTTTTTCGGCTCGGTATGGGAACCATTCGTACACATATCAGAAACAGATGCTCCTTTTCCATCTACATCCCATGCTCCCTCAAACTGATTGGCTGCGGTTGCACCGCCCCAGAGAAAATCTTTACGAAATGTCTTCATTGCTTTTTCCTCCTGCTTCTTATTATTTTTATTTTTGAAAATTTATAATTTCTGTTTTTATATTTTTCTTTTCTCATTCTGCCCTGCAATAAGGCTTCTGATTTTGTTGGATAGAGCACGAGCCCTTTATCAGAGCCCGCACCCTTAGGTATAAAAAACTATGGAAAACTAATTTATAAAACGGTAATCAATGTGTCCAACGCTGCAACTTTCTTTGCATCTGTCGGAACTACATCTGCGTAATCTGCTGTGTTGCTGATGATAACCGGAGTCAGAACGGAATATCCTGCTCCTGTAATCTTTGCAATATCAAATTCCAATAAAAGGTCACCTTTCTTTACTTTGGCTCCCTGTGCTACCTTCGGTGTAAATCCTTCTCCATCTAATTTCACGGTATCCATGCCCACATGAATCAGGATTTCTGCTCCGCCATCGGATACCATTCCAATGGCATGACCGGTTGGGAAGAAGGTTACTACTTCGCCATCACATGGTGCATATAATTTACCTTCGGACGGAAGAATAGCAACACCCTGACCTAATGCTCCGCTTGAAAATGCTTCATCTTCTACTTCTTCCAAGGCTTTTACTTCTCCGGTAAGAGGAGATGCAATTACCTGGTTTGCTGCGGTTTTTGTGCCTTTCTTTTCTATTTTTGCTTCATCATTCTGTGGAGCATCATCATGATAGGTAATGTAAGTTGCTACGAATGCAACTACCATAGCTACTGCCATACCGATTAATACCCAGATCAAACTGTAAACGCTCTTTGACTCACCATCGATGAATGCCGGAAGTCCGAAGAATCCAAGACCACCCATCATATAAGTTTTAACTCCGGCAAATCCTATGATTCCACCACCAATAGCGGATGCAATACAGGAAATTACGAATGGTTTTTTCTTTGGAAGTGTAATACCGTAAATACATGGCTCTGTTACACCAAAGAGTCCGGAGATAAACGCCGGTAATGCAATATTTCTAAGTTTCTTATCTTTTGTCTTTAATACAATTGCCAGTACAACCATGGACTGCGCAAAAGATGCTGCGAAATATGGAGAAAGGATGAAGTCATATCCTAAAGTTCCATAATTAATCATTGCCAGTGGAACAAGTCCCCAATGTAATCCGAAGATTACCAGTACCTGCCAGAATGCTCCGACTAAGATACCTGCTACAAGACCTCCTACAACTGGAAGGTTATAGATTGCTCCGAAAATAATACCGATAATGTTGCAAAGGAAAGTAGATACCGGTCCGATTACCAGATAGGTAAGTGGAACCATTACTGCCAAAGTTACAACCGGAACGACAAATGTTTTAATAACGTCCGGAATTACTTTCTTTAATCTCTTTTCCAGCCAGGCAGCACAAGCCACTGCAATAACAATTGGTACTACTGAAGAAGTATAACCACTGGATGGCATAATAACAGGAATTCCAAAAAAGGTTGTATAATAATTCATTTCAAAGGAAGTTCCTGCAAACAGGGAACCTATCAGTTCTCCTGAAGTCAGATTAACCAGTGCCGGATAGGTAAGTGATATACCAAGTGCCATTCCGATAAATTCATTCATCTTAAATTTCTTTGCTGCAGTATATCCTAAGATAATCGGCAGGAAATAGAAGAATCCGTCTCCAATGGAATACCAGAGCTGATATGCTCCGCTTGTGGTAACATCAATTCCTGACTGACTTGCGATAAAAGACCACAGCGCCAAAAGACCTTTGATAATACCTGCTGCACAAAGCACACCAAGGAATGGCTGGAATACACCGGAAATCAAATCAATGAGTCTTGCACCAAGCCCCATCTTCTCTCCGCCGTCTTCTGCATCCTCGGAAACAGCTCCGTTTCCGGCCAGATGTGCATGTTCACAAACCACATCATAGACATCCGGTACATGATTTCCGATTACTATCTGATACTGTCCGCCGGATTTCATTACTGTCACAATTCCTTCCGTTGCTTTTAATACTTCGGTGTTAGCCTTGGACTCGTCTTTTAATTTAAAACGAAGTCTGGTAACACAGTGCGCAAGGCTTATGATATTCTCCCTGCCGCCTACGTTCTGGATAATAATTCTTGCCAGTCCATCATACTTACTTGCCATAACAATCCCTCCATTTTTATTTTTTATAGCATGTTCATTTTTATCTAAAACACTCTTGTATTTTATTCATTTTGTTAAAAACAACGAATGTGCCTTGGCACATTCTCGCGCCTGCGGCGGTCGCTTGCGACATCTACCTT
>OIXV01003568.1_pt1 | contig 11318 bp, 9 predicted proteins | sample 1587771 | NCBI WGS metagenome assembly OIXV01 (sample SAMEA3888893, study PRJEB22519) | human gut metagenome | biome: human gut; feature: human-associated habitat; material: faeces | place: Denmark | collected 2010
ACGGCGACATCGAGCGAGCCGGCGATAACGTGGCCACCCTCGTGGTCGGTGTGGTTGCCGCTGATCTCGGAACGGCCGGGCGCGTGCACGTAGAGCACCTGGCGGTCGCCGATGGGGCCAAACTCCTCCTCGAACAGCTTGGTGAGCGTGGCGAATGTCTTTTCGTCGGGGGTGGTCATGGGAGTCCTTTCCTTGGCGCGCACGGGTGGGTTTTGCGTCGTTATGAGTACGTTAACAACTTGAAGCGGCATGAACCAAGTGTTCACAATACCGCACGTTACGGGCTATGTTAACGTACTCATAACACATCGCTTGTCACTTTTTGAGAATCTGGTAATCGGTAGAAATACAGCCGTGAACGGTAATGCCGTATGGACTTATAAAGCAGAAGAGATGCAGATAGAAAAAGTAGAGTACGTTAACATGCGTTCGACGATAGCGGGCTTCGGCGTGGGGTGTGTTTCTGCCCGGGTCGGCATGCACGCTATTCAGATTTCGCAAGGGTGAAGGTGGTTCTGTGGCAAGGCACTCGTCCAACGATACAGGTACGCGTCCGGTCTCCATGGCCGACGTCGCCCGCGCTGCCGGTGTTTCACAGCAGACGGTTTCGCGCGTCGCCAACGGCTTGCCCAACGTTAACGAGCAGACGCGCCAGCGCGTGCAGGCCGCTATGCAAGAGCTCGGGTTTCGTCCGAGTTATGCCGGTCGCTCGCTGCGCGACGGCCGTTACCATTCGGTCGGTCTGTGCGTCAACGATATCACCAAGTTTGGCAACCTCTCAATGATCGACGGCATCGCCAGCGCTGCTCGCGAGCATAATTGCGCCATCACGCTGGTCGAGATGTCCAAGACCGAGGAGTTTTCGCTTGCCGAGGCCACGCGTCGTATGGCTGCGCTGCCGGTGGACGGCATTATCATCGGCATGAGTCGTATGGCGCCCGATTTTGAGACGTTTGATCCGCTGCCGGGCATTGGCACGGTTATTGTTACCATGTACGCGCATCCGCGCGTGACCACGGTCGATTCCGACCATTACGGCTGCTCGCTCTTGCTTATGGATCATCTGTTTGAGCTGGGGCACGAGCAAATTCGCTATATTGGCGGCCCGTCGTTCTCGGTCGACGAGCAATTTCGTCGCGCCGGCTGGCAGGATGCGCTCGAGCATAAGCACATTAAGCCGCAGGCGCCGCTCGAGGGCGACTGGTCTGCCAACAGCGGCTACGAGGCCGGCAGGTACCTGGCCGAGCACGATCGCACCATGACGGCGATCTATGCGGCAAACGACCAGATGGCAAATGGCGCGATTGCCGCGCTGCGTGATAGCGGCCTGCGCGTGCCCGAGGACGTAAGCGTGGTGGGCGTCGACGATTCTCTCGACGACTTTGTCGCGCATAACGAGCTCACGACCGTTCGATTCGATTTACATCAGCGTGGACGCGAGGTGTTTGAGCACGCGGTTCCCGAGGCGGGTACGGCGGGCAAAACCGTTGCTATTCGTATTCCCGGCCAGCTCATTATTCGACATAGCACGGCGATGCCACGCTCATAGTTTGCGCAGGTAAACGGCGATTTATCGTATTTTAATAACAATCGGTAAGGATGCCGGCAGATAACAGTTGGAATGCTGCCAAGTGCTATGATAGACAGGTTATTTTGTCTATCTAGGAGGCTTTGCCTGATGGAGATCACCAAGGATATCCGCTACATTGGCGTCGACGATCACGACATTGACCTGTTCGAGGGCCAGTACGATGTGTCCGAGAACGGTATGGCATACAACAGCTACGTTATCTTGGGCGATAAAATCGCTGTCGCCGATTCGGTCGACGGTGGTTTTGTCGACGAGTGGCTCGGCAACCTCGAGGCCGCGCTCGATGGCCGTACGCCCGACTACCTGGTCATCCATCATATGGAGCCTGATCACTCCGCCGGTATCGCCGCCTTTATGGAGTGCTATCCCCAGGCGCAGATTGTGGCCAGCATGGGTGCTTTCCGCATGATGGTCAACTACTTTGGCACCGACTTCCCCGAGCGCAAAATGGTTGTCAAAGAGGGCGATGTGCTCGACCTGGGCGGCCACAGCCTGACCTTTATCGGCGCCCCCAATGTTCACTGGCCCGAGGTGCTCTTCTCCTATGAGGCCACCGACAAGGTGCTCTTTAGCGCCGACGGCTTTGGCAAGTTTGGCGCCAACGACATCGAGGATCCCGAGGGCTGGGCTTGCGAGGCTCGCCGCTACTACTTTGGCATCGTCGGTAAGTTCGGCAAGTTTGTGCAGGCCGTGCTCAAAAAGGCTGCCGATCTGGATATTCAGATCATCTGCCCGCTCCACGGTCCTGTCCTTACCGAGAATCTGGGCTATTACCTCGACACCTACAACACCTGGTCGAGCTATCAGCCCGAGGACGAGGGCATCACGATTGCCTATGCGAGTGTGTATGGACATCTGAAGGCTGCCGTCGAGGAGCTCGCCGCAGCGCTCGAGGCTCGCGGCCAGAAGGTTTCCGTCTTTGACCTGGCTCGCGACGACATGGCCGAGGCCGTTGAGGATGCGTTCCGCTATGACCGCCTGGTGCTCGCCTCCATCACCTATCAGGGCGAGATCTTCCCATTCATGAGCACCTTTATCCACACGCTCGCCGAGCATGCCTACCAGAACCGCACCGTGGCGCTCGTCGAGGCCGGTTCCTGGACGCCCGCCGCTGCCAAGGTTATGACCAAGGAGCTCGAGGGCATGAAGGACATCACCCTGGCGCAGAACAAGGTGACCGTGCTGGGATCGCTCAACGACACATCGCGCGCCCAGATCGAGGCCCTCGCCGACGAGCTTTCCAAGTAGCGATATTTCGCTTTTAACGGGCAAAACCACCACAAAGGGACAGGCCCTTTGTGGTGGTTTTTGTTTAAGCGCCGGCGATGATGAGGGCTGGACGTGCGCTGTCGGCGGCCTCGGCGATTGAGGTGGCGACGGCGATTGAGGTGGCGACGGCGGCGTCGGGGTCGCTGTCCATCACGATGATGTCGACGTCGGCAAGCTCGGCAAAACGGTACATGCCGCGTCCGTTGACCTTACTGGCGTCCATGAGGGTGACGCTTTGACGGGCGGCACCGACCATAGCCGCTTTGGTCTCGGCCATCTGCGGAAAGTCGGTCGTAAAGCCGCAGCCGGGAACAAAAGCGCCAGGACACATGACGGCAAGGTCGGCGTGGACCATTTGGAGCGCCTGCATGGTAAGTGGGCCGTACAGATAGCGATGACCTTTGCGCAGTGCCCCGCCCAGCATGACGACATCGACCGAGGGCATGCTCTCGTCGATATAATCGGCGATGGTAATGTCGGCCGTGATAACGGTGATGCCGTCGCGCTGATCGAGGAGCCGGACGAATTCGAGCGCCGTGGTGCCCGAGTCGACGAGCAGCGTGTCGCCGTCATTAACGAACTCGATGGCGCTTTGCGCGATGGCCTGCTTGGCGGCGACGTTGACATTGATGCGGCGATCCTGCGTGGAGACGGTCAGGCGTTTGTGGAGCGATACGGCACCACCATGTGTGCGACGCAGCTTGCCTGCTTCGGCGAGCGCGTCTAGGTCGGCGCGGGCGGTGACGGAGGACACGCCAAAGGTCTGGGCGATTTCTGCTACCTGCACCGAGGCGTTATGCTCGAGTATTTCCATAATGGCGGTACGGCGCTCGTCAGCAAAAGCACGGTTGGTAGCTTGGGCCATGTTTGCTCCATTCTCGGCTAAATTTGCAGGAATTGTGTTGACTCTATTTTCGTTCATTTTCTTTATGAGTAAGAAAACACCTTTCGATTACTTATCCTTTCTATAAAAGAAAGACGATAAACGCTCAAAATTCAATATCGAACACGCCCACTCGGTTCCGATTCCTTCCGTTTACTTTTCAAAAACGACTGTATTGGCCTGCATGGACTCAATATCTCGCACGTGCAAAGCCGCTGAATTTCATACAATGAACGCAGTAAAACGCAAGGTAAAACGCCTTGTGAACAACTACGCCCGATGTCCAGATGCGGGCGAGGGAGAGGAGCAAACGCTCATGGCACTTGTTACCACCGAAAAGATGCTCAAGGACGCTCAGGCCGGTCACTACGCCGTCGGCGCGTTCAACGTCGAGAACCTCGAGTTTGTTATGGCCGTTCTGGCCGCCGCCGAGGAGACCAAGTCCCCCGTCATCATGCAGACCACCCCGGGCACCATCAAGACCGCTGGTCTGGACTACTTCTACGGCATGGTGAAGGCCGCTGCCGAGCGCGCTTCCGTGCCCGTCGCTCTGCACCTCGATCACGGCGATGGCTATGACCGCTGCATGCAGGCTTTCCGCACGGGCTACACCTCCGTCATGATCGACGGCTCGCACGAGTCCTTCGAGGACAACATTGCCCTGACCAAGTCCGTCGCCGACGCTGGCCGCGCCATGGGCGTGCCCGTCGAGGCCGAGCTCGGCAAGGTTGGCGGCAAGGAGGACGACGGTCCCGCGGTTGAGGGCGAGAGCCCCTACACCGATCCTGCCGAGGCCAAGGAGTTCGTCGAGCGCACCGGCTGCACCTCGCTGGCCATTGGCGTTGGCACCAGCCACGGCGTGTACACGAGCGATCCGCACATCGAGCAGTCCGTGGTCAAGGCCATCCGCGACGCCGTCGACGTGCCGCTGGTTCTGCACGGCACTTCCGGTGTGCCCGATGAGCAGGTTGCCGAGGCTGTGAAGAACGGCATCTGCAAGGTTAACTACGCTACCGAGCTGCGTCAGGCCTACACCAAGGGCTTCATGGCCTACATGGCCGAGAACCCCGCCTGCTTCGATCCCAAGAAGCCGGCCAAGGAGGGCATGCGTGAGATCACCGAGCTGGTTAAGATCCGCATGACCAACCTCAACTCTGTGGGCAAAGCAGAGTAACAGCAAGGGTACTCTGATCCCACCGGACGGCTTGGGCGGGTCCCCGTACTTAGTTTCCAAAACGTCCTCGCGCATGAAGGCCCCCGTTGCCTCGCTTCTACGAAGCGTTGGCAACGGGGGCCTTCGCGCTGCGGAATGATTTTGGAAACTAAGTACGGGACCCGCCCAAACCGTCCTGCTCAATCGCCCTTGTGGCGTTGGGGCTGAAAGGGTGGGACGCGTGGGTTATTTGGTTGTTAGGGTTAGTAGGTCGTTGGGGGTTTTGAGGTTGTAGGTGGCGTTTGGGATATCTTGGTGTGATCCCCATGCTGCTCGGGCAAAACTGACCCCTGCCGAAGTTGCGCATTGTTCGTCGTAGACGGTGTCGCCAACGTAGACGACGTTGCCAGGATTCGCGCCCGTACGCCGGAGATATTCGAGCATGGGAGCGGGTGCGGGTTTATGTTCGGTTGTGTCTTCGACAAGGATGATGTGCTCAAAATACTTATCGAAGCCAAGGGGTGCAATTTCTTCTGCGTATTCGTCGCGCGCACGTGAGGAGACGATGCCAAGTTTGCAGCCATTGTCGGAGAGTGTTGCGATAACTTGGTGCAAGCCGGGAAACACGCTGATGGTGCTTTTAAAGCTGGCGGCAACTTGGCACCAGCGATCCAGCGTTGCCTGTGAGTAGATCCCAAGTTTCTCAAGGGCGTTCTTGCCGGGTATGCCGAGGGCAAATTCAAGCTCGTGTCGGGGGAGCGTTTTGCCGGTTTCTTCTTGGACAATCTGGCCAAGCGATGACAGCACGCTTTCTTCTGTATCTGCCAATGTCCCATCAACGTCAAACACGATATGGTCAAAGTGCTTCATATGATTGCTCCTCTCTGTTGTTTGCCTGCAAGTTTGATGCAGTGACAGAAAAAGGGCTAGCGGGATTTCTGCCTGGTACTATCGAGATTCTGCCTCGCTGCTCGATAGCTCGAAGGAGTGCATCCCATTTGTTCTTTAAATACCTGGCCAAGATGGCTTGCTGTCGCAAAGCCGCATTGGCGCGCGACTGTCTGGACCGTTCGCGTGGTGTGTGCCAAAAGTTCGCAAGCACGGTTTACGCGGTATGCGCGCAGATATGCCGCCGGGGTCGTTCCTGCGCAAGCTTCGATAATGCGGTAACACTCTCTTTCGCTTACGCCGGATGCAGATGCCATCTGGGGCACATCTATAGCGGCTGCATAGTTTGCGCGGATATAGTCCAGGATTGCCTTGAACTGTACGTCGCGGTTGGTCATCCAAGAGGTGTTGTCGGAGGAAAAGAGCGGTTCGGCCTTGGCGTAAATCTGAATCCAGAGCTCTGACAAACTATTTCGAAGCGCCATCTCGTTCTGCGGCCGTTGAAGGTCGTGGTTAAAGGAACTCTTTAGCAAATCGATAAAGGGCATATCGTCGGGGTTGGTGGGCGACCATTTGAGCACATCGACGCCTCGACATTGCAGCAAAGGATTGATATAGCGCTTTTGAAGGCGTCCCGCGGGATCGCCGAGCATCGACGGCTGAAAGATATGCAACATTTGAATGGCTGGTGCCGAATTGGGTGATTGCAGCGTGCTGTGCAAAACGCCGCCGTTGATAAAGCCGGCGGACCCTTCCTCAAAGCGTACGTGCTCATGAGCCGCGCGCGTTCGATAGTCAATCGCTCCCTGCTCCATGTAGAAAAGCTCAACTTCGGAATGCCAGTGCCAGGGGACGGAATTGCCCGGATAGCGAGCGAATTCTGCGCGTTCGGCAATATAGGGCCAGTCTTCGCCGGTCTCGGGAAACGCTTCCTCGCGTCCTCCGCGGTGCAATCCTATGTGATCCATGTTTCGCATGGCATCAGTATAAAGCGCGATGGGCTTAGATTGCTCTTGCCTGTTCGGGGAACGCCTTGTCTAGGGATGCTTGGAGCTTTTCGAACGATGCTCGCAAGTTGTGGCTCTGGTCGGTTGAGCGTTTGGCTTTTGTGGTGGGGGAGTCGAGGAGGCCGTTTCTCTGTGTCGGGGGGAAGGAGAAAAGGTCTGCATGTTTTAGGGATGGCTGCTGCGCTGCGTCATTGGAAGAATGCATGCTTATGCGGCCTCATCGATGTCCACCAAAAGGTTGCGCACGGGGTGTGCTGCTAGGTCCCGTGCGTTGGCAGTATTATGCCGCGGCTGCTGCAAAGAAGCACTAAAGAAAGGCTTAATCAGGTTTGATATAACAATGAAACCGCAGGTCAAAGGTATCGAATAACACTCTTGAAAGGTTTTGAGCTTAAGGGCTTTCTAAGGTTTACGGCTCGGATGTGGCGCGGACGTGCGGAGCGTGTGAATGATCGCTGTTAGCGCTGCGGTGCGGCGGCGCGTACCTGTTCGATGACCTTTTCCATGGTGGCGTCGATGCGGTCTTTCTTGAGCTCACATTCCCAGACGGTGATGGGCGTCCAGCCCATTTGGGTAAGCGCGTCGATGGCGGCTCGGTCGCGCTCGACGTTGCGGCGAAACTTTGCCTCCCAAAACTCAACATTGCGCTTGGGCTGGCTCGGATTGCACTTAGGGCAGCGATGCCAAAAGCAGCCGTTGACGAAGATGGCGATCTTGCGCCCGGGAAAGGCGATGTCAGGCTTGCCGGGTACCTTCCATTCCAGACGGTATCCCGTAAGGCCCGCTGCCCGCAGGCGCTGGCGAACGAGCAGCTCGGGTTTGGTGTTGGCGCGCTTGTTGCCCTTCATGGACTTTTTTATAGCGGCGCGACGGCGCACCAGTTCGCGCTCGTCAGCGGAGAGGTCCGAGGTATCGATGCCGTCGAGTAGGCCGGGCTTGGGACGCTTTTTGCTGCGGCGCTTAGGTGCGCGCTTGGGCTTGGTGGCGGGTTTGTCGGCCGTGTTGGGCGTGGCGTCATCGGCGGCGCCGTTGGCCTCAAGCCGATCTTCCTTCAACTCAATCAGAGCATCGATAAGCCCCTTGTCGGCGGGCATCCATTCCACCGTGGCAAGCGAGGTGCGCGGAATCCAGCGGATATCGAGCTGGCGGTCGTGCTTCTGGGGCTCATCGGATTCTTTAGCCAGCGAGCAGTAGTAACACTCCATTGAGAGATGAAAATCGGGGTAGTCATATTCAACGGTGTAAAAATCGCGCAGGTTGGTGACTTTTACCTGCAGCTCTTCCATGAGCTCGCGGCGTACGGCGTCCTCGGGCGTCTCGCCGCGCATGAGCTTGCCGCCGGGAAACTCCCAAAGTCCTTGCATGTCGCCGTAGCCGCGCTGCACGGCAAGCAGCTCATCGGATCCTTCCTTGCGAATGATCCCAGCGGCAACATGAACAGTCTTCAACAGGAGTCCTCTCTCAGCATCAACACATGACAAGGCAGCTCATTTGGGTAGTCTTTTTGGGACGGGGCTTTTTTAGCTGCCCTATGTCAAATGCGGCCTCATGCTTCGAAGGCTACGGATAGGGTAGCTAAAAAAGCCCCGTCCCAAAAAGACTACCCCTACCTTACGCAACGGTAAGGCAAGCGTAAGCCATATCGATGGTAGCCGACTCGTCTTCTTGCGACTATAGATGCCGTAGACTAATTGCAAGAAAGGACTCGGTATGCAAACCACGCACATGGCGACCCCGGTACTGGAAGTCGTGCATCTCGAAAAGGTATACGGAGCGCTGGGCAACGTGACCCGCGCGCTCAACGACGTCAGCTTTACCGTCAACCGCGGCGAATTCGTTGGCATCATGGGCGCTTCGGGCTCGGGCAAGTCGACGTTGCTCAACTGCGTGTCGACCATCGATAGTGCCACAAGTGGCACGATCCGCATCAACGGCCAGGACGTGACGCGCATGAAGCAGGCTAAGCTTTCGCAGTTCCGCCGCGAGGAGCTCGGCTTTATCTTCCAGGACTCCAACCTGCTCGATACGCTCACGGCACGCGAGAACATCGCCCTGCCGCTCACCATCGCCCGCACAAGCTCGGCAGAGATCTCGACCCGCGTGCAGGATGTGGCAGCGCGCCTGTCCATCAGTCAGGTGCTCGACAAGTATCCCTACCAGATGTCCGGCGGTCAGCAGCAGCGCGTTGCCGCGGCTCGCGCGCTCGTCACCGACCCCACCATGATCATGGCCGACGAGCCCACCGGCGCCCTCGATTCCAAGAGCGCTCGCCTGCTGCTCGAGAGCCTGGAGGCCCTTAACCGCCGCCTGCGCGCCACCGTGCTCATGGTCACGCACGACAGCTTTGCCGCCAGCTACACGAGCCGTGTGCTGTTTATTCGCGACGGCAAGATCTTCACCGAGCTGCGCCGCGGAGACACCGACCGCCGCGAGTTCTTCGACCGCATTATGGAGGTCGTTGCCATGATGGGCGGTGAGGGCTCCGATGCTCTGTAAACTCGCTTGGGGCAACGTCCGCCGCGCCGGCCGCGACTACCTCGTCTACCTTTTGACGCTCACCCTGGGTGTCACGGTCTTCTATGCCTTTAACACCATCTCGATGCAGGTCGACATCGCCGGAATCGATGAAGAGGGCTTGGCGCAGGTTATGGGCAGCATGCTCGGCTACCTGACGTACTTTTTGGCCGGTGTCATGGCCTTTTTGATGGTGTATGCCAATAACTTCATCATGAAACGCCGCAAGAAGGAGTTTGGCCTGTACCAGGTACTCGGCATGGGGCGTGGGCGCGTCGCCACGATCATGGCGCTCGAGACCGTGATAGTATCGGTTGTGGCCTTTGTCGCCGGCATTGTGCTGGGTGTGGGACTCTCCCAGCTCATGACGTTCTTTACGGCCTCGCTCTTTAAGACACAGATCGCCAATTTCCACTTCTTTTTCTCGGTGCATGCGTTCAACCTGACCCTTGCCTGCATGCTCGTAATGTTTGTGCTCACGCTACTGCTGAACCTTCGCGCCGTGCGTCGTACCAAACTCATCGAGCTTATGGGTGCCGAGCGTCGCAACGAGAGCATCAAGACACGCAACCCCTGGATCGCGATTGCCATCTTTGCCGTGGGCGTGGTGCTTGTGGGCGTGGCCTATTACCGTCTGCTACGTGATGGGTTCCCGCTAACCGCGACGGACAGCAAGCTGCAAGAGGCCATGAACCAGTTTGGCATTACGACCGCTATGGTTACCGTGGGCACCTTTGCCCTGTTCTGGGGACTCTCGGGCATGCTTATCAAGCTGCTGCAGAGCCTGCGCGGCGTGTATTGGCGCGGCCTCAACATGTTTATCGTGCGCCAGCTTGCGGCCAAGGTCAACACGGTGTGCTTTTCGATGGGCGTCATCGCGATGCTCCTGTTTTTGGCCATCACCTCGGTGACGTGCGGTATGTCGATTGCCAATGTGATGAACGAGAATCTGGAGCGCTATACGCCGGCCGATATGTCGCAGACGTATGTCTATTACACGCCCGATACGCTCGGCTACTACAAGGAGTACGTCAATCCGTCTGAGGCCGATCGCATGGTGCTGGCCGATACAACGGTCGATTTGTACCCCGCATGGCACGGTAAGGACAAGTCGGCGGACAACAACGACGAGACCGGCAAGAAGGTCAATATCGCCGATGTTGCCGGTGAGCATGTGCAGATCGATTCGTATCTAAGTTACCCGTTTGGCGGTTCGAGCCCTTCGGTGTCTGCGGGTGAGATGTGCAAGACCATGGGCGAAAAGCTTCCCAAGGCGTTCGGGGGTAGCAAGCCCGATGCGATAGGTCTGTTTGTGACGCCGGCGAGCCAGTACAACAAGCTGCGTCAGATGATGGGCGAGGAGCCGGTGAGCATTGGCCGCGACCAGTACTTGCTTACGTGTGATATGGGCGGTGAGCTGATCAACCTGTACACCAAGTATATGGCCGGCGGTCATGCCCTTACCTTGGGCGGGCATACGCTCAAACCCGCAACCGATAAGTCGGACGAGGACACGGCGGCCATCGCCAACTCGGCGATGGGCAGTAATCCGGGTACCGTCGTCGTTGCCGACGAGCTGTTGTCCCAAATTAATCTGCAGCCGTATTCCAGTAGCCTGCTCGTTAACTACAAACAGGGGATGGATACGACCGAGGCAGATGAGAGCATTGAATACACTGTGCTCGACAATCTGCTCGTTGACGGCAAGGAGCCGGGGTCGTGGGGAACCTTCATCACACGCTCCGAGATGTACGCGCAAGCAGCGCAAATGAACGGTCTTATTAGCTACCTAGCCATCTACATCGGCTTTGTATTGGTCGTTGCATGCGCGGCGATTCTGTCGATCCAGCAACTCTCCAACGTGGCCGACGGCAGCCGCAGCTATCGTGTGCTGGCACAGATCGGCTGCGACGACCGCCAGATTCGCCATTCGGTGATGGCGCAGCAGGCGGTATTCTTCCTGTTCCCGCTGGCAGTGGGCCTGGCGCACTCCTTTGTGGCACTTAAGGTGAT
>OIXV01003577.1_pt1 | contig 11302 bp, 12 predicted proteins | sample 1587771 | NCBI WGS metagenome assembly OIXV01 (sample SAMEA3888893, study PRJEB22519) | human gut metagenome | biome: human gut; feature: human-associated habitat; material: faeces | place: Denmark | collected 2010
GATCAATTATTTCACATAGCGAAGTACATAACTTTAAGCTAAAATCAATATGAACAACAGCTCAATATTATGTATCGTATGTTTTCTTAATTAAAGATTTGAAAGGAAGTTTTTGTCATGGATGGGATGATGAAAAAAATCATTACGGAGAAGGATTTATTACGTCAGATCCTTCTCTTGGAACAACTGGCGAATCACAAAATGATCACTGCCAAGCAACTAGCAAAATTGATCGATACGACGGAGCGAACCGTTTTTTCCGATCTAACCTATATTCGCCAACAATTGCCTGATGGTTGGCAGATCGATGCTGCTAGTAGCGGCTTTGCTCTGACCCATGATGGGCCATTGTTGATGAGTCAGCTCTGGGAAACGTTTTTCCCTCAATCGATCGGTGTTTCTTTGATGAAAGCATTGCTTTTTTCCAGCGAACTCCGTACGCAAGATATTCTTAGCCAAACAGGGACATCCTATGAGACCTTGCGACGACATGTGACAAAATTAAACAAAAGTCTCACTGATTTTTCGTTGCGGATTCGGATCACCAATCGCATGATCCGCTTTGAAGGAAGTGAGATCAACATCCGTGTTTTTTTTCATCGCCTGTTACTGCCATACACCCATAACAATTACTTTTTTGAGGAATATACGATTCATGAGTCCCACTATTATCATTTCTTGGATCGATTAGCAAAAGCCAAGCTGCAGATCGAAGTGGAACAAATCTACGGTACCTGCTGGTTTTTTATCAATACGATTCGCATCAAAGCCAATTGCCGTATCGATTCCTTTGAATTTCAGGGGGACGATCCCCTTTATAGCCTTTTCCAACAGCCATTAAGCCAGCTGTATCAAAAAGAAGGCGTTTATTTAGAACGCAGCGAACACTTCTTTAGCTTCTACTGCTTCTTAGAAAGTTGGAACTACAATAACGACTGGTCTGCAACGATCCAAGCAACCCTTGAATCCTACCAAACCATTTATCAGAAAACGACCCATTTTGTTGGAAAACTAGACCGCTTGTTGCAGTTGTCTTTAGCTAGTGATACACAACTGATTGAGAATCTACTGTTGCTTTTGATCAAATCGCAAGAGTCAGCCAAGCTCTCAGAACTGTTCGGGCTAGAATTTCACGAGATCCAACGGTTAAATCAACCCTATTCGCTACCGATCGAAGCGACGATCCATGACTTTTTAGAAGAGCAAACAGCCAGTCAATCGGAAATGAGTTTTCCATTATGGTCAACCACCACATTACTGATCCAACAAGCGATTTTACAGATCAATCCCATTCGCGCAAAAGGGTATTTTGTTTTCCAAGGTGAGCCTGCCTGGAAAGCTTATCTCCTGCAAGAATTGAATGACTTCCTCGGTGCCCGCATCCTTTTATCGGCGATCGAGCCTGGTCAACTAGAAGCGTTGGCGGAAATCGAGGTTGATTTTTTCTCTCAAATTTCCCTTTAGAGGAAGTATCTGTTCCAGTTTTTTACTTATCGATGGTACCAACGCAAAATGAGCTCAATCAAGTGACTGAGCTCATCCAAACCTATTATTTAAGCTATCGCTAGAATCATCAAGCTGCCGCTACTGCTTCACTGGAGCGGCTTTTTGCCGTCCTTGCAGCTTATTCGTAATAAATTTCTCACCCTCAACGACTGCGAAAAGGAGTGCGCCGTTAGCAACGATACTCAACTGCTGCATCAAGGTCAAAGAACCGATCCCTAAAAGCTGGTGTCCTAGAGGGGTTAGGAAAATCGCTGCCTGTAATACGATCAGCAGTGAAAGAGAAAGGAATAGCGCTCGGTTGGCAAACAGTTGGCGATTCAAGGCTGGCTTGACCAGCTCCCGACAGTTCAACAAGTAGACCGCTTGGGCAAAGACGATACTTTGCAGCAGCATGCTTTGCTGAAGGACCGTTCCCTCAAATTGAACCGCTAAGACGTAAGAAGGAATCATGATCAACAGCGAGACGTAGAAGATGCGGAACAAGCTGTACCAAGACAAGATGCCTTCTTTGATTGGCCGTGGTGGTCGATTCATGACATCCGCACTTGCCTTTTCAAAACCGAGTGCGTAAGAAAGCGTGATCGTTGTCACCATATTTACCCATAAAATTTGGACAGGTGTCAGTGGCAGTGGTCGGTTCAACAAGAGTGCCGCAATAACGATCAATCCTTGAGCAACCGCAGTTGGTAAGAAGAAGTTGATGGTTTTCTTCAAATTATCGTAGATTCGACGACCCACTCGGACGGCATTGGCGATCGTATGAAAATTATCGTCTGCCAAAACCATATCGGCTGCTTGCTTGGTTACTTCACTGCCTTTGATCCCCATAGCGATCCCAATATCGGCTTTTTTCAGCGCTGGTGCATCGTTTACGCCATCACCGGTCATTCCGACGATCTCTTCATTCGCCTGCAAAGCACTAACGATCCGTAATTTATGCTCAGGGGTCGTTCGAGCAAAGATGTCTGTCTTTTGGACTGCTTGCTGCAATTCTTCCTCCGACAGCAGATCGATTTCTAACCCTTCCAACACGTGATTCGTGTGCTTCAAGCCAATTTGCTTGCCGATGGCTTGAGCAGTCTTGCCATGGTCTCCTGTGATCATTTTGACTTGGATGCCCGCTTGCAAGCACTCTTTTACCGCTTTGATGGCACTGTCTTTCGGAGGATCAATGATACCAGCGATCCCGACAAAGATTAAATTGGTTAGCCCTTCGTGGGACAAGGACTCCTGTGCCGACAGCGTCAAATGCGCAAAGCCGATCAGCCGCTGCCCTTTCGCTGCTAATTTTGCACTTTCATCTAACCACCATTGCTTTTGATCTGAAGTCAGTTGGCTTTTCTCAAGCAACACTTCGGGCGCACCTTTGACAAAAACTACCGAGGCATTCGGCTCTTCTTGATTTTGATAGCGTGTTGCCATGTACTTGTAAGAGGAATTAAAAGGAATCTTATCGACTGTTTTACGCAATGGTTGCTGCGCTGATTCTGCGTATTGTAACAAGGCTTTTTCGGTTGGGTTCCCAACGAGATCCGCAGCCTTTTGTCCTTCGTCTTGCTTCAAGTCTTGACAATTTGCCATGATATCAAGCACCGTTGCTTTATCCACGTTTGACTCAACTAAAACATCGACGACCGTCATTTCATTTTTGGTCAAGGTTCCTGTTTTGTCTGAACAAATCACCGTCATGGCACCTAGTGTCTCCACTGATGGCATCGTTTTGATGATTGCTTGCTCCTCGGACATTTCCTTGACACCCATCGATAAAATCATGGTCAGCACGGCTGGCAAACCCTCAGGAATCATCGCTACCACTAAGGCGATACCTGATGAGAACAAGAGATCAAGATCAAAGCCGTAGCGGAAGGTAGTAAAGAAGATCAAGAAAATCACTAATCCGATAATGCCTTTAAAGATTTGGTGATTCAATTGCTTCATTTTTTTGATCAACGGGGTTTCTTGCGCTTTCACAGACTGAATTGCTTGATTGATCTGGCCGATTTGTGTTTCGTCGCCTGTTTCAACGACGATCCCGCTGGCAGTTCCGCTTTCTACATGGGTACCAGAAAACGCCATGTTCCGCTGGTCGCCAATTGTACTTTCTTGAGTAATAGGCTCGGTCATTTTTTGAACAGGCTCAGATTCGCCAGTTAAAATCGACTCTTCAATCACAAGATCATGGGTTTCGATCAAGCGCATATCTGCTGGTACAACATCTCCTGGTCCTAAAACGACTAAATCTCCATTTACTAAGGAAGAAACAGCAATTTTCTTCTTGCGGCCGTGAACATAAATCGTTGCTTCTTGCCCCATGAACTGCTTCAATCCATCCAGTGATTCTTGGGCTTTACGCTCTTGCCAGTAGCCGACGAATCCATTGATGACGACGACCGCCATAATAATGCCGCTTTCGATATAATCACCAGAAATCCCTTTTAAGACGGCTGCGACGATCAAGACCAACATCAGTAAGTCGGTAAAGTGCTTGCCGACTTTCTTCCATGTGGGGATCTGCGCTGCCTCAGTAATTTTATTTTCACCTTGCTTTGCTAAACGCTGGTTGCGTTCTTCGGAGGAAAGGCCCTGCCGTGTTGTTTGCAACGTGTGTAATAGTTCTTCTGTTGTGTTTTTGTACCAATTCATATTTTTTTCCTCCTTGTTTATTTATTTGATCTGAACATAGTATAAGACATTGAAACCATAAAATTCTGGCGATAATTTCAGCGGGGCCTGAAAAAAATGAGTGCTTTTCTTAAAGGGGAAGAGCGGCTTGGTCGCGTGGCTTCACACAACCAACTGAAAACGTCCGTTGATAGTTTTTGCAGGTGGAATCAAGTAAACTAGGACACACCCAATCAATTTCTATCTGTCCCATCATCCAAAGGCAAGATAGACGAAAGGAGCCAAAGAAATGGCAATCTATACCGATACAAAAATCGATCAAGGACCTTTTCTTTTCATTTCTGGTCAAACGCCGTCGCAAGACGGAGCCACACCTGAGGCCCCGCAAGAGCAAACAACCATCGTTTTGAAAAAGATCGAACAGCTTCTATCAGCCAATCAACTGTCCTGGTCATCAGTGGTCAAAATGACCGTCTTTTTAACAGATGCTGCCTACTTAGCTGCTGTCCGTACGGCGTTTACAACTATTTTGGCAGAAAACAAACCAGCCATGAGTCTCGTCATCGTTGCCGGCTTGGTTTCCCCTGAATTTAAAGTAGAGATTGATGCACAAGCTACCTTGGCTTAAGCACAGAGAAAAACACCAAAAAAACTTCGTACAAAAGGCAGTAGCCAATACGAAGTTTTTTGGTGTTATCTTCTTATTCAGTCCTATCTGAAGTGTCTGATTCAGTCTTTTTTTGCCACTTTTCCACAAAACCAGCGATGGCTTGAGCAGTCTGTTGAGCATTCACTAAGGTTCGCTTTTTCTCCATCGCTTCTGTCAACGAAATCGGACCTTGCTGGATACAAAAGACGGCAGATAGTAGTTGCGGCAGTTTTCCTAGATCGTCGCTTCGGGAGCCGCAGATGGCAACAACCGGTACCTGATGTTTGTGGGCGAGCAACGCGACGCCATAGGGTACTTTTCCTCCAGCGGTTTGCCCATCGATGCGTCCTTCACCCGTGATCAACAAATCTGCTCCTTTGATTTTTTCCTCAAACCCAATCAATGAAGCGATCGTCGCAAATCCTGGAACCAGTTGACCACCTGCCAAACGAACAGCACCACCAAGCCCACCTGCCGCACCAGCACCAGGGACTTCCAGATCGATCCCCGTGGTCCGCTTGATGTGCTCAGCCAAACGCTTTGCCTGCTGATCCAACTGCTGGATCGTTTCTTGGGATGCCCCTTTTTGCGGACCAAAAACCTGCGCAAATCCCTGATTGCCAAAATAGGGATTCGTTACATCGGCTAATGCAAATAGGTCAATTTGTGCAAGCAGAGGGTTCAACTGGCTGAGCGCCAGAGATTCTGCTTGCAGCAAAGGATTGTTTTCCATCCGCTCGTTTCTTTGAATGGTTGCTCCTAGCGCAAGTAAAAAGCCTACGCCCCCATCAGAAGTGCCGCTACCGCCAAGGGTCAGGTAAATTTTTTTCACTTCTTGCCTGCAAGCTGCTAAGACCATTTGGCCTAAACCAAAAGAAGAGCTATTGCGGGTGGTCTCGTCACTAGGTTCCACGAGTTGCAACCCAATCACTTCTGCAGATTCAATCAGGGCAATTTTTTCTTCCTTGATTTTGGTGACCAACATACGGGCTTGCAACTTACCGCCTAATGGAGCGGTAACTGAAACCGTTTCGTAATTGCCTCCCAGCGCAGCAATGACTGCTGCCATTGACCCTTCTCCCCCATCAGCGATTGGGATACTGCGTGTTTCCCACTGGTCTGAAAACCCGCTTAAGACCGCCTGATTTAGTTCTGCGGAAGTGGTACTTCCTTTGAAGGAATCGATCGCTGCTACAACTTTCAATTTTCTACCTCTCATTTACGATCATCTCTTTCCCAAAGATTGGAATACTTCGCCTTATAATCAACTTGTAGTTAATTAAATCAACCAAAAATTAACTAGCAATCCATTGTAAGTCATCTCTTATCCTCTTATGATAGAAGTATACCAAACAAACCTATCGGAGGTGCACTATGGACTTACCAATTGGCGAGGAAATCGCTCGGAGAAGAAAACAACGAGGTATTACCCAGCAAGAATTAGCAGTGTTTATGAATGTGTCCAAAGCATCCGTTTCGAAATGGGAAACGGGACAGTCTTATCCAGATATCACCTCGCTGCCCTTATTAGCAGCGTATTTTGATTGCAGCGTCGATGAATTATTGATTTTGGACTCGCAGCTATCCACTAAAGAGATCCAACGAATCTACCAATTACTAAAAGACGCCTTTCAAACAAAAACACCAAGCGAAGTCCTCGCGCTGGCACAAAGTTTTATCAAACGGTATTACTCTTGTTACCCGTTCTTGTTACAGATGGGCTCCTTTTACTTAAATCATTGGGATCTTTTGCCAGATGTCCCTGTAGCAGATAGCACAGAAGGGCACCCCTCTGAAGAAGCCTTGATGGAAGCAAAGAAAACTACCTATTTGAAAGAAGCAGAAATCCTTTATCAACGGATCATTGCGCATGGTGACAATGCGTTGGCACAACAAGCGCAACAAATCGAAGCCTATTGTCTGCTGATGAGAAACAAACCCGATGAGGTCTTGGCGATCCTTGGAACGAAAACGCTCTCTTTTTTACCTAGCGAACCGTTGATTGCCGCCGCATTTCAGCAAAAAAATCAGTTGCAGCAAGCTGAGATTGTGACGCAAAGTGCGATTTATCAATACTTGATCCTTTTTATGAGCTTACTGACAAATTATTTGGCAATGCTCACACAAGACGAGGAGCAGCTGGAAAAAACCTTTGCACGTGGGCTGGCACTCAGCGAGAGCTTCCAACTGGCCCAGCTGCATCCCCTTTCTTTACTGAACTTTTTATCTGCTGGAATGGTTTCTTTTGCCGCTTTAGAAAAAGAAAGCTTATTGCTGCAAGCATTAACGCTGTATGTCAAAACATTAGCAGACACGCCTGAGGAAATCGTTTTGAAAGGAGACGATTATTTCAACAGCATCGATGAGTGGATCAGCGAATTAGAATTAGGCAGTCAGATCCCGCGGAACTCAGACAATGTCAAAAAACAATTTCTCGAAATCGCGCAGTTCACACCATTATTTGAACCTTATCTGAAGCAACCACTATTTGAAGAATTATTTCAGCAGCTGCAAAAACTGTCCGAACAAGAAAATGAGCCACAAAGGAGGGCTTCACATGAATAGTGTTTCACTAAATATACCAGAAAATATGTCTGATTATTTGCCCGTACTGATCCCCTTGATTGTTTTGCAATTGGTCTTGATCATCTTGGCGGTTCGCGATATTTTAAAACAAGAACAGTTTAAATTCGGCTCCCGCATTCTTTGGCTTTTCATCGCCTGTTTTGTTAGCCTGATCGGTCCTATCCTTTATTTTGCTTTCGGAAAAGAGGACCAACAATGAAGATGATCGAGATCAACCATTTATCCAAGCGTTTTGGGCGCAAACAAGTGCTGCAAGACCTAACCTTTTCGGTTCCAAAGGGCAGCGTTGTGGGGTTTGTCGGGGAAAACGGCGCTGGCAAAACAACGACCATGAAGGCGATTTTAGGATTGCTCCCCATTGATGAAGGAGAAATCACCGTTTGCGGCGAAGTGGTGCAATTCGGCTCAGCCAAGACCAATCGTTGGATCGGCTATTTACCGGATGTACCGCAGTTTTACTCGTTTATGACAGCTGTAGAATATTTGACTTTTTGCGGAAAGATCCAGCCCAATCAAGAACCTTTTCAGCCTCAGCGGGTGATGGAGGTCTTAGAATTGGTAGGCCTGGAAGCTTCGAAACAAAAAATCGCTGGCTTTTCTCGCGGCATGAAGCAGCGTCTTGGATTAGCTCAAGCATTGATCAACCGACCAGCTATCTTGATTTGTGATGAGCCGACCTCTGCACTCGATCCTTTAGGTCGCAAGGCCTTTCTTGATGTATTGGCTAAAATCAAAGAAGAAACGACAGTTCTTTTTTCATCCCATATTCTCGCAGATGTCGAGCAACTGTCAGATTACATTGCGATTTTGCACAAAGGTCAGATCCAGGCGTTTGAACCGATGGATTCCTTAAAAAAACGTTATCGAAAAACCGCCTTTGGGATTGTCTTTACCAACGAAGGTTACCATTCGAAATTTGCCAATCTGTTAGCATCCCACGGCATTGCGGCAGAAAGAAAGAACAATCAATTACTGATCGACGAAACTGCCGACACGAATGTTGGAAAGCAGTTGCTGCGATTGCTCAATGAACAACAGATAGTACCTGAATCCTTTCAACGGATCGAACCGACTTTAGAGGCGATTTATTTGGAGGTGATCAAATGAAGGTGTTTCTTGTTTTCTTAAAGAAAGAATTTCTCGGTGGTCTTCGCAGCAAAAAACTGCTGATTTGTTTGATCCTGTTTGCTCTGATTGGTATGCTTTCTCCCTTTACTGCCAAAATTATGCCAGATCTGATGGCCAGTATGATGCCGGAATCGATTGAAATCACGATTGCTGATCCGACTGCGATCGATGCATGGCTGCAGTTTTACAGCAACATTGGAACGATTGGTCTGTTGGTATTTGTAGTTCTTTTTACGGATACGCTCTCTGCCGAAATAGCCCAAGGGACCTTTATTCAGCTGATTACGAAAGGATTACCGAAAACGACGATCGTCTGTGCCAAAGCTGGCTATTTAACGATTCTGTGGTCTTTGAGCTACCTCCTAAGTGCCAGTGTCAGTGCTTTTTATACCTTGATCTATTTCGATGATTCTAGCGCTGTTCAAGTCCCTAGCGCATTGTTCAGCTATTGGCTTTTTGGTTTACTAGCAATCAGCATCCTGCTGCTAGGTTCTAGCTTTGCTAAAAGTATCTATCAAGGTTTGTTGTTTATTGGCGTCTGTTATCTGATGGGCATGTTAGGCAACCTATGGAGTCAAGTAACAAAATGGAATCCTTATTCACTTTCCAGCCAATTTCCTAACTACTTAACCGACCAAATCAAACTAGGGGAACTGCTGCCAGCGCTGCTGCTGAGTTGCTTATTGATCATCAGCTGCCTAGCGGGGGCTATTGCTGTTTTGAGAAAAAGAAACTATTAAAAAACCATCGGTGCAAATGTTGTACTGACCCCCAAGAGTTAGACGTTTCGTCTAACTCTTGGGGGTCACTACCTGTTGCACCGATGGTTTGCTTCTGCTAGTTTATTCTAGTTCTGCTGTTTCTTGAACGTTCACTGCTTTTTTTGCCTGTGTTTTTTGCTCGATCCGCATAAAGAAGCGCATGAAAAAGGCAATCAAATAGATAGAGAAAGCGGAAATGAGGGCTTCTTGCCAAGAAAAAATCAGGAGATTCAACAAGATGATGATCAGATTGGTTAAGAAGACACCACTAGACTTTCGAATGCCATAGTATTTTTCCAAAATCAGCGGCGGAATCGTGACCCCACCATTGGAAGCACCGATTTTGTAAAGTGAAAAAATACCGAAGCTAAAGAAGAAACTACCTAAAATCAAGGAAACGGAATAAAAACGCAAGAGCATGATCTCTGGTAAAAGCGCCAGAAGAACGGGAAATGCCAGACTGCCGATAACCGTATTGACAAAGACCTCTCGCTTTAAAAGCAAAAATGCCAACGCCAGCATCAATAAATTAATCCCCCAGACAACGATATGACGATTGATCGACCAGCCGGTTTCGATCAGATAGCCGATCGACCCGACACCAGCAGAAGCAATACTGTGAGGCAAAAGGAAAAAGTTTAATGCGATGCAGATCCACAGCACCCCAAGCAATAAAGCAAGATTTTTTTTGATAAGTGATTCCATCAACGTTCTCCTTTCAATCTGGCAACTAATTTTATGGATAAAAGCTTCTGTCTATTCTATCAAAAAAAGCTCAAAAGAAAGAACCATTTTTTTCATGAAAACATGAAAAAAATGATTCTGAACTTCAAGAAAGTATGTTGGTTTTCATCACAAATGCACAGGCTTTAGGCTGTATAGCAGTGATACATCGCAAGCATTTCTTCTGCGACTGCTTCTTGCCATCCCCCTGGCTGTAACATGCATTCTTCCATTGATGGCAAATGAACAAAGCGATCAGCCAACTCTGAGCCTACAATCAATTGGTAGGACATCAAGCGATTTTTTTCTGCAAGAGCAGCTGATGCTCTTCAGGGGCAAGAAAAGGCGCTGTTAAGTCTGCCAATTGCTTCAATGCCGCCGATGTACAAAGTCTTTTTTCGGGTGCGACACTGATCAATTGGTTGACCTGTGCTAATTTCATTGCCTCGATCACCCGCAGCGTTGCCCGAGGATCATGGATATCCGTCAAAAAAACCGACTGGCAGCCTTGCAATGCCCGAACGAGTCGTCCTAAATCGAGAAAGTCACCATCAATGATCGTCTCACGCGCAGCATCGATCTCATGCAAACGCTCCGTTGCACGGCGGGCATAGAGTACGAGTGGTCGATTGGTTCTTTCCAAAAGTTTTTGCCGTGATCGCTGACCGATCGTGCCAGCAGCACCTAAAATCGCAAGTCGTTTCATAAGCTCCCTTTCATTTTTGAAAAATTCAAGCCTCGTTCTTTGAGTAGAAAAAATGGCTTGTCATAAAGTCTGGTTGACGAGATTGGCTTTGCGTTGACGCAGTCGTTCTTCAGTCGGCAGAACATGCTCGTCGTAATGTTCCAATTTGTATTCTAAACGTTCAACAGCTTCCGTCATATCTGAGATTTTCTCCCGCAAAACAGCAATTTGTTCGGCTAACAGCTGCTTGCGCTCAGGAACCGTCCCTCGACCTTCTTCAAATAAAGCCAGGTAATGACTCAGCCCATCAATCGATAGTCCAGCGTTGCGCATTTGTCTGGCAAAGATGATCCATTGTAAATCATCTTCATCGAATTCACGAACACCATTTTTGTTGCGTTTGACTGCCGGGATCAGCCCAATTTTTTCATAATAACGGATGGTATCAGCGGAAGCACCGCTCAATTCACTAACTTTTTTGATATTCATGGCTTCACTCCCTTTGTTTCGCGTTTTTTCTTCCTCATTCGTGGTGTATTCCCTCTTTAATCAAGGAGCCGCTTTTGACTGTGTCTGATTATTCCGCTCCTACCACTGCATGAGGCAAGTAAGGTTCTTCCAAATACGCAATCTCTTCGGCTG
>OIXV01003579.1_pt1 | contig 11299 bp, 8 predicted proteins | sample 1587771 | NCBI WGS metagenome assembly OIXV01 (sample SAMEA3888893, study PRJEB22519) | human gut metagenome | biome: human gut; feature: human-associated habitat; material: faeces | place: Denmark | collected 2010
ATTTTGGTATGGTAATATTATACATGCGATTAGCACTCGAATATTTTGAGTGCTAACAAGTGAGGTGTCATTATGGATGAAAGAAAACAGCGCATCTTGCGAGCCATAATTGAAGACTATGTTAAGTCCGCAGAACCTGTAGGATCTCGAACGATTGCTAAAAATTATGATCTTGGCATCAGTCCTGCTACGGTGCGGAACGAAATGTCCGATTTAGAGGAATTAGGCTATTTAGAGCAACCTCATACATCGGCTGGACGTATTCCTTCAGCTAAGGGCTATCGCTTATATGTTGATTCTATGCTGAGTCGACAACCTGTTCCATTACAGGATGCTGAAAAAATTGAAATGTTATGGAAACGTTCCAATGGATCAACGAGTGAACTCTTTCTCAATATGGCTAAACTACTTTCACAGGTAAGTCATAGCATGAGTTTATTCTTAGCACCAGCCCATGATAGAGCATTAATCAAATACATTCATGTATTACCGCTAGATAGTCATCAAGCCATTATGGTAGTTATTACTGAAACAGGAGCACTCGATAATGAATTGATGTACTTTGGTGAAAGCGTTTCACCAGAGCTTTTACAGAGTCTAGCCATACAATTTAGCAATGCACTACAGAATGTAAGTATTGGTCATGTAACGGCTGAGGCTTTAGGATCTATATTGGTCCATATGGAAGGACCACAGGGAATTTTATTAATCCTTTCGGAGACATTATTACGAGCTATTAATAAACGTAAGTTGTTCTATTCGGTAGGTACCACAGAGTTGTTAAATCAACCAGAGTTTAAGTCTGTTGAGAAGGTACAACCCTTGCTTTCCTTAGTGGAAGAACAAAATCAATTAGGACAGCTATTAAAAGATGATTCTCCAACACCTGTTAAGGTCAAGATTGGTATTGAGAATGAAACTGAAGCGCTACATTCAGTGAGTGTGGTACAAGCTGATTTTACGAATCAAGATCAGCCTATTGGAACTCTTGCTATTCTTGGTCCAACGCGGATGGAATACGGACGTATCATCGGCATGTTGTCCCATATGAAACATATAATGGAAACTATGGTAAAAGAACAAAACAGAAAGGGCATATAATGGCTGAAGAACAAGACATTAAACAAGAAACAGTGGAGGAAACAGAGGATACTACGAATGTAGAGGAACCAACTGTTGAAAAAACTGAAGAAGCTGTGGCTGATGCTGCTCAAGTGTTAGAAGAACTTAAAGCCGACTTTGATAATCGCTATAAACGGTTACAAGCGGACTTTGAAAACTTCAAACGACGTACTAATCAGGAAAAAGAGCAACTTGCAGGATATGTAAAAGGGGATGTATTAACAGACCTTCTTCCTGTCTTGGATAACTTTGAACGGGCTGTTCAAAGTCCTGCAGAGGGGGAAGCAAAAGTATTCCTCGATGGATTCATTATGATTCATCAAAATTTGATGGCTATGTTATCTAAACATGGTTTAGCGGTTATTGAGGCTGTGGGGCAACCATTTGATCCAAATTTCCATCAAGCGATTATGCGTGTACCGTCAGATGAATATGAATCCGATACGGTGTGTGAAGTATTGCAAACTGGCTATACTGTTGATGGTCGTTGTATACGTCCAGCAATGGTAAAAGTTGTTGAATAGATTATAAAGTTTTAGGAGGTATATATTATGGCAAAGGTAATTGGTATTGATTTAGGGACAACAAACTCTTGTGTTGCTGTTATGGAAGGCGGCGAACCTACGGTTATTACAAACCAAGAAGGTGCACGTACAACTCCTTCCGTTGTTGGGTTCGCAAAAAATGGAGAACGTTTAGTTGGTCAATTGGCTAAACGTCAAGCTGTATCCAACCCAGAAAATACAATCATTTCTATTAAACGTCACATGGGTACAGACTACAAAGTAACTGTAGAAGGTAAATCTTATACTCCTCAAGAAATTTCTGCAATGATTCTTCAAAAAATCAAAGCTGACGCAGAAGCTTACTTGGGCGAACCTGTAAAACAAGCTGTTATTACAGTTCCTGCATACTTTACAGATGCTCAACGTCAAGCTACAAAAGACGCTGGCGCTATTGCAGGTCTTGAAGTACTTCGTATCATCAATGAACCTACAGCTGCTGCTCTTGCATATGGTGTAGATAAAGACGAAGATGGTAAAGTTCTTGTATTTGACCTTGGTGGTGGTACATTCGACGTATCTATCCTTGAACTTGGTGATGGTGTATTTGAAGTATTAGCAACATCTGGTAATAACCACCTTGGTGGGGATGACTTCGACCAACGCATTATGAACTACCTTATCGAAGAGTTCAAAAAAGAAACTGGTATCGATTTATCCAATGATAAATTAGCTGATCAACGTTTAAAAGAAGCTGCTGAAAAAGCAAAAATTGAGTTGTCTGGCGTAGCTAGCACAAATATCAACTTGCCATTCATCACAGCTGATGCTACTGGTCCTAAACATTTGGATGTAACATTAACTCGTGCTAAATTTGAAGAATTAACTGCTGACTTAGTACAAGCAACTATTGAACCTACTCGTAAAGCTATGAGCGATGCTGGTTTATCTGCATCCGATATCGATAAAGTATTGTTAGTTGGTGGTTCTAGCCGTATTCCAGCTGTACAAGAAGCAATCAAAAAAGTATTGGGTAAAGAACCAACTAAAAATGTTAACCCTGATGAATGTGTAGCTACTGGTGCTGCTATTCAAGGTGGCGTATTAGTAGGTGAAGTTAAAGACGTATTGTTACTTGACGTAACGCCATTGTCACTTGGTATCGAAACAATGGGTGGCGTATTCACAAAACTCATCGACCGCAACACTACTATTCCAACTTCTAAATCACAAGTTTTCTCTACAGCAGCAGACAACCAACCGGCCGTTGATATCCACGTTCTTCAAGGTGAACGCCCAATGGCAGCAGATAACAAGACTCTTGGACGTTTCCAATTGACAGATATCCCAGCTGCACCTCGTGGAATTCCTCAAATCGAAGTAACATTCGATATCGACAAGAACGGTATTGTATCTGTTAAGGCTAAAGATCTTGGAACTCAAAAAGAACAAACAATTGTCATCCAATCTAACTCAGGTTTGACAGACGAAGAAATCGACCGCATGATGAAAGATGCAGAAGCTAACGCTGAAGCAGATAAGAAACGTAAAGAAGAAGTTGATCTTCGTAACGAAGTTGACCAAGCTATCTTTGCGACTGAAAAGACTATCAAGGAAACTGAAGGTAAAGGCTTCGACGCAGAACGTGACGCTGCTCAAACCGCCCTTGATGACCTTAAGAAAGCTCAAGAAGACAACAACTTGGACGAAATGAAAGCAAAACTCGAAGCTTTGAACGAAAAAGCTCAAGGACTTGCTGTTAAACTCTACGAACAAGCTGCAGCAGCTCAACAAGCTCAAGCAGGAGCAGAAGGCGCACAAGCAACAGGAAACGCAGGCGATGACGTCGTAGACGGAGAGTTTACGGAGAAATAGGCGGTAAGACAGAACTAAAAATTGAAAGTTTTTAGTTCGTAGTCGAACCCCCGCGAGGATGATTAGGATTTTTGGGAGTCTGAAAGACGAACCCAAAATCCAATCAGCTACCGCGTCAAAAGTTGTTTTGAAAATTAGATGAGGTGGATAGGTCTTTGTCTTAACCTCGGTCTGATGTCATAAGTATAGGAAGAAATCCAGAGGTTGCAACCCAGCCTCTGTTTTTCGGTAAGATAGAGGGTGACCTTTATGAAAAAAGTACTTTGTATCATTTATCCTAATTTTTCTCTTTATGAAGTAGTTAGTCTAACTAGTACTTTAGCTCTATCTTTTGGTGTTGAGATTGATTATGTAGGATCAGATAGGAATATCATAACATCGGAAGATGGATTAGCCTGTCAGCCTACTAGAACACTGGATGAAGTGGTGTTAGAAGATTATTCTTGTGTCATTTTGCCAGGAATGATAAATATTGCCCCTGCTTTGCATGATGAAAAATTGATCTCTTTCCTAAGAAGTTTAAAACAGCAAGAAATTTTGATTGCAGCTATTTCATCAGCACCAATTTTATTAGCGAAAGCAGGCTTATTGAAGGACACGAAATTTACTGGCGGTATTTGGCAAAACTTCTTTGACTATTTTGAATTTCTTCCGCGGGAAAATTTCAAAGCTAAAGCTGTCCTGCAAGATAAAAATATCATTACTGCTGTCGGCTTTGCACATCAAGAGTTTGCAAGAAAAGTAATTCTTGGTCTAGGTTTGGTAGGTAATGCTGATAACTATTTTAAAGAACGGAATCAGTATTCAGAAGAGGAATTGATATTCAATTTGTCAGAAGAAGAATTTGCTGAGATGAAACAGAGCATAAAAAACAACTTCTAAGAATTCTCTTAAAATTTAAAGAAAGGAACATGGGTGTTCGCAACTGAACACGGGTTCCAAAAATTCTGACTCAATATAAAAGAAAGGAACTGAACCCGACCTAAATCGAGGGTTGGTTTCGAAAACATTATAGAAAGGAACAAGAGTGTTCGCAACTGAACACGGGCTACGGGCTGTGCCAAAAAGATAGTTTTTCCTAGGACACTGGTGTCCGTTGTCAAAACTCCTATTTTGGCTGTGCCCGCTAACGCCCTTTGTATCTTAGATCATGAACAATACAGAATATTATGACCGTCTAGGTGTCTCAAAGAATGCTTCACAGGATGAAATAAAGAGAGCCTATCGGAAATTATCAAAAAAATATCACCCAGATATTAATAAAGATCCTGGGGCAGAAGATAAGTACAAAGAGGTCCAAGAGGCTTATGAGACTTTAAGTGACGAGCAGAAAAGAGCGGCCTATGATCAGTATGGTGCTGCTGGAGCCAATGGTGGTTTTGGCGGTGGCGCAGGTGGTTTTGGCGGTGGCGCAGGTGGTTTTGGCGGTGGCGCAGGTGGCTTTGGTGGTTTCGAAGATATCTTCTCAAGTTTCTTTGGTGGCGGTGCTTCGCGAAATCCAAATGCTCCTCGTCAGGGTGACGATCTTCAATATCGTGTAAATCTCAAGTTTGAAGAGGCTATTTTTGGTACTGAAAAGGAAATTAAGTACAATCGGGAAGCGTCTTGTCGTACATGTAGCGGATCAGGTGCTAAGCCAGGGACAAGTCCAGTGACTTGTGGACGCTGTCATGGCTCAGGTGTCATCAATGTAGATACGCAAACTCCTCTGGGCATGATGCGTCGTCAAGTGACCTGTGATGTCTGTCATGGACGCGGAAAAGAAATTAAGGAACCTTGTACGACCTGTCATGGAACAGGACATGAAAAACAAGCCCACAGTGTCCATGTTAAAATCCCAGCAGGTGTGGAAACTGGCCAGCAAGTTCGCTTAGCAGGCCAAGGAGAAGCAGGTTTCAATGGTGGCCCTTATGGAGACTTGTATGTAGTCGTCAATGTCGAACCAAGTGATAAGTTTGAGCGAGATGGATCTACTATATACTACAAGCTCAATCTAAACTTCGTTCAGGCCGCTCTTGGAGACAGTGTGGATGTTCCAACCGTTCACGGGGATGTTGAGCTCAATATCCCAGAAGGAACTCAGACTGGCAAACGATTCCGCTTGCGTGGCAAGGGAGCTCCTAGTCTCCGTGGTGGAGGTATGGGCGACCAGTATGTTACTGTTAACGTTGTGACCCCAACGGGACTGAATGACAAGCAAAAAGCAGCGCTCAAGGACTTTGCGGCTGCAGGAAATATCAGTGTAAACCCTAAGAAAAAAGGCTTCTTTGACCATATTAAAGATGCTTTTGATGGGGAATAAAAGAAAGGTAGAGAGTGGACTGAAGTTGTAGTTCGCTCTCTTTTTTAGATTTAAGATCTTTGGAAATGCTACTTTAAAATATAGGTATCTGAATTAAATCTCTTTATCATTAAATTATAGAATCTTGCTGAAGGCTCATTGCAGAAAAGGAGGTAATAGCCTATAATGAAGAAAAAGAAACCGTTTACATAATCGGTTTTTCTATTTATCAAAAAGGAGATTTTATGATGGTCTTTCATAGAGAACAGCGTTTTTCTATTCGTAAATTTTCAGTTGGAGCGGCTTCTGTTCTAATTGGAATCACTATGGCTGGACAGGTTGTTTCGGCAGAAGAGCTTCCAACTACGCAGTCAAATGTTGTCGCTCCAGCAAATTCTACTGAACCCAAAGCTACAGAAGAAGTGGCAACCTCTAGTCCCGCACAAGATAAGTCTACAGCTGAGGAAGTGCCCGGAGTAAATTCTGTAAACAATAGTGAAGCAACTCCATCAACTTCTGCTCCAGCAGAATCTAATACAGATACTCCTAAGCAAGACAAGACCCCTGAAAAAGATGCTACTGGAGAAGCAGAAAAAAGAAATGATTCTGAGGAGAAAGCAGGCTTACCTACTGATGCACCAAAGGGTCAAGAGTCAGACCGTGTTGATGAAAAACTTGCCATTCGCAAAATGATTTCAGTTGATGCAGGTCGTAAATATTTTAGCCCAGAACAATTGAAAGAAATTGTAGACAAGGCTAAGCGTTATGGTTTTACAGATATGCATTTACTGTTAGGAAATGATGGGCTGCGCTTCCAATTGGATGATATGTCATTAACTGTAGGCGGTAAGACCTATTCTAGTGAAGATGTAAAAAAAGCCATTGAAAAAGGGACCAACGATTATTATAATGATCCAAATGGCAATCACTTAACACAAGCTCAAATGACGGACTTGATTGACTATGCTAAACGACAAGGAATCGGTCTTGTTCCGACAATCAATAGCCCGGGCCATATGGATGCGATTCTGAATGCCATGAAGGAGCTGGGAATTGAAAAGCCTAATTTTGACTACTTTGGCAAGGAATCTGCTCGAACAGTTGATTTAAACAATCAGCCTGCTGTTGATTTTACGAAAGCCTTGATTGAGAAATATGCAGCATATTTTGCTGGTAAGACAGATATTTTCAATATTGGTTTAGATGAATATGCTAATGATGCGACCAATGCTAAAGGGTGGCAAGTCTTACAAGCGGATAAGTATTATCCAGGAGAAGGTTACCCAGAAAAAGGCTATGAAAAATTCATCGCTTATGCTAATGATCTAGCTAAAATTGTTAAGCGAAATGGCCTGAAACCAATGGCCTTCAATGACGGTATTTACTATAATTCTGATCAAAGTTTTGGTGAATTTGATAAGGACATTATTGTGTCTTATTGGACTGGTGGCTGGGGAGGCTATGATGTTGCTTCTTCCAAACTTTTGTCTGAAAAAGGGCATAAGATTCTAAATACCAATGATGCTTGGTATTATGTTCTAGGTCGAAATGCAGACGGCCAAGGTTGGTATAATCTGGACCAAGGATTGAAGGGAATTGCTTCTACACCGATTACAAGTGTTCCTAAGTCTGAGGGAGCAGATATTCCAATTATTGGTGGTATGGTGGCTGCATGGGCTGATGAGCCTTCAGCACGTTTTTCCCCATCTCGTCTTTATAAGCTGATGCGTCGCTTTGCCGACCAAAATGCTGAGTATTTTGCCGCCAATTATCAAGATGCAGAAAAAGAATTAGCAGCAGTCTCAAGTGACTTGGCTTCTAAATATACACCGGAAAGTATCGCTCGTCTTAAGGAGGCTGAAAATGCTGTGAAAGAATTAGACAGGCATCTAAGTCGGAGCAAGCAAGAAGAGATTGATCTTGCGGTTGCTCGCTTAAAAGAAGCTCGTGAGCATCTCCAACCGACTCCTGATTATCAAAAAGTACTGGATGCCCAAGCTGAACGAGAAAAATTAGCTAAGAGCAAGGTGATTTCTATTGACGCTGGTCGGAAATATTTCTCATTGGATCAGCTAAAGAGAATCGTTGACAAGGCTAGTGAATTGGGATATTCAGATTTGCATCTGCTAGTTGGAAATGACGGGATGCGCTTCATGTTGGATGACATGACCGTTGAAGCCAATGGTAAAACCTACACAAGTGATGAAGTGAAAGAAGCAATCTTGGCTGGTACCAAGGCTTACTACGATGATCCAAATGGAAATGCCCTCAGCCAAAAAGAGATGGATGAGCTGATTGCTTATGCCAAAGGAAAGGGGATAGGCCTTATTCCAGCACTCAATAGCCCAGGTCATATGGATGCCCTTTTGGTCGCTATGGAAAAACTAGGTATTCAAAATCCTCAGGCTTATTTTGATACACTATCCAAAACAACCCTTGATTTGGAAAATGAAGAAGCCAAGTCCTTTACCAAAGCTTTGATTGGAAAGTATATGGATTACTTTGCAGGCAAAACCAAAATTTTCAACTATGGAACGGATGAATATGCCAATGATGCAACCAATGCTCAGGGTTGGTATTATCTGAAATACTACAACCTCTATGGTAAGTTCGCAGAATATGCCAACTCTCTAGCTGCTATGGCGAAAGAGAGAGGTTTGCAGCCAATGGCCTTCAACGATGGCTTCTACTACGAAGACAAAGACGATGTTGAGTTTGATAAGGATGTCTTAATCTCCTATTGGTCTAAAGGCTGGTGGGGCTATAACCTGGCATCACCACAGTATTTAGCAAGTAAGGGCTACAAATTTCTCAATACCAATGGGGATTGGTACTACATTTTGGGACAAAAACCGGAAGATGGCGGTGGTTTCTTACAGAAAGCACTTGACAATACTGAAAAGACACCATTTAATCAACTAGCTTCTACCAAGTACCCAGAAGTAGACCTTCCAACAGTCGGTAGCATGATTGCCATCTGGGCTGATAGACCGCAAGCTGAATACAAGGAAGAAGAGATTTTCCAATTAATGACTGCTTTTGCTGATCATAATAAAGACTATTTCAAGGCTAATTATGGCCCTATTCGGGAAGAAATTGCTAAAATTCCAACCGATTTAACCATCTATACACCAGAATCTGTTGCAGCTCTAAAAGCAGCTCAAGATGAGGTTGATTGGGAATTAAGCCGGATGAAGCAAGAAGAGGTGGATAAACTAGCAGCTAAACTAAAAGTTGCTCGCGAAAATCTCAAGCTAATCACCTACAATGGCAGCGCTGATGAGGAAGAAGTTCGCGCTCTTGTGGAATATAAACCATATCTTGATATTCAAACAGAAGAGATTGCCTTTGAGACAAAAGAAGTAGCAAATCCAAACCTTGAAAAAGGTCAACGCAAGATTTTGCAAGTGGGAATCAAAGGTGAAAAAACGAATTTAGTTGAAATATCTGCCCAGGACGGTAGTAGCAAGCTTGTGGAAAGTTTCGTTTCTAAGGATGCTGTAGCCGAAATTGTGGAAATTGGGACAAAAGAAGCAGATTCAGCAAAAATGGGTGGAAGGCAGGTTCAACCAGCCCCGTTGGTTACTCCTTCTGTTAAGGGATCATCACCTATTAGCCAAGTAAGTAAGAAAGAAGAGGGTCTAAAACCGACTCAAACTAAGCAGCCAATAGCTGAACAAAAATTATCTCAACCATCTGCCCAAGCAGTGGCTAAGGACAATAAACTTCCGCAAACTGGAACAACTTCAGCTTGGCCTATAACTCTTCTGGGAACAGCTTTAGCTATGATCGGTTTGGGTGGACGCAAGAAAAGGAAAGGATGATTTATTATCGTTCTAAAAATCGAGTGTAAACCTAGGCTTAAATAATTATTTGGACAAGAATAAAGACGAGGTCAAAGAAAATAGTTTGGCCTCGTCTTTTTGTTTATGACATTATGGGGAATAGGCCCTCTAAGGGGGGTGCTAGCTTAGGTTCTTTTTCTTCACTCGCCTGGTTTTCCAGTTATGATGTGTTGAATTCCTTGATGGATATGAGGGAGCAGTTCAGGTAGAAAATTAGGATAGGCTGTTTGGTGTTGGAGTTCTTCCAAAGGGATCCATTCGACAGTTTCATTTTCTGAAAGACTAGGGAATTGCTGTCCTTTTGGTTTCATCAAGTAATAAAAGCAAATTTCGTGACAGTCTAGTCCTGCCAATCGTCCTGTTTCCTGCCGGAAGAAGTTTTCATGGATAAATACTAGCCGATCAATCTCGTATTCTTGACCGGTTTCTTCTTGGATTTCCCTTTTGACAGCTTCCTGGGAGGATTCTCCCAACTGAATAGCACCTCCGAGTGGATAGAAGTAGCTTTCGTCAGGGTTGGTCATGAAGGCCACGGCTCCTTCTTCTATGATAAGTGCTGCGGCTTTGTATCTGAAACGTCTATGTTCTTCTTGAAAGCTGATATCTGCTAACATTCTTCCCTCCTTTTTTAGAATTAGTATATCATTTTTTTGTTGATAATGGCATAATGAAAATGTTCTTGCTACTACTAGCTTTTCCTGCTACAATAGGTCTTATGACTAGATATAAAGCGATTATTTCCTATGATGGACATGACTTTGCTGGTTTCCAAAGACAGCCTCATGCTAGAAGTGTCCAAGAAGAGATTGAAAAAACCTTGACTCGAATTAACAAAGGCCAGCCTGTGGTCATTCATGGTGCAGGTCGAACAGACAGTGGTGTTCACGCTCTGGGACAAGTTCTACATTTTGATTTACCAGAAGAGCGGGATGAAGAGAAATTGCGTTTTGCCTTGGATACACAGACGCCAGAAGATATTGATTTCATCAGTGTGGAGCGGGTGTCGGATGATTTTCACGCTCGCTACAATAAGCACAGCAAGACCTATGAATTTTTGGTGGACATCGGTAGGCCAAAGAACCCTATGATGCGCTATTATGCCACCCATTATCCTTATCCTCTGGAGCTGAGCCTGATAGAAGAAGCGATTACTCAGCTAGAGGGGACGCATGATTTTACAGGTTTTACTGCTTCGGGGACCAGTGTGGAAGACAAGGTTCGGACCATTACTGAGGCCAAGGTCCGCTATGATGCAGAGCGTAATTTTCTGGTCTTTACTTTTTCGGGCAATGGCTTTCTCTATAAGCAGATTCGAAATATGGTTGGCACACTTCTCAAAATCGGCAACAAGCGCATGCCAATAGAGCAGATCCAGAGGATTTTAGCGGAGAAAGACCGTCATCTAGCAGGGCCAACTGCCGGTCCCAATGGCCTTTATTTGAAAGAAATTAGATATGAAGAATGAAGCTGAGATAATGGTATCTTGGCTTTATTTGATTGGGAGTAGCTTTCTAGAAAAGAGACTAAAAGATTCTTCTCTGATACATTTTTATTTCTATCTGGGAAGTCTCTTTAAAATGCCATATGGAATAGGTGTGAAATGACTATTTGGAGCGATTTTTATCTATCCTACAAAAAAAGCTGAAAAATTCTCCATTTTTTAGTAGTTTTTA
>OIXV01003588.1_pt1 | contig 11282 bp, 9 predicted proteins | sample 1587771 | NCBI WGS metagenome assembly OIXV01 (sample SAMEA3888893, study PRJEB22519) | human gut metagenome | biome: human gut; feature: human-associated habitat; material: faeces | place: Denmark | collected 2010
TATATTAAAAATGTCGTTATTCAAATATAAATCGCTTTTTTCAGACGAAGCTTTGACACAGAGCATCAAAACAAACTGCTGATTTTCAAACAATTCATCCAAGTTTTCGAAATTCGGGAAGCCCCAATGCACCTTTCCGAAGGCAATAGTAAAATTGTTCAAAATGGATGCGGTTTCATGCTCGCATTTTTGTGTGTCTAAGATAGTACTTTGTAACATATGCCCACCAGCTTCACCATAAAATTTACCTTTTGTATCTATATTGTACACGGTTTGCATAATTTGTCAATATGCTTTGCACAATTTGTCCTTGAATTGTTACAGATGCGTGTGTATAATATGAACAATTCCTGAAGAAGTTGTTGCGGAGATTTAGACGAATTTAGAAACCATCCGAACATCGTTCAGGGCTTTCGATGAGAAAACCGTAAAACTGCAAAAGGCAGTCGGGTTTCAAAAAAATTTTGGCTTTAAGCAGGCTTTGAGTTCTGCTTTTTGTAAAAAATTTTCCATCTTTTGTGGAAATGGAGCGTGATGAGATTGAAACAAGCACAAGCGAGTGGAAATACGGTCTTACGCAAAAAGAACGTCTTTTCCAGAATGCTTGCCCAGTGGGATCTGCAGATATTGTTAGTTCCCGGCATCCTCTTAGTCCTCCTGTTCAGCTACGTACCGATGTACGGCGTGGTTATGGGCTTCCAGGATTTCCAGCTCGGTGATTTCCCGGGCTTCAGCCAGTGGGTAGGCTTCAAACACTTCCAGACCATGTTCGCCGATAAGTACTTCGGACTGGCCATGCGCAACACGCTGGTCATCAGCGCCCTTAAGATGTTCATTGGCTTCCCGCTGCCGATTTTCTTCGCAGTGCTGCTGAACGAAATGAACTTCCAGCCGCTGAAAAAAACGGTTCAGACCGTCAGCTACCTGCCGCACTTCATCTCTTGGGTTGTATGTGCAACGTTGATGTTTGACCTCATGTCCACCGACGGCGGCGCCATCAATGAGTTCCTCATGTGGATCGGCGTCATTAAAGAACCGATCGGCTTCTTCACCGAAGGCAAGTACTTCTGGGGCATTACATTGTGCACGGATATCTGGAAGGAGCTTGGCTGGAACGCGATTATCTTCATCTCCGCTATCACGAGCATCAGCCAGGATATGTATGAAGCGGCTGATATCGACGGCGCAACGCGCGCACAGAAGATGTGGCATATCACAATTAAGTCCATCAAACCGACCATCATCCTGATGTTTATCTTCCAGGTCGGCGGCATCCTGAATGCAAACTTCGACCAGATCATGATGCTCACCAAGCAGATGGGCAACTCCATGTTGAAAGAATACGCAGACGTGCTCGATACCTTCATTTATCGTTTGGGTGTCAGCCAGGGTCGTTTCTCCTTCGCAGCAGCGGCCGGTCTCTTTAAGTCTATCGTCAACTTCGCACTGCTCCTTGGTTCCAACTACGTAGCAGGTAAATTCGGCGAAGCACAGCTTTTCTAAGGGGGGAACAGAGAGATGGCAAAAAATCCAAACAAAATCCGCGCCAAGCGCGTGGCCAGCGACTACGTGATCGATATCATCATGATCGTCACCATCGTTCTGGTTCTTGTCCTTACGCTGTACCCGTTCCTGAATTCCCTTGCGATTTCCTTGAACGACTCCAACGATACCACCCTTGGTGGTTTGACCATCTATCCGCGTAAGTTTACGTGGAGAAACTACGAGCTGGTTTTCACAAACCAGAAGATCTGGATGGCGTACTTCATCACCATCGCACGTACCGTCATCGGTACGGTCGGCGGCGTGCTCATTACCGGTATGCTGGCATTCGCAATTTCCAGAACGAATCTCGTAGGCAAAAAAGTTTACGCAATGCTGTGTCTTATCCCGATGTACTTCGGCGGCGGCCTCATGCCGACCTACTTCTTGATCCTCAATCTCGGTCTCAAGAACAACTTCCTCGTGTACATCATCCCGGCACTCGTCAACCTGTGGAACATGATTCTCATGCGCAGCTACTTCCAGTCTCTGCCGGAAGCGCTTGAAGAATCCGCCCTCATCGACGGCGCAAACTACATAACCATCTTCTTTAAAATTTACTTCCCGCTCTCCACACCGATCATCGCGACGATCGCCCTGTACTTCGGTGTGCAGCATTGGAACGACTGGTTCCAGGCAAACCTGTACATTACACAGGATTACCTGAAGCCGATGCAGAACGTCCTTCTCGGAATCGTCAACGAAGCGAAGTTCGCAGAACAGATGGCCTCTGCGGGCATGGGCGTCACCATCGACGCCAACATGTTGAAGGGCAAGGAGACCAACGTGCGCTCCATCACAATGGCTACGATGTTTGTTACGATCATTCCGATCATCATCGTTTACCCGTTCCTGCAGCGCTACTTCGTAAAAGGCATTATGATCGGCTCCGTTAAGGGCTAATCATAAAATAAATTGTCAATGCAAGGTGTATTGACGAAGCATTCTTTAAGGAGGCAAAGTATGAAGTCCAGAAACTCTCTCTTGAAGGCTCTGGCAGCAGTCATGGCAGCATCCATGATTCTGACAGTAGCCGGCTGCGGCGGCGGCGGAAACTCTTCCACGGCTGAAAGCAGCACATCTTCCAAAACGGAATCTTCCGCAGCGGAATCCACAGACGGCGGTGACGCAAGCTCCGAGGTAACCGGTTCCTCCGGCCCGGACGACACCACCGAGCACTACGAATTTGATGCATATTACAGCTATCAGGGTTCCGTTAAGCCCTGGGGCGAAGACGCTGCATCGAAGTACATGAACGAAAAGTTCAACATCACGGTCAACTATTCCTGCCCGGAAGCCGATGCGGATTCCAGACTGAACCTGATGATCTCCTCCGACGACCTGCCGGATGTTATCATCATGGACCGTAACGCGAACTGGCAGAAGCTCATCAGCCTCGGCAAGCTCGTCGATATCAACACCTTGAGGTATGAAGGCTGCTCCTTTGATGAGGACATCCTCGAATCCTCCCAGAAGCTGCTGTCCGTTAACGGCGGTCTCTATGGTATCCCGAACTGGGCTCGTAAGGGCGCTACCGGCGGTAACGCGAGCTGGATGGTCAACCACGACGTTTATGAGCAGCTCGGTTCTCCGGAGCTCAAGACGCTCGAAGACCTGCACCAGTTCATGCTGGATGCTAAGGACAAGGGCGTTACAACTTCCGACGGCCAGAGCATCTTCCCGTGGCTCCCGAGACAGGACGATAACGGCTTCAACACCGTTTCCGCTATCTATCGTTCCTACGGCAACCCGAACCTTGTTGATACATACTGGTCTCAGGCGGATAACGACATTAAGCTTGCTGTCTTTGACGACAACTACGTCTCCGCTCTGAAGATTGCTAACCAGTGGTTTAGAGAAGGCCTCTTCCCGGAAACCATTTATACCGACAGCAACGATCAGTACGTAGAGAAGCTCTCCAACGGCCGTGGAGCGGTTCTGTACTATGACTTCTCTCAGGACGATACCAACCACTTCCGTACCCTCCTTCAGGAGAAAGACGGCAACACCTACGATCTCCTCGGTTGGGAGCTTAAGGATTCTCCGATCTTCCCGCCGGCTGAAGGCGTAGATTGGGTATATGGCGAAGAAAACGGCACGCCTGGTAGCAACGTCAACTGCATCACCACAAAGGCTGAAAACCCGCAGCGTATCTTCGACCTCTATTCTTGGATGCTCACGAAGGACGGCTCCATCAACATGATGTACGGTCCTGAGGGCGGCCTCTGGGAAGGCAAGGACGAAAACGGCAACCCGATCCTCAAGAAGCCGGAAGAAGAGCTTAGCTCTGACGAAAAGAACGCAGCAGGTTGCTGGTTCTGGGCTCAGCCGGCTCACGCCGATAACGTTGACTTGACGAAGTATGCAGTTAACGATGCACAGCCGGAAGAATCCAGAAGCTGGGTTATCTCCATTCAGGCTCACGTTTTCACTCCGGAAGATTCCATCCATCCGGCAGTCCCCGGCCAGAAGTTCCTGACCGACGAAAACGCCAACCTCTCTCTTGAGATCGATCCGACCGAAGACCTCGGTATGGCAAGACAGGCTATCGCCGATGAGTGCAAGATGCGTATCCCGCAGATCATCATGGCTTCCGACGACGCAACGTTCGATAAGCTCGTTCAGGATCTGAAAGACTTTGCTGAGTCCAATCAGGTTCATGACATTGAGAAGATCTACACCGATAAGCGTGCATCGAACATCGAGCTCCAGGGCTACACCGCATATCAGGAGTACTACGACGCACAGAAGTAATTTAACGGGTTACTTTAGTTCATAAATTAAAACAAAACAGCGCCCCGCTTTCCATAAAAGGAAGCGGGGCGCTTTCTTGTTTCCGGTTCTTAACCGAAAATCATATCCGGTACGCCGAGGTGCTCTAACAAAATTTTCGCACCCATCAAAATCAGCACGATGCCGCCGACAAGCTCTGCTTTCGATTTATACTTCGCGCCGAAAATGTTGCCGATGCGAATACCGATCGCCGAAAGAATGAACGTCGTTGCGCCGATAAAGCTGATGGCCGGTACGATTTTGACCTGCAAAAACGCGAACGTTACGCCCACCGCCAGCGCGTCGATGCTCGTCGCCACCGCGAGCGGCAGCATCGTCTTAAAGCTGAACGAATCGTTGAGGTTCTCCGCTTCCTCGCGCGATTCCTTTATCATGCTCAGGCCGATCAGCACCAGCAGCACAAACGCGATCCAGTGGTCGAACTGCTGAATCATTGACTGGAACTGTATACCCAAAATGTACCCTAAAAGAGGCATCAGTGCCTGAAATCCGCCAAAATAGGCGCCCACAGTCAGCATGTGTTTCGCTTTCAGCTTTTTCACCGAAAGCCCCTTACATACCGAAACCGCAAATGCGTCCATTGAAAGGCCAACTGCCAGAATTAATAGTTCCCATAAGTTCATTTTGATCACCGTTTTCCGTTGTTTTGTTATAAAAATATACGTGCGCGGGCAATAAAAAAGACTCACCCGAAAAGCCGGAGATGCCTTTCGGATAAGTCTCGTCATTTCATGCATAGCCGTGAGTTTCCTCAAGTGTGTCGACCATACAGCGCTTCGCGCCGACTACTCCCTTATCGCAGTGTCGCTTTGCGGCACCGATACTCATGTTTGCTTATTAAACCACAAATATGGACTTGTGTCAAGCTAAAGTCGCGGCTAACCTATAAGAACTTTTGAAAACGGCTTGGTTCAACATCTTCGCATGCAATTACTGAAAATAAGGACGTATTTTTGCGGAAATTGAGTCCTTGTTTTTCATCTTCATATCTGATATTCTGTGAAATAGAACAAAATGCCGCAGCTTTACGCGGCCGGAATACGAAGCGGCAAAGGAAAAAGCCGCACGTGCAAACGCACAGAAAGGAACGGAACATGAAAATTCAGAGAATGAAAACAAACCGTATCGTCAACCCGCTCGGTTTTGATCTGAAAACGCCGCACGTCTCGTGGACAGTCACGGATACCGAAGCGAAAAAGCAGCTTTGGGCGCGCGTGGAGGTTTCCAAAACGGAGAATTTTGCCGACGTTATCTTTGATACCGGCGCGTGCAAAACCGCGTCGTCCCTCGGTGTACCGGTGGAAATCGCCCTCGAGCCCCGCACGCGCTATTTCTGGCGCGTTACCGTTATGGGCGATAACGGTGAATTGGTCACAAGCGACACTGCGTGGTTCGAGACCGCAAAGCTTGATGAGCCGTTCACGGCACAGCGTATTTCTCCGTGCCTTGCGCCGGACACCGCCCCGTACATGCGCCGCGCGTTTGAGATCATCGGCGAAGTTCTCTCTGCCCGCGCATACTTCACGGGTCTCGGCATCTACGAGCTCTATTTGAACGGCGAAAAGGCGAACGATGAGTACCTTGCCCCCGGTTGCACCGCCTACGACAGCTGGATTCAGTACCAGACCTACGACGTGACCGACCTCATTCACACCGGCGAAAACGTCATCGGCGCCATTTTGGGCAACGGCTGGGCGAAAGGCCGCTTTGGTTTTGACGGCGTCGTCGGCGATTACGAAACGAATTTCCCGGGAAAACCCTGCAACATGTACACAGAGGAATACCTGCTCTTCGGTGAGCTGCACGTCACCACCACGCAGGGCGAGACCGTCATCGTCACGGACGAAAGCTGGCAGTGCGCGCCGAACCCGCTGACGTTCGGCAACATCTACGACGGCGAGCGCTACGATGCGAACCTCGAAATCGAAAACTGGTGCGCGCCGTCCTGCACCTATGCAAATTGGCAGCCGGTGAAGCGCAACACCACGACGAACCTCGGCGCAATTTCCGCGCGCCTCTCGCTGCCCGTAAAAGCAAAGCATATCATCACCCCGAAGCAGATCACCACGCCGAAAAACGAGCTTGTGTTCGACCTCGGCCAGAACATTACGGGTTGGTTCACGTTCATGGCCGACCTGCCCGCAGGTGTCGAGCTGCGCGTGCAGACCGGCGAGCTGTTGCAGGATGACTGCTTCTACCGCGATAACCTGCGCACTGCACTTTCCGAATACCGCTATATTTCGACGGGCAAAAAAGCCTTTATTCGACCGATTGCGACCTTCTACGGCTTCCGCTACATCAAATTCTCCGGCGTGGCAGACCTCACCGGCATCACGGATATTCAGGCGTGGGCCATGTATTCCGACCTCGAGCAAACCGGCGAGATCACGACCGCAAACGAGAAGGTCAACCGCCTGTATTTGAACTCTGTCTGGAGTCAGCGCGATAACTTCCTCGACGTGCCGACCGACTGCCCGCAGCGCGACGAGCGCATGGGCTGGACGGGCGACGCGCAGGCGTTCTGCCCCACGGCGAACTACAACATGGATTGCGGCGCGTTCTATACGAAGTATATCCGAGACCTTTTGGAGGAACAGAAGCGCCTTGACGGCAAGGTGCCGGATGTTGCCCCGCTGCTCATCAGCCGCAAGCCGGGCGAAGCAAACCCAATGCTCGCAAACGGCGGCGGTCACTGTGGCTGGGCAGATGCCGCGGCCATCGTCCCTTGGGAAACCTACATTGCAACGGGCGATATCAGCGTGCTCGAAAACGGCTTCGAGAGCATGAAGCTGTGGGCGGATTGGATCTACCGCTACGATGAAGCGCACGGCGCAACGCGTCTGTGGCCGGGCATTGAGTTCCACTTTGCCGATTGGCTTGCACTGGACGGCCCGGAATCCGGCTTCAATCCCGAGTCTGTTCTCGGCGGCACGGACATTACATTCCTGTGCTCCGCCTACTACTATAAGAGCACCATGTGCGTTGCAAACGCCGCACGCGCGCTCGGCAAAACGACCGAGTACGACGTCTACAAAAAGCGTGCAGACGAAATTCTCGACGCCATCCGCCGCGAGTTTTACACTGCGGGCGGCAGATGCGCGGCCGCAACGCAGACCGGCAACGCCATTTCGCTTTCGTTTGGGCTTGCGCCGGAGTTCGCGCGCGAGAAGATCACCGAAACCCTGCGCGGCCTGCTCGCGATGAATAAAGGCAAGCTGAAGACCGGCTTCCTCGGCACACCTGTGCTGTGCCGCGCGCTCTCCGATAACGGCGCGAATGCAGAAGCCTATACGCTGCTTTTGAACGAGGAAAATCCCGGCTGGCTGTATGAGGTCAATATGGGTGCCACAACGATCTGGGAGCGCTGGAACTCCGTCAATCCGGACGGTAAGATCAGCGGCATCGGCATGAACTCCATGAACCACTACGCTTACGGCGCGGTGTTCGAATGGGTGTATAAGAACGTCTGCGGCCTGAACCCCGTGCCGGACGTGCCCGGTTATAAAAAGGCCGTCATCCGCCCGCAGCCCGATGTAAGGCTCGGCGCGGCAAAAGCCAAGGTCAATACCGCCGCAGGCTACTATGAAACCGGCTGGCAGTACGAGGATAACGGCGAAGTGACGTATACCGTCGTCATCCCGTTTGACGCCGAAGCGGAAGTCTACCTGCCGAAAAAAGACGGCACTACGGAAGAAATGACGCTCACCGCGGGTACGTATACGTTTACACTGTAAAAGTTTTTAAGAATAAACAGAGAGCGCCGGCAAAAAGAACGAAAAATCTTTTTGCCGACGCTTTATAACGAAAAAATCACCGAGGAAAAACTCGGTGATTTTTTCGTTTAAGGTGTGGATTTATAAAAAGTGGCTTGTACGCAAATTATGGGGAATTTTGCTTCTACCATTATCATACTACCGGTAAAACGCAGAGTCAATAAACCGCGCGTAAAAACCGTGTGTCATTTCGGAAAAGATTTCACCGCCAAATGTCGTTTCAATTTGTGAAATCAGCACAAAGTGTAGCATTCTATGCCTTTCAGCGGTTATTTTCTTTAATCACCCGCACGCGCGCGAAAAGCTCCCGCGCGGCAGCTTCGGGATCTGCACTCTTCATGATGGCCGAAACGACCGCTATGCCGTCAATGGGACTGCCATTCAAAACATCCATGTTCCCGGCATTTAAACCGCCTATGGCCACGACCGGGATCGGCACGCTGCGGCAGACATCGTTCAGGCGCGAAACCGGCGTCAGCACGGTTTTCACCTTCGTGGTCGTCGGGAAGATCGCGCCCGTGCCGAGGTAGTCCGCGCCTTCGCGGTACGCTTTCTGCGCCTGCTCCACGGTTTTTGCCGTTGCGCCGACGATTTTATCTTCACCTAAAAGCTTTCTTGCTTCACAGACGGGCAGATCACTTTGACCTACGTGTACGCCCGCCGCATCTGCCGCCATGGCGATGTCCGCGCGGTCGTCGATGATAAGCGGCACGCGGTAACGGTCGCAAACAGCTTTTGTGAGGCGCGCAAGGCGCAGGTATTCACCGCCGCCGCGCTCTTTTTCGCGCAGCTGCACCAGCGTCACACCGCCCGTGAGTGCCTTTTCGAGGATGGAAAGAAAGTCATCGTCCGTGCGGCCGGTGCTGTCGGTCACAAGGTATAAGGTAGGATCGAATTTCATAGAAAAACTCCTTCTTTTAAACTTCGCGCAGCTGTAATAAACGCGTGTAATCATCGTCCGAAAGCAGCGAAAGTGCGTCCAAAAGCGCAATGCGGAACGACCCGAGCCCCTCGGATTTCCGTTCGGCCAGCTCGCCGCAAATGCCCATGGTGGAAACGGCTAAAACCGCAGCCGTAAACGGATCCGTCACGGCGCTGTATGAAGCGCACAACGCGTGTACCATGCAGCCCGTGCCGGTGACGAGCGACAGGCGTGGTGTGCCGTTTTCGCACAGCTCAGTTGTTTCGCCGTTTGTGATAATGTCCGTTTTGCCGGTGACGAGCACCACGCAGTGCAGGGTAGAGGCGAGCATTTTTGCAATTTCAATCGTTTCCGCCGTGTTTGTCCGTAAAACATCAATGCCGCGACTTTCAAAATGCGCGCCCGCAATGGCGCGAATCTCCGCGTCGTTGCCCTTCAAAATTTCCGGGCAAGCCTCGCGCAGCAGCGTGTGCGTCAGGTCGCGGCGCAGGGCGCTGCACGTCACGCCCACCGCGTCAAAAGAGATCGGCACACCGGCCGTTTTCGCCGCCTTGGCACTCGTCAAAACGGAGGTGCGGCGCGCGTCTGTGATGTTGCCGATGTTTACGCCGAGCGCTCCCGCTATGCACGTGATTTCCTCCACCTCGTCGGGATGCTCCGCCATGATAGGCTTTCCGCCCACGGCGAGAATCCCGTTCGCGCAGTCGTTAATCGCAATCGGATTCGTGATGCAGTGGATGAGCGGCGCCGTCTCGCGCAGATCATTTCGTGCTTTGAGCAGCGCGTTTTGCAGCTGTGGTGTCATAGACCTTCGCCCCCAAATCATGCTGGAATTTTGCAAGCAGTCCGTTGCGGCGCAGCGCCATGAGGAACACGAACGCAATGAAGCCGCCGATCAGCGTGCCGCCGATGAACGACGGAATATAAAAAGCCCATGTCAACCCCTCGCGCCCGACGATGTACGTCATCACCGGATAAGAAGCCAGCGCGCCGATGACGCCGGTGCCGAACACTTCGCCGAGCACTGCGCAAAGGATCTTGCCGCCCGAAAGGCGGTAAAATACGCCGGAAAGAAACGCGCCGAACACCGCGCCGGTTAAGGCAAGCGGCGGAATGCCCATCAGCGTCATGCGAATGATGCCGATAAGCGTGGCGCACAGCAGGGAATACCATGGACCGAGGAAAACGGAGCAGACAATGTTGATGAGATGCGCCATGGGGCACATGCCCTCCACGCGCAAAATCGGCGAAATGACGACGCCGATGGCGACGAGCATTGCAAGCATGACCATTTTCAGAATGTGTTCTCTTTTCATTTTTTGTACCTCTCTAAATATAAGCGTTTCCGACCCATATTTAAAAGAGGCGCACAAATGCACATAGCGAAGCGCGCTCGAATGTAAATTCAGGCCGGGCGGTCGAAGCTCAATTGCTTCCTCTCAATCCGAAACACGGAGTCCCATCGCTATGTGAAAGCAGTCCGGCACGGCAAATCGGGCGCTCCCCCGCGCTGCCGCTTGATTAAAATCCGCCGAACGCTGAATTTTTCCTTACGCAGTATAGCATATATCGACTTTATGCGCAACGGTTTTGCGAAATTCGCGTATAAAAATACCCTGCGAAAGAAAATCCCGCAGGGCAATTTTGCTATGTACGGTTATTTCAAAAGGCGAATACGGCCGATGAACGGCAGCTCCTTTACTTTGCCGGAAGCGGCGTTTGCGATGCCGAGGATCATCAGCACAAAGAAGATGATGCCGATAAATTGCAGCGCGGCCCGCACGAGATCGTCGGCGAATTCGGCGCCCGGCACAAACGGTATAAAGCCGAGCGCGAGGTTTAAGATGTTCGTGATGATGCGCGTCAGCACCGAATAGCACGCGTGGAAAAGAAACAGCACAAGCCCCTGGTTTGCGTGAAAACGCGCAAAATACGAGTTGCGCGCAGCGAAAATGGGGATGAGTACCAAAAAGCCGAAGTAGGAAAGAACGCCCCAGCCGCGATTCCTGAATGTCGCGCGGGTCGTAGTCGGCGGTGAAATCCCGTGCGCCGCTTTGCAAAACGGTGTTTTCAACAGGTGCGCCGCAGTTTGGGCAGCGGCGGGCATCGTGAGGCAGCGGTTGACGGCAGGTTTTACAATACATAAACATAACTCCTTCTAAAATAACAGAAAGCAGCTCCGTATTCGCACAGTGCTGCCGAAAATCATTGCATAAAGTATAGCAGTTTTTTCACGGATTGCAAGCATTTAC
>OIXV01003592.1_pt1 | contig 11273 bp, 7 predicted proteins | sample 1587771 | NCBI WGS metagenome assembly OIXV01 (sample SAMEA3888893, study PRJEB22519) | human gut metagenome | biome: human gut; feature: human-associated habitat; material: faeces | place: Denmark | collected 2010
GATCTACGAAATTCAGATTCGTGTCTACTTTCTGGTACAAAGCTTTTTCCTCCTTTAAAATTATCAGTCGATTGCTGTTGGGATTTCCTGTTACATAAAGAATCCTGCCTGCAGGATTCTCCGTCTGCATAAAAAAAGCTCTCATCCTGCAAAAGGACGAAAGCTGTCAGCACTCGTTATACCACCTGTTACATTGTACAGGCTTGCACACGCAGCCGATACACGCTCCCTGTAACGGGGGAATTCCGTTATCTCCTACTTGTTCCTTCAGAGATAAAACTCCGGAGTGATCTTCGGCTGAATCTACTTGCGGCGGGCTTACACCATCCCCGTCTCGCTGAAAAGATTGCTGCTGTCTGTGTCTGCACAACCTTAAACGTTCAAAATCAGCTTACTGTCTCCATCACAGTCTTTAACTATTCTGTTTCCTGTCTATTATAAGGGTCTGAATTTCTATATGTCAAGTGTTTTTCCGCTGAAAAAATGGGGAGAATAGGGGAAAATAATGCTGAATTTGTGGATTTTCCGGGGTGCTGTGAACAATTCACACTCTTTTAATAGTTTTACATAAAGAAAAGTGGTATAATGCAATTACGTATTGGGAATTTTATGTACTATTTTAAGAAAGGATTTTATATGATCAGGAAAAATCTTCATATGAAAATAAAGCGGATTTTCTGTGGAATCCTGACAGCAGCAATGCTGCTTGGGCAGACGGGCGCTGTCTGGGCAGAAGCTACAGACACTGCCAGCGAATCTCCCACTCCTACTCCGGATCCGCATACCGAATATTATGCACAGGCAGCTGATACCGATTCCATTGAGGGTTGGCCGGAGGGTCCTAAGATTGAGGCGCAGTCAGCAGTTCTCATGGACTTAAATACAGAAGCGGTCCTGTATTCCAAGAATGCCAATACTCAGCTTTACCCGGCCAGTATTACCAAGCTCCTCACGTGTCTTCTTGGATGTGAGAACCTGGACGTGAACGCACAGCTTACCCTTTCTCAGCAGGCGGCTTACGGAATTGAAGCGGGAAGTTCCACCATTTATGGTGATGCCGGAGAGGTTTTTACAGTTAAACAATGTCTTATGGCACTGATGCTGGAATCAGCCAATGAAATGGCACTTGGTATTGGGGAAGAGGTTTCCGGTTCTGTGAAGAAGTTTGTAGAGCTGATGAACACCAGAGCCCAGCAGCTTGGATGCAAAAACACCCATTTTAATAACCCTAACGGACTTCCTGATGAGACTCATGTAACCACCGCAGGCGACATGGCAAAAATAGCCAAGGCTGCATGGCAGAATCCACTTTGCAGGAAATTTTTCACCACAGATCTTTATGAAATTCCGCCTACCAATATTTTTACAGAAACCCGCTATCTGCTCAATCATCACAAGATGATGGCTGGCAGGGATTACGCCTATGATGGTGTTCTGGGTGGAAAAACAGGCTACACAGATGCTGCCGGTGCTACTCTGATCACCTATGCCAAGCGTGGAAATATGACCCTGGTTGCAGTTGTGATGAATTCCGTAAATGGCGCCTGGGCTGACACAAAAAGTCTCCTGGATTACGGTTTCGACAATTTCGAATGTAAAAAAGTAAAAATCAGAAAGAATCCTGTTCCGAAGAAAAATCTTCCAGGTGAGCAGTATCTGCTGAATAATTGCGGAAATACTTATCCATTCTACTACACCAAAAATGTATACGTGACCGTCCCCACAGGAACAGACCTCAGTGTTCTTACCAAGAAACAGGCCATTCTTTCCAACGCTGTGGGACCATTGAGATTAAAGAGCAAGTATTATTTCAATGGTCAGATGGTTGGATGGGGAATGCAGTATGAACGGTCGATCATGACCAGTCTGCTGACAACACCGACTTTATAGAATAAGGGCTAAGAATGAAAACTGCATTACGCATTTTCGTTCTTAGCCCTGTATTATTGTAGTTCCTCTACTTTACACAATATTCTTTTATCTCTTTATTCGAAATGCTCCTATTACTACAATTTCATTTCTCAACTCTTATACCAGAATTTCAGACATTTCACCGTAATATTTGAAGGATCTGCTATTAGTTTTCCTATATTCAGCTTCATGGTTTTTGTCTTTCCCGGTTTTATATTGACCTTAAAGGTTTTGGTGCGGGTCATTTCTTCATTAATGGTCATGGTAAATTTCAGCTTCACTTTTGTGATGGTGCTTTTGGATTTATTGGTGAAGCGGGTTGTGTAAATGGTTTTGCCGGAATCCGGATAATATTTATATCCTTTCACTTTTACCTGAAGCTGTTTCAGTTTTGGCTTGGTGGCAGGCTTTTTGCCGACGATCACGGTTATGGTTCTCCGCTTGCCATTTACCAGGGCGCTTACCCTGGCCGTGCCAGGCTTCTTTGCGATCAGGAATCCTCCGGCTGCATCAACGATCTTTTTATTGCTGGATTTCACTTTCTTGATGGTGATGCTTCCACCGCCGGTTTTGAAAACATAATTGGAAAACATGGTGGTATCCCCCACCTTCAGGGAGATGGAGCTGGAAACAGTTATGACTGTTTTCGCTACTGTGAAAGTCACCTTTTTCGTCTGATTTTCATATTTGAAAATGAACTCCGTCGAACCTGCTTTTGCAAAATATACGCTTACCTCAAAGCTGTCATTGGATTTTGGAGTAATGCCTGTAACCTGTGCCACCGATGAGTCCGAAATACTTACAGAATATTTGGACGAATCCTTATTTGAATAAAAAACATAAGGATCATCAACCGTTACCAGGAACATTCCTGTGGTTTTATCGTAATTGTTTTCCGGCGGATAAATGGCAATATCTGCGTTTTTGCGATTTTCCCGCACATTTACAGTGATGGAAAAATCTACGTTCTGCTCACTTGGAAAACTATCATAATTTACAAATATTTCCATCAATTCCATTTCATCAGATTTGGAGAACGTGGCTGAGCCCTGCAGCACCGTACCTCCGTTTGAATATAAGGGTATGCTGTCGTCATCCAGATACACGCTTGCCCTGCCTGGCGTCAGACTGGAGCTTTGAAAAGTCATAGTCACATCTACCTTGTAATCCATGGAGTCTTCATGAGGGATCTGATAGCCGATATAGTAGCGGAATTCGTCTCCATCCCACACATTCATGCTGCCCGTTCCGCTGAGTTTAAAACCATCCGAGGTAACTTCCTTGGTGATAGCAGCCTGCGCCCGCAGCGGACCAAAGAGAACCAGCAGCAGTGTTACAAAGAAAAATGTCAGAATGTATTTCCCAAACCTGTAAAAATAATTTCTTAAACTCATAAAAACCCCTCCTTTTTTATACGCTGTTGTTGTATTACTTATAATCAGCATATGTGATTGGAGGGGATTTTTCTATTAACCAAATGTTAGTTTTTCATTCGTTACAAGAAGTAGTTTCACGGATTTACTGCTCTTCTTTCTTCAGTCTCCGTTTGGCACGATGCGCATCACGTTTCTGGCGGATTTCATCGGCTTCTTCATCGGTTACATTGGTGAGCTTCTTAATTACATAGTACTTATTATCTTCCGTTCGGCGAATCCTGATTTTTCCCAGTACAAAGCCATGCTCCTGACAGAGGGACACACTGTAGTAAACCTTGGAATTATTCATAAACCAACGGATCTTACGCTTGGCAGGATTATGGCACAATGGACATTTCGTGCTGGTTACTTCCCGGTCCTTCATGGCTTTTTCGCGGGAATAGAACTCCCGGGATACATATTTATCATAGGTTGGATAGGATATGTGAATCTCTTCACGCTTGCTCTTGGGATTCTGATACACGTCCAGGGATGAGTTTGGAAAAATGTATTTATCTTCTATTTTCTGGAGAATACATGCAGTATAATAAGCATCTCCCAGAGCGCGGTGAAAATCCATTTTCTTCTCCACGCCCATTTTATCAGCAGCAAATTCCAGAGCACGGCGCTCGTCATTTTCTTCATAACGAATAGCAAATAATTTCTGCACATCATAATAAGTCACCGGACCTTTGAGCAGGGAAAGTTTTCCATAATATTTCATGTTCCGCTGCAGTTCCATTACATCCTGATTTCCCCAGGTAAAGAAAATATATTCTTCGCCACACCATTCCAAAAATTCCGTGATGGCCTGTGGGAAAAGAGTTCCTTTCTGCAGATCCTTATAATTCATGTGAATCACTTCATGGATGCTGTCATGAATCCAATTGTACACCTGGGGCTTGATCAGACGCTGAAAGCTATCCACAATTTCTTTCTCTTCATTTAGTTTTATGGCGCCGATTTCTATGATTTCAAAAGGCAGACGGCTGTTAGACCACCTTTTTCCCCCTGGACTCTGATTCCATTCCAGGTCAAATACAATATAATTCATGAGTAAATTCCTTCTCTGAAAATGTTTTTGTTACTGTGAACGGAGTAACAGTAACATGTTTTTGCCATCCACGATTACTGCAGCAGCATCTTGTTTTCACGCTCTGAAGCCTGTTTGAAAAAGGCTTTCTGCAAGATATGCATCACAATTTGTGAGAGATTTTTGTTCTGTCTTTCGCAGTCATCAACAATTCCAGACAAGTATAGCAGACAGGTGAAATGATGTAAAGACATAAGAAAAAACCTGCCGGTGGGTAGCCGGCAGGAAATGAGGGGGTATGAAACACAATCTATGTAAATTAGAAAATCGTCTTTAGATGAAACACAATCTATATGAAAGAAGCTGTTCACAGTATTCAGTAATTATTTACGCCAGCCGCCGCTTCTATTTCACGGCTGGCGCACATATTTTATGTCAGTCTATATCAGTCCCAAAATCTATTTTACCAAAATCAACCTTCAATAGAAATAAACTTCTTCTCTTCTGGCACTTTCTTCTTCACTTCCTTCGGGAAGGTAACAACCAGAACACCGTTGTCATATTTTGCATGAATGTCCTCATGCTCCAACTCTTTTCCTACATAGAAACTTCTGGAGCACTGTCCGGTGTAACGTTCTCTGTGGACATATTTACCATGATTATCCTTCTCATCTTTATTCTCAGTTCTGGAAGCCTGGATGTTCAGGTAACCATCCTTCAGCTGAATCTTCACATCTTCTTTATGAAATCCCGGAAGGTCCATGCTCAGCTCGTAACTGCCATCCACATCCTTAATATCTGTCTTCATCAGTTCTGTGGTTCTGTAACCTCTGTTCGTCTCTCTTTCTACAGGTACTCTCATCCAATCATCAAATAAATCTTCTCCAAAAATACTAGGCATTAACATAATCCATTCCTCCTTATATTGTGAACACTTACGTGTTTAATTAACATTCTCAATGAAACTGGAAGATTTCTTTTTCTCTCTTCCTTTGTTCTGCATGTAATATAACACGCATTGTTAGCACTGTCAAGAGGCGAGTGCTAATTTCACATATTTTTCACATTTTCCAAAATATTTTAAGTGGAAAGTGGAAAATAACTATTTTGTGGTATATTTCAGAATATGAAATCCAAAGATTCGGGGAACTACGCCGAAGATTAGGCGATATTACACAGTCTACTTTGACGAAACAGCTTAGAGAATTAGAGCAAGATGGGTTTATCTCACGATATGTATATCAAGAAGTCCCACCGAAAGTAGAATATTCTTTAACTGATTTAGGGAAAAGTTTTGTACCGATTCTTCAAGATATGAAAAAATGGAGTGATATACATTTAATGTAATATTTAGGCCTGCTGTCCGTAGTTTATACGAAAGCAAGCCTTTTGATTTTATCCTACAATCTTCCAGTTATCGTCCTTATGAAGCACAAGCTCATACTGTGAGATTTGTGTCATTTTCGATTTGTTATCCAGATATTTCACAGACACACTGACCTTGAGGTTATCGCCATCTTTGGTAAAGACAGGATTTACCAGTTTCGAAAATACATAATCGCCGGATACAGGAGCAAGCACGCCGTCTTTGACATAGTAGGCAAGTTCCTTTTCCGTAGCTATCGGATAGAGCTTAAAGAATGTTTCCAAGAAAGCGGTAGCGTCCTTGACTGTATCGGAGCTGACACTGACATCGGCTTCCTGTGCTTTCGGTTCATACTTTGATTTCTGTACCGCCGGAGCAAGGGTAGGATTTTGGGTAATGACCATTGCACCGTTCTTATCCACATGAACGGTCACGGTATAGTTTTCTGTGACTGCCTGTGTCTGTTCTCCCTCTTTTACCTGCTGATCTACTTCGTAGGCAACGGTAAAATCGTCCGTTCCAGACTGTTTTACATTCCAGACCAGCACATTTGTAACGGTTGCACTGGTTGGTATGTCCGTTCTGATGGTATCGGCGTTCAAGTCCTGTAATTCTTTGGTAAGGTATTTACTGATTTCTGTTGTCCTTGCTTCAATGGCTTCCTTGCTGGTATCCCATGAGTAGTAGGCTTTCGCAAAGTTCTTGACGAAATTCTCAATACCGTTGGTATCGTTCAATCTTAACTGAATGATTTCTTTTTCATGTACCGTGTGGGTGTCAATGGCGGTAAAGTTCTTATACACACCAAAGCTGGTGCTTGCCAGAAGCACCGCCCACAAAAGCAGAACAGATTTCTTATGTGTCCCGACTTTCATGGTACGCACTTTCTTATTCTTAGGTGCTTTCTCTGTTTTTTCTTTTTTCTTAAACATATTTCAAGTCCTTTCTATTGTTTGATTCTTCCGGCACAAATGATGTGCTGTTGCCAGTAGGCAGAGGTCAAATCGGTATAGCCGATTGGATTTCCGGCATGATACATCTGATTGTTTCCCACATAGATTCCTACATGGGTAACATAGTCACTGGTATTGTAGGTGGAATGGAAAAAGACCAAATCGCCAGCCTGTGCCTGTGACAATGGGATATGCTGGGTTGCGTCATACTGTGCCTGTGCGGTTCGTGGCAGGCTGATTCCGGCTTTTCCGTAGCACCACTGGGTAAGACCAGAACAGTCAAAAGAGGTGTTCGGATTACTGCCACCATAGACATATTTCCAGCCTTGATATTTCAATGCTTCATTCATAACCGCCTGTACCGTTTCGTTGCTGAACTGCTTCACGGTCAGATATTGGTTGACCAGCTCCACATAAAACATATTTCCGTAGTTATAACGCCAGCCACCATTTTTACTGACCGCTATCGGGTTCGTATAGGTCACTTTTGTACCGCAGGATTTATTCTTTGCGAAATTCTCCGCAAGGTTGAAGCTGTGCTTTTTTCCATTTTTCGCCACATAGTCTGCATAGCCACCACCATAGTTATAAGATTGAATGACCACGTTAATGTCATTCATGCCTTTTGCTTTACAGGAAGAAAGCAGGGACGCAAAATATTTACACCCCTGCTTAATGGATTCTTCTGTACTTAATGAGTTTGGCGGTAGTCCCAGACTTTCACTGGACTGCATGACATCGGTAGCCGTACCGCCACTTTCCACCTGTATGATGGCAAGCAGGACGTTCACATACTCCGAGATACCGTTTTCTCTGGCGTATTTTTCTACCATCGGCTGATGTTTGAGGACATCGGCTGACAGGTTCATGCCAGAATAGACAGGCGAATAACTGTTGGAACTGTCGTCATCTTCGCCGGAAATCAATATCCCGAAAAAGAGAATGATGGAGAAAAGGACAGGAAATATCGTACCTATGATAAGGATACGCTTTAATCTCATTTCTTCCGTCCTTTCTTTGGTTGCTTCGTAACAGATTTACGATTTTGTTTTTGGTTGACCTGTTTCTGTACGGTTGTTTTCTTTCGATTACTTCTGGATTCCGCTACGTTTGGCTGGTTTGTTCTGGCAACAGATTTGACCTGTTGTTCCTGTCTGATATTGGTTCGGACAGTTTCTTTTCCAGCCTTGACTTCTGCATTTTTTATCACAGGAGAAGTAGCAGGACGCTTCATATCCGGCTTTATGACCGTATCGGTCTGTGCTGTTTTTGGAACAGGTGTGGCAACAGGGCGTTCATGGCTTCTGGTAGCTCCGGCTGTCGCTGATCCATTCGCATGAACTGTCTGCCTTGCTTCCTGTGCTTTCTGTAATTCCTGCTTTTTCTGTGAGATATTTTCCCTGTGCAGGTTACGTTTCTGTGTACGCTGTTCCTGTCGGTTTTCCCGTTCTTCCACAACGCCACGCTTAAAGTCTGATACATTATCCTTTGCTTTCTGTTTGGCAGAATGGACGGCATAACCAGCCTGTGTCGGCAGGTCTTTCACATTTTCTTTCAGAGAAGAAGCACTGTCACGGACTTTATTTTTCGTATCCATCACAGCACCGACAGCAGAACCGACACGGCTTCCCATGCTGGCAGAGGTATTTTCCCGTTTCTTTGGCGGTTGGTTCGTTGCTGGCTTTCCGGCTCTGGCAACACTTGCACCAGCCACCGCACCTGCAACACTTCCAGCACCGACAGCCCTTGCAATTCGGCGTTCCATACGTCTTGCCCTGTGTCGCATGAACACCATCGGTCTACGGAAAATCCGGCGACCTATCTGCTGACTGTCATTAGCATTCAGGCTGAACATACTCATTAGTTCTCCGAGCTTCATGTAGATTCCGGCAAAACAGATTATCTGCAAAAATGCCACCATGAAGAACGGATAGTCCGTGGAAATGTTGTAGAACATACTGGAAATCGAAAATGCCACGGTCACAATCAGCGTAATTCCGGCTCTTGTCATAATGGCGTTGAACACACGGACAACTGCCTGTTTCGCCATGTTCTCATAGGTCGGTATCATGGACAGTAAAAAACTGACAGGTAAAAACATGGCATATATGATAAATAGTATCTGGGAAAATAACATCATGCCGGTAAGCAGGAAGATAAAGATTGTGATACCGAGATTGAAAATGAGCAGGAAGAACACCATGCCAAGACGGTTTACGACCTGTGGAATGGTAAGATTGTCATTGTCGTTATCCTCAATCTCTGTTTTGACAACCTTTTCCCTTGTTTCCCCATCTTCGTCTGACGGACTGGCAGATACCAGAGCTTCCACACGGTCAGTCCCGATTTCTTCGGTATCGCTGTTCCCGAACTGCAACAACAGCCACGGTTTTTCTACCTGTATCGCAAAAAGGCTGTCACGGATAAGGTCTACGCTGTCCTTGCCTTTGCTTTGTGAATCGGGGAGCATGATTTTTGTCCCCAAGTCCAGAGAAGCGGTGCTGATGTCCGAACTGAAATCATTGATTTTCTGGATATAATTGGGAGCATAAGCAATAAAGGACGCAGACACAATGAACACCACCACAAAGTTGATAACAGCGTGAAGTGCCTTGCTTGTTTCCCGTTTGAGAAGCCCTGTATAGGCGGTATAAACACCTACAATCAGAATGATAATGAGCAGGAATCCCACATAGAATCCACTGCTGGAAAATCCGTTTTCGGTCACTCCGGCAAGTGTCTGGATACTTTTCCCGATACTGTCTGCCATGTCATTGATGAAGTCCAGCTTATACGCCTGTTGCACCACATATCCTGTGGCATTGCTAAGATACAGGCTGATTGTCCAGACAAAATTTGTGATACAGTAAAGCCCGTACTGCACTGATTTTCCAATGCCGTCCAGCCAGTTCCACGGTAGCCAAGACCAGCTATTGTCCACATAGAAATCAAGCTGATAGTTGGAAAGCGGATACTTTGAATACAGGTTGTCTGCATTGACCGTATCATCGACCAGTCCAGACGCATGAGCTACCGTCCCAAGCAGGGACAGCAGTACCAGCGTAACGGTCACGGCAAGCAGAACCAGTTTCAGTACATGGAATACCTTTTCTTTTGTGACAGATTTCATCATTCCAAATCCACCTCACTTTTTATCGGCGGTCTGGTATCAAAGGCATGGAGCAGTTCTACAAAGACAGGGTGTATCTGTACCACACCGACACGCCCGTATAAATCCTGCATTAAGCATTGTCCGTTCTCCAAATCCCTCAATCGTTTCTGGTTATTTTCGTCCTCACTGTCCAGTCCGAAAAACTCTAAGGTCTGTTTGATTTCATTGGTATCTGTGGAGCGGAACGCAAACTTTAAGCCGATGTTATTTTTCAGACTTTCTTTCGATACGTCCCCAGAGGATTGTGTCACGAAATAGACTCCGGCGTTCATGGCTCTACCAGCACGCACCAGCTTATTTGATAGTGTTTCTCCCTGTGCCACATTTAAGAACGCCCATGCTTCGTCCAAGTCCACGATTTTAAAAATGCTTCGGTCACTGTGAATAAAGTCAAGGGCAAAGGTACTGATAACAATTAAGATGGATACCGACAACAGTTCAATGGTCGTGTATTCCTCAAAGGTAGTATCCTTATCCGGCAGAACCAAATCTGCAACCTGTATGATGTTGAGCTGGTTATCCAGACTGATTGCATTTTCCACCGAACCGTCCGAGAACAGGAGCTGTGCAAAATCATAGTCAGTAAAACTTTCGATATGGTCTGCAATGTTACGGGATACGGCGGTATCCTCTTTCCGCAGTTCCTCAATGACCTGCAACAGCCCGTGGTTCTGATTCTGGGATACCGTGCGGACAGCTTTTCTAAGGACAGGGAACTTTTCGCCGTCCCTTGAAGAAATTCCTGTAAGGAATGTCAGAATATCAATGGCAAGACTTTCAGCGTCCTTGACATCTTTCATAATCACATACGGGTCTAACAGCCCTTGATTGCTGGAATCACTGGTAATGTTTACAATGTTGATTTCCTCTGCAATCTCCGGCAGTGTTGCTTTCCAGTTTCCACGCTCACTTTTCGGGTCTAGGATAACTGCCTGTCCACCGAACAGGACGGAATAATACACCAGCAGGTTATTACAGAATGATTTTCCACCACCAAGCGAACCTACAAAAGCAGAAGCCAACGCATTTGTGACCGTACCTTTTACCCCTTGACTGGCAAGGGACGGTTGCAGGTAGACATTTCTTCCTGTATCCACGGAATATCCGATATAGATTCCTGTATTTTCGCCCAACATCTGGGTAGCACCGAAGCCAAGTCCGGCTAAAAAATCGGATTTCACATACTGGATATAATCATTGATATAACGCTTGCTGGCAGGAAGAAACTCTCCATGCAGTCCCATCATATCTCCGGCAGGGCGAACCAGTTTCACATTCAAATCATCGTAAAAGTCCTTGACTTCATCACAACGGCGTTTCAGTTCGTCAAGATCGGGTGCAGACACCCGTATGACGTAACTTAACTTGTACATACTTTCCTTGCTCTGGTCTAAATCTGTTTCCAGTTCATCGACACTGTCCA
>OIXV01003593.1_pt1 | contig 11271 bp, 9 predicted proteins | sample 1587771 | NCBI WGS metagenome assembly OIXV01 (sample SAMEA3888893, study PRJEB22519) | human gut metagenome | biome: human gut; feature: human-associated habitat; material: faeces | place: Denmark | collected 2010
GCAAAGACTGGTAAAATTTTTTCCAATCTTCCTCCATTTTTTGCTATGTTTAGCTTCCGTTTAATTACTCAGGAGTATAGGGCATAGCCCGCTATATGGACCGTCACCGACGTCTTTTCACCTTCCGGCACGCGTTTGCCGCCGCCACCTGCTACGTCTTTTCACCAGCAACAAGTGTCTCGTCTGTGCATGACACAGCGATGACTACGCCTGCCGTTAACTGGAGCTGCTCATGGAATTCTTAATGGATCCCTCTATTTGGGCCGGTTTGCTGACGCTTGTCGTCCTTGAAATCGTACTGGGTATCGACAACCTGGTGTTTATCGCCATCCTTGCCGACAAGCTGCCGCCAAAGCAGCGGGACAAGGCGCGCCTGATCGGCCTCTCGCTGGCGCTGTTTATGCGCCTGGGTCTGCTGTCGGTTATTTCGTGGATGGTGACCCTGACGAAACCGCTTTTCAGCGTTGCCGATTTCTCGTTTTCAGGACGCGACCTGATCATGCTGCTCGGGGGGATATTCCTGCTGTTTAAAGCGACGACGGAACTGCATGAACGGCTGGAGAACCGCCAGCACGATGCCGGTCATGGTAAAGGTTATGCCAGTTTCTGGGTGGTGGTGTTACAAATCGTCGTGCTGGATGCGGTCTTCTCGCTGGATGCAGTCATTACCGCCGTCGGGATGGTCAACCATCTGCCGGTGATGATGGCCGCGGTGGTCATTGCGATGATGGTGATGCTGCTGGCCTCGAAGCCGCTGACCCGCTTCGTGAACCAGCATCCGACGGTCGTGGTGCTCTGTCTGAGCTTCCTGCTGATGATCGGCCTGAGCCTGGTGGCTGAAGGCTTCGGTTTCCATATTCCGAAAGGGTACCTGTACGCCGCTATCGGCTTCTCGATCACCATTGAGTTCTTCAACCAGGTGGCACGACGCAACTTTATTCGTCACCAGTCGACGCTGCCGTTACGCGCACGCACGGCTGACGCTATCCTGCGCATGATGGGCGGGCGCAAACAGCACGCCGTGAGCCACGATGGCGAGAGCCCGGCGCCGGTTCCGGTGCCGGAAGGGGCGTTTGCGGAAGAAGAGCGCTATATGATTAACGGCGTCCTGACCCTGGCACAGCGTTCATTGCGCAGCATCATGACGCCGCGCGGTGAAATCAGCTGGGTGAATGCGGAACAAAGCGAAGAAGAAATTCGCCGTCAGCTGCTCTCTTCGCCGCACAGTCTGTTCCCGGTATGCCGGGGCGAACTGGATGAAATCATTGGTATCGTACGGGCCAAAGAGATGCTGGTGGCGCTGGAGGCCGGTGAGAACGTCGCCGCATTAGCCTCGGCTTCGCCGGCGATTGTGGTCCCGGAAACGCTGGATCCTATCAATCTGCTGGGGGTGCTGCGTCGCGCTCGCGGAAGCTTCGTCATCGTGACCAACGAGTTTGGCGTGGTGCAGGGGCTGGTGACGCCGCTGGATGTCCTTGAAGCCATCGCCGGGGAGTTCCCTGATGCCGATGAGACGCCGGAAATCGTCGCGGATGGCGACGGTTGGCTGATTAAAGGATCAACCGATCTGCATGCCTTACAGCAGGCGGTCGGGCTCGATGACATCGTCGATGAAGATGAGGATATTGCGACGGTAGCCGGACTGGTCATTGCCGTGAACGGCCATATACCGCGTACCGGCGATATTGTTGAGCGGGCGCCGCTGCAGTTTACCGTTCTCGAAGCGAACGACTATCGTGTCGATCTGGTGCGCGTAGTCAAAACGGTGCATGACAGCCAGGAAGAAGAATAATCCTCCGGTGTCGTCAAACTGATCGGCCGGTCTCCGCTGGAGGCCGGCCGGTTTTATTATCTGCCATCGCCTCGACCTGACGTCGGGCCGCCAGCCACTGCGGAAAGTCTTCAACCGGCATCGGCCTGGCATAGTAAAATCCCTGCAGAATATCAACGCCGTGGCGCCGCAAATATTCGTCCTGCTGCCGGGTCTCCACACCTTCTGCCACCGTCACAATATTCAGCCGGTGCGCCAGCGCAATAATGATATCCGTTACCGTCGCATTCACGCTGTCGATACCGATAGCGCTGGTAAAGGATTTATCAATTTTGAGCACGTCAGGCCGCAGTTTTTCCAGCCAGGAGAGCGAGCTGTTGCCGGTGCCAAAGTCATCGATAGCCAGGTGCACGCCTCTGAAATGCAGATGTTCCGCCATGTGGTGATCGCCGTCCTGAAGCACGTCCCGCTCGGTGAGTTCAACCACCAGCTGCTGCACCGGGTAGGCGCTGAACCAGAGTTTATGCAGATCGCGCAGCAGTTCACCCTCGGCAAAATGGCGAGCGGCGACATTAATCGAAATGTGAAAATGTTTATCGTGGGGGAATAGCGAAAGCTGGCGTGCGGTTTCTGCAATGACATAGCGGGTGAGGGGAATGATCAGGTTGTAGCCTTCGGCGATAGGAATGAACACATCCGGCGATATGTTTCCCCGTCGCGGATTGTTCCAGCGGAGTAAAATCTCGACGCCGGTACATTTTCCCGAATGCAGATCCTTCAACGGTTGGCACCACAGCTTGAATTCGCGGGCGGCGATGCCGAGGCTGATTTCCCGGGAAAAACTCATCCTGCCCGCGGTAGCCAGCCAGGCTATTCCGGTCATCAGTAGACTCAGGATCAGCGCCAGCGGCAGTTCGCCCGGCAGTTCGTGGAGGGCGATAGCGGAAGCGCCGGGACCGCTGACGTTGATGGCAAACGGGAACTGGGTCGAATGTTGACGGTATATCACAGACTCGCCGGGAAGCACCGGATGATCAACCACCCCGGTCCCGCTGATAAAGTTGCGGGGGCCGACGCTCAGTCCAATACCGGTAATCAACGATGATTTTGCGTTGAGAATTAACTCTCCCAGCAGCTCAATATTGATGATCATCATCACGCCGTCGGCGCTATTGAACGCCGAGGGATACCATTGAATTAAGATGGGCGAACCGACCAGCAGCGTGTTATCGGTTGAAAAAGCCAGCAGCTCCCGCTGGACTGGCAGGTCGGGTTGCAGCTGATGAATAGAGACGTTGCGATCGCCAAAGATGCTGGAGCAGTAGAGAATATTCGACTTAACCAGCACGATCGAACGCACGGTCTGTAGCGAGGCCGCCAGTTTGCGCAGCGGCAGACGCACATCCTCGCAGGGTTTCCCCACCAGCTGAAGCAGCGAAAGGTGTTGTTCCGATAACGGGCGTAAAATTTTATCCATCGCCACCACCATTTTATTGGTGGTCATCTGGACACGCTGCTGATTTAAACTACGCTGCGAAATAAATCGGATCGCCAACGTGGTCGTCAACGTCAGGAGCGCAACAATCAAACAAATGACAATCCGCTTACGACGGTATGTCGAAATGACCTTTTGTGCATTTTGCATGCGCGACACCCTGTCGACTCTTTGTGTGGAGTAGAATAACAACCGCCATTCAGCAAGTGTAGTGGGTGTAAATAAATAACCGAGAAAAATGCGCCCGGAAGGGCGCATTTGATGGGGAGAGTTTAGTCACACTGAACTTTGATTGCCAGACCACCGCGAGAGGTTTCGCGATACTTGGCGTTCATGTCTTTACCGGTCTCATACATGGTCTCAATAACTTTATCGAGAGAGACGCGCGGTTCGCTGGTGCGACGCATGGCCATACGCGCGGCGTTGATCGCCTTCACGGATGCAATCGCGTTACGTTCGATGCACGGAACCTGTACCTGGCCGGCAACCGGGTCGCAGGTGAGGCCCAGGTTATGCTCCATCCCGATTTCTGCCGCGACACAAACCTGTTCCGGGCTGGCGCCAAGAAGTTCGGCAAGACCGGCTGCCGCCATGGAGCAGGCCACGCCAACTTCACCCTGACAGCCGACTTCCGCGCCAGAAATAGAGGCGTTCATCTTGTACAGGGTGCCAACGGCGCCGGAGGCCATAAAGTAGCGAATATAAATATCCGGGCTGACCGATTCGATAAAATGATCGTAGTAGGCGAGTACCGCCGGTACGATTCCGCAGGCGCCGTTTGTGGGGGCCGTCACCACGCGTCCGCCGGCAGCGTTCTCTTCGTTTACGGCCAGGGCGAACATATTCACCCAGTCAACGACGTTCATCGGGTCGTTTGACAGCTTATCGCTGGCTACCAGCAGACGACGCAGCGCAGAGGCGCGACGAGGAACTCGCAGCGGGCCAGGCAGCACGCCTTCGGTATTCATCCCGCGATCGATACAGGCGCGCATGGTCTGCCAGACGTGAGCAAAATAGTCTTCAATCTCTTTTTTGCTGTGGAGAGCCAGCTCGTTTTGCATCACCATGCCGGAGAGCGACAGCCCGGTCTCCTTGCAATAGGCCAGCATCTCCTGCGCCGATTTGTACGGGTAAGGCACGCACAGTTCGTTGGCACTTTCTTTACCGAAGTGCTCTTCGTCGACGATAAAACCGCCGCCAATAGAGTAGTACGTTTTGCTGTAGATCTCTTTGTCGCCCGCCCAGGCATGAATCGTCATGCCGTTCTCGTGCAGCGGCAGGTTGTCGCTACGAAAGCGCATGCCGTCATCCGCCGGGAAGTCAACTTCATGCTGCCCTTGTGCCAGCAGCAGACGCCCGCGGGTTTCAACGTCGCGGATAAATGCCGGTATCGCGTCAATATCGACCGTATCGGGCTGATTGCCCGCCAGTCCCATAATAATGGCGATATCCGTATGGTGGCCTTTGCCGGTTAATGACAGTGAGCCGTAGACGTCAACCGCCACGCGCGTCACTTCATTAAGCAATCCCTTTTCGACCAGGTCATCGACGAACTGTTTACCGGCCTTCATCGGGCCTACAGTATGGGAAGATGAGGGACCAATCCCCACCTTGAACATGTCGAATATACTAATCACGATAATACTCCTGACAGGGTTACCGCAGCGGCGGTAACGATGTGATAACTGCGCATAGTGTAAGAGGGAACCGCACCATCAGCTTAACTATTCACATGAATTAAACTAATGGATAACGGTGAATTTACTAATGGTGAGAGCGCATTCTCATTTTGAGTATATACCCGAAACAGATACCCCGACGACGGGGATAGCGACGGGTCCGAAGCGAGGGAGGCGGCCGGAATTTCAGCCGCGTCAGGCATGATGAAGAAAACTAAGGTTTAGTCCCGATTTGCAGCGCCAGTTCGCGAATAATACCGGCGGTCATTCCCCAGACGAAATAGTGCTGATACCACGACAGCCAGACGCGATGCGAGTTACCGCGGCGGTGAATATCCAGCGGGTGGTAGCGTCCAAGACGCAGCGCTTCAGCGAGCGGCATCTCGAACACCGCAGCGACCTCATCCAGACTGGCGTGATAGTGGAGATTCGGCGGAATGATGCCGACCACCGGCGTGACCTGGAAACCGGTCACGCTGTCTACCGGCGGCAGCACGCCGATAATCTCGACCGACCCGGGGGGAATGGCGACCTCTTCCTGCGCTTCGCGCAGCGCGGCGGCAATCAGCGTGGCATCGGTGGCATCCACGGCGCCGCCGGGGAAGGCAACCTGACCGGCGTGTTTACGTAGCCGCGGCGAGCGTTGGGTTAACAGCAGTCCCGGCTGCGGACGACGAACGATAGGCACCAGCACCGCAGCCTGGCGCTGATTCAGCGCATTGCGCGAGGGCTGCGGGCGCAGTAATTGAAAACGCGAAAGAAAGTCGTCCAGCTCAAGGGCGCCATCCGCCATGTTCTAGCTCTCCAGTTGTTGCAAAATACGATTAACTTTATCAAACGTTTCCTGATATTCGGCCGCTTCTTCGCTGTCCGCCACGATGCCGCCGCCGGCGGAACAGTACAGTTGACCGTGCCAGGCCGTCAGCGTACGAATAGTAATACTGGTATCCATATTGCCACACAGGCTCAGATAGCCGATACTGCCGCACCACGCATTGCGGCGCTGCGGTTCGAGCTCATCGATGATCTGCATCGCCCGCACTTTGGGCGCGCCGGTAATCGACCCGCCGGGGAAGGCCGCACGCAGCAGGTCGCTGGCATGCAGATGAGCCGGCAACCGGGCGGTAATGGTGCTCACCAGGTGGTGCACCGCCGGGAACGGCTCAACCACAAACAGCTCCGGAACCCGTACGCTACCGGCTTCGGCAACCCGACCGATGTCATTACGCATCAGATCGACAATCATCAAATTCTCCGCCCGATCTTTAGGCGAGCTGGCCAGCTTCTCCGCCTGACGGGCGTCCTGCTGCGGATCGGCCAGACGCGGCAGCGTACCCTTAATCGGGCGGGTCTGAATTTCGCCCTGGCGAAGCTGGATAAAGCGTTCCGGCGAAAGGCTGAGTACGGCGCCGTCCTGCAGACGAATAAAGGCGCTGAACGGCGCGCGATTGACGCGGTTCAACTGGCAAAATGCCTGCCACTCATCGCCGCGATAGCTGGCCTGAAAGCGCTGAGCCAGGTTGACCTGATAGCAGTCGCCGCTGTGCAGCCAGGTCTGAATCTGACGAAATTTTTCTCCGTACTGTTCGCGGCTCATATTGGAGCGCCAGGCGGACGTCAGCGCAAACGGGGTCGTTGGCGCGGCAGACTGCGCCTCCAGCCAACGCAGGCGGGCGTGCGGATCGCCATAGCTGAGCAGCGACACTTCGCGGCGCTGGTGATCGACAATCAGCGCCCAGTCATAAATACCGACGGCCATATCCGGCAGCGCGATATCCGCGACGGCGTGCGCGGGCAGAGATTCAAAACGGCGTCCTAAATCATAGCCGAATAACCCCAGCGCGCCGCCGAGGAACGGCAGATGAGGATGCGCCTGTGGCTTTAATCCGCAGCGATCCAGCTGCGTCTGCAGCAGCGTCAGGGGATCGGCCGTTGAGCTGCTCTGCGTCTGACCGTCATCCACCGTGGTTATTTCACCGCGGGTCAGCAGCGTCGTGAGCGGATCGGCGACGATAATGTCAAAACGGTTATGCGGATGGTCAGCAAAACCAGAATGCAGCAGCATCGCCCACGGGGTTGTGCTTAAAGGAGTAAAGTAACGCTCGGCAGCATCCGGGTGCCATGGCAGGGTAATAATAGCGGGGGACAACATCTTCCTCGATCCTAATCGTCACCGTCCTCTGGAAAATCAGGCGGGCGGCATGAAATAATTACGCCACACAATGTAGCAGGAGTGAGTCATGTTTGCAGGTTTACCTTCGCTGAGCCACGAGCAGCAGCAAAAAGCGGTAGAACGTATTCAGGAGCTGATGGCTAACGGGATGAGTAGCGGTGAAGCCATTGCGCTGGTGGCGAGCGAACTGCGCGCCACGCATACCGGCGACCGGATCGTAGCGCGCTTTGAAGATGAAGACGAAGACGAGTAATTACACCGCGGCGATAATTTTAATTTCGACTTTGTATTCAGGCTTCATTAACGCGGCCTGAACGGTGCAGCGTACCGGGGCGTGACCGGCAACCACCCAGGCGTCCCAGGCTTTATTCATGGCGGCAAAATCGCTTTTGTCCGCCAGGAAAATGGTGGCATCAAGAATACGTGACTTGTTGCTGCCCTGTTTTTCCAGCACCGCGTCAATCTGCGCCAGGGTGTTCGCGGTTTGCTCACAGGCGTCCGCGTCAAGGTTGGCCGGTACGCCGGTGTAGTAAAGGGTCTGGTTGTGGATGACGACATCAGACCAGCGGGCTTCCGCATCGATACGCGTAATTGTCATTTTCATTTCCTTCGGTTTTATTCCATCAGACAGCGGCAAGACTGCCATAATGTTCTGCCCACGTCACTACCCGGGCTGGTGAAACGACGCCCTCCCTGACATAATCACTGTCCAAATAACCAGGGGGCAATGTGATCGACGATTTTGCAGCAGACGGCCAGCTGGCCAGCGCGATTGCGGGATTTAAACCACGCGAGCCGCAGCGTCAGATGGCTTTCGCCGTCGCCAGCGCGATTGAAGAAACCCGTCCGCTGGTGGTTGAGGCGGGGACCGGGACCGGGAAAACCTACGCCTACCTGGCGCCTGCGCTCCGCGCCAATAAGAAAGTCATTATCTCCACCGGCTCGAAAGCGCTACAGGATCAGCTCTACAGTCGGGATTTACCCACTGTCGCTAAAGCGCTGAAGTACACCGGTAAGCTGGCCCTGCTGAAAGGGCGTTCGAACTACCTGTGCCTGGAGCGGCTGGAACAGCAGGCGCTCGCCGGCGGCGACCTGCCGGTGCAAACCCTCAGCGATGTCATTCTGCTGCGTTCGTGGTCTAACCAGACCGTCGATGGCGATATCAGCACCTGCGTTAGCGTGGCCGAAGATTCCCAGGCCTGGCCGCTGGTCACCAGTACCAACGATAACTGCCTCGGCAGCGACTGCCCGTTATATAAAGACTGTTTTGTGGTGAAGGCGCGGAAAAAGGCGATGGATGCTGACGTGGTCGTCGTCAACCACCATCTGTTCCTCGCCGATATGGTGGTCAAAGAGAGCGGATTTGCCGAGCTGATTCCCGAAGCGGAAGTGATGATCTTCGACGAAGCGCATCAGCTACCGGACATCGCCAGCCAGTACTTCGGCCAGTCGCTCTCCAGCCGCCAGCTGCTGGACCTGGCGAAAGATATCACCATTGCTTATCGCACCGAACTCAAAGACACCCAGCAACTGCAGAAATGCGCCGACCGCCTGGCCCAGAGCGCGCAGGATTTTCGCCTGCAGCTGGGGGAACCCGGCTATCGCGGCAACCTGCGCGAGCTGCTGGCGGATAACAACATTCAGCGCGCGCTGCTGCTGCTTGATGATGCGCTCGAACTCTGTTACGACGTGGCAAAGCTGTCGCTGGGCCGCTCGGCGCTGCTCGACGCCGCCTTTGAGCGGGCCACCGTCTACCGCGGCCGCCTGAAGCGGCTCAAAGAGACCAACCAGCCCGGCTTTAGCTACTGGTATGAGTGCACTTCGCGTAATTTTACTCTGGCGCTGACTCCGCTGACGGTAGCGGATAAGTTTAAAGAGGTGATGGCGCAAAAATCGGGGAGCTGGATTTTTACCTCGGCGACGCTCTCGGTCAATGACGATTTGCACCACTTTACCGATCGCCTGGGGATTGGCGAAGCGCAAACGCTGCTGCTGCCCAGCCCCTTTGATTATGCCCATCAGGCGCTGCTGTGCGTACCGCGCAATTTACCTTTGCCGAACCAGCCCGGCGCGGCGCGCCATCTGGCGGCGATGCTCAAACCGCTGATTGAGGCCAACGACGGGCGCTGCTTTATGCTCTGCACCTCGCACGCCATGATGCGCGATCTGGCGGAACAGTTCCGCGCCACCATGACGCTGCCGGTGCTCCTGCAGGGAGAAACCAGCAAAGGTCAGCTTTTACAGCAGTTCGTCAGCGCCGGAAATGCGCTGCTGGTGGCGACCAGCAGCTTCTGGGAAGGGGTGGACGTGCGCGGCGATGCGCTTTCGCTGGTGATTATCGACAAACTGCCGTTCACCTCGCCGGACGATCCGCTACTCAAAGCGCGGATGGAAGATTGTCGCCTGCGCGGCGGCGATCCTTTTGACGAGGTCCAGCTACCGGACGCGGTGATTACCCTTAAACAGGGGGTGGGGCGCCTGATTCGCGACATCGACGATCGCGGGGTACTGGTTATCTGCGACAACCGTCTGGTGATGCGTCCCTACGGCGCGGTCTTCCTCGCTAGCCTTCCGCCTGCGCCGCGCACGCGCGATATCCGCCGGGCGGTGCGTTTTCTTGCGGTGCCGCCGGCGAGGTAATCCGGCGCAAAATGTGGTAAGCTGCGCGCCATTTTGTCAATCTGCTAGAGCGAGAGCGCGACAACTCATGCGAATTTTGGCTATCGATACCGCCACGGAGGCCTGCTCCGCGGCGCTGTGGAATGATGGCACCCTCAGTGCTCATTTTGAAATCTGCCCCCGTGAACATACCCAACGTATCCTGCCCCTGGTGCAGGATGTCCTCAATGAAAGCGGAACGCTATTGACCGAGCTTGATGCGCTGGCCTTTGGCCGCGGGCCGGGGAGCTTCACCGGCGTGCGTATCGGCATCGGTATCGCGCAGGGGCTGGCGCTGGGGGCCGGGCTGCCGATGATCGGCGTATCTACGCTGGCGACCATGGCGCAGGGCGCGTGGCGGAAAAACGGCGCCACCCGCGTGCTGGCGGCCATCGACGCCAGAATGGGCGAAGTCTACTGGGCGGAATATCAGCGCGATGAGCAGGGCGTCTGGCACGGCGAAGAGAGCGAGGCGGTGCTGAAGCCGGAAGCGGTTCGCGAGCGGCTTCAGCGGCTGGAAGGCGAGTGGGCCACCGTGGGCACCGGCTGGCAGGCGTGGCCGGATATGGCTCGCGACTGCGGTTTAACGCTCGTCGATGGCGACATTCAGCTGCCTGAAGCGCAGGATATGCTGCCGCTGGCCTGCCACCTGTTTACGGCGGGAAAAACCGTGGCCGTCGAACACGCTGAGCCAGTTTATTTACGTAATGAAGTGGCGTGGAAGAAACTTCCTGGCCGCGAGTGAATCTCAGTAACTATATGTCTGAGAAGAAGGAAGGAGTCGCGTCATGGCGGGTCAAAAAAGGGTAGTGCGTTGGTTAGTCGCGGCAGCAGTCGTTGCTGCGCTGAGCGGGTGCGCTTCGGTGCCGGATGCCATTAAGGGCACCACCCCGACGCCGCAGCAGGATTTAGTCCGCGTGATGAACGCGCCGCAGCTGTATGTCGGTCAGGAGGCGCGTTTTGGCGGTAAGGTCGTCAGCGTGCAGAATCAGCAGGGTAAAACTCGCCTGGAAATTGCCACCGTTCAGCTTGACGACGCCGCGCGTCCGGAGCTGGGCGAGCCATCGCGCGGGCGTATTTTTGCCGACGTGAACGGCTTTATCGACCCGGTGGATTTTCGCGGACAGCTGGTTACCGTGGTTGGCCCGATCGTCGGCGTCGTCGACGGTAAAGTGGGCAATACGCCGTATAAATTCATGCTGATGAACGCCTCCGGCTACAAACGCTGGAACGTAGTCCAGCAGGTGGTCATGCCGCCGCAGCCGATGATGGACCCGTGGATGTTCGGCCCGCGCCCGTGGGGCTACGGGTACGGCGGCTGGGGCTGGTATAACCCCGGTCCTGCCGAAGTCAGAAACGTTGTAACCGAATGATTTTGTAGTCTTTGTAAGCAAAAAGAAACAGCGGCTGGTCCGCTGTTTCTTCGTTTTCAGTCAAATAAGAAAAATAAATAGTGACGCGCTTCGCAACCTGTACAACGGCTAATTAATAAACT
>OIXV01003630.1_pt1 | contig 11183 bp, 9 predicted proteins | sample 1587771 | NCBI WGS metagenome assembly OIXV01 (sample SAMEA3888893, study PRJEB22519) | human gut metagenome | biome: human gut; feature: human-associated habitat; material: faeces | place: Denmark | collected 2010
CGAAGGCTGACCTGTGGCTGGCGGAATACTACGATCAGCGTCTGGTGAAACCGGAACTGTGGAAGCTGGGCGAAGAGCTGCGTGAACTGCTGTCCGCCGATATCAACGTGGTACTGGCAATCGCCAACGACTCCCACCTGATGGCCGACCTGCCGTGGATCGCGGAGTCCATCCAGCTACGTAATATCTATACCGACCCGCTGAACGTGCTCCAGGCCGAGCTGCTCCATCGTTCACGTCTGGCGGAAGAGAAAGGTGAAAAACCGGACCCGCGCGTTGAGCAAGCGCTGATGGTCACCATCGCAGGCGTTGCAGCAGGCATGCGTAACACCGGCTAGTTCGCCTTGAAAAACCTGTAGCCCGGCTAAGCGTAGCGCGAGCCGGGTTAAAAACCATAGCTCCGGTAAGCATCGCGTTTACCGGAGCTTTTTTTATTAGTGGTGCAGCATTTCGTCGACAATCTGCTCTTTATGCAGGGCATAAGGATAGTAGGTTGGCCAGTTATCCATCTCTTTCAGCAGCGCTTCCTGGGACTCATTGCCCATAAAGATATGGAAATGTTGGGACTTGCGCGGCGCGATGGTGTGATCGCTAAACTGAACAAACTTCGGCGCTTTTGAATCCGCCTGCTGGCATTCGAACAGGTAGCGCACGCCTTTTTTACCGGATGCGTAGGTCAGAATTTTGTAGCCGGAATAGGCGTACCGGCAGGCGTTGACAGTTTTCCCGACGTGAAACTCCATGACGTTATCTTCGATACCAATCTGGTCCACATCGGTAGCGTAGCCCTTCTTATAATACTCCCGATATTCCGCCACGCTTTTACCGGCTTTTTTGGCCTTCTGCTCCAGCACGGCATCTAAATCGCCGTTCAGCAGATAGGGATTAACCGACTGCCAGATACCCTCCCAGTCGCTCAGCGCCCTGTCCTTTACGTCCTGGTCGGCAAAAATGCCTTCACTCGCCTTCTGCTCGGCTTCGGTCAGCGCCGGGCCATGGCTATGGTGGCCGTGGGCAACCGCCTGACTGTTCGCCAGTACCAGGCTAATACCAAGCATAAGTGCGGAAATCTTTCGGGTCATCACTCTCTCCTGAGTTTAGGTTTGCAATAATATGTTACGATATAACATATCAATCAAATCTTACAACTCTCTTCGCAGAAAAATCGCGCGGCTTTTCCCTCTGCCAGTTTGTTAGGTATGATGAAACGGGATCGCGCAACGCGGAGAGAGAATGGATAGCGACATTAATCAGGCCATTGATTCTTTTATTAAAGGCCCGGCGGTAATCGGCAAAGTCCACTTTTCCACAGAATCCAGACCGGCTTCTGGGAAAGCGCTAAGCGTCGATTTTCCGCGCCTCGAAATCATGCTTGCGGGCCAGCTTCGCGATCCGGCGATTAAGGCCGACCAGGCGCAGCTGACGCCGCACGATGTGCTGTACGTCCCCGCAGGCGGATGGAATGACCCGCAGTGGCTGATGCCCTCCACGCTGTTAACTGTCTTGTTTGGTAAGCAGCAGCTGGAATTCGTCCTACGCCACTGGGACGGCAGCGCGCTTAACGTGCTGGATAAACAGCAGGTTCCTCGCCGCGGCCCCCGGGTTGGATCGTTTCTGCTGCAGGCGCTGAATGAAATGCAGATGCAGCCGCAGGAACAGCACACGGCCCGCTGTATTGTCACCAGCCTGCTCAGCCACTGTGCCGATCTGCTGGGCAGCCAGGTACAAACGTCATCGCGCAGCCAGGCGCTTTTTGAAGCAATTCGTAAACATATTGATGCCCATTTTGCCGACCCGTTAACCCGCGAGTCGGTGGCGCAGGCGTTTTATCTCTCACCAAACTATCTTTCCCATTTGTTCCAGAAATGCGGGCCAATGGGCTTTAACGAATATCTGAATCACATCCGTCTGGAGCAGGCCAGAATGCTGCTAAAAGGCCACGATATGAAAGTGAAAGATATCGCCCACGCCTGTGGTTTCGCCGACAGCAACTACTTCTGCCGCCTGTTTCGCAAAAACACCGAGCGCTCGCCGTCGGAGTATCGCCGTCAGTATCACAGCCAGCTGACGGAAAAAACGGCTTCGCTAAAAAACTAGATTTTTGTGTGTTAAACCTGACTTTTGTGCGCTCTTATTTTCCCATTTTAATCCGGGTGGCGGGATAAATGTGATCTAAATCATCCTTAACCGCAATGCGTACATTTATCCAGTTTTTGGCAAATTTGTCATCTGGCGACCCTTCGCGTGAAAGCCGTATTCTTTCCTCAACGACACTACCGAATTAAGCATTGAGGAAAGCATCATGGAACTCTATCTGGACACCGCAAACGTAGCAGAAGTTGAACGCCTGGCGCGCATCTACCCGCTGGCCGGCGTGACCACCAACCCGAGCATTATCGCAGCCGGTAAAACGCCGGTTTGGGATGTTCTTCCGCGCCTGCAAAAAGCCGTCGGTCCGGAAGGTATTCTGTTCGCCCAGACCATGAGCCGCGACGCGCAGGGCATGGTGGAAGAAGCCAAACGCCTGAGTAACGCCGTCCCCGGTATCGTGGTAAAAATCCCGGTCACCGCCGAAGGCCTTGCCGCTATCAAGCAGTTGAAAAAAGAAGGTATCCCCACGCTGGGTACGGCGGTATATAGCGCATCTCAGGGCCTGCTGGCCGCGCTGGCCGGGGCAAAATATGTGGCGCCGTACGTTAACCGCGTCGACGCCCAGGGCGGTGACGGCATCCGCATGGTCCAGGAGCTACAGTCCCTGCTGGAGCTGCATGCGCCGGAAAGCAAAGTGCTGGCCGCCAGCTTTAAGACGCCGCGCCAGGCGCTGGATTGCCTGTTAGCAGGCTGCGAAGCGATCACCCTTCCGTTAGATGTAGCGCAACAAATGCTCGGCACCCCTGCGGTAGAGTCAGCTATTGAGAAGTTTGAGCAGGACTGGAATAACGCCTTTGGAACGCTAAACCTGTAACCCGATCGGCGAGCTGCCCAGGGGGTGGCATCACGGTCATCCAGGAGGAATAGAAATGGATCGCATTATTCAATCACCCGGTAAGTACATTCAGGGCGCGGACGTCATTACCCGCCTTGGTGGATACCTAAAGCCGCTGGCAGAACGCTGGCTCATCGTGGGCGATAAATTCGTACTCGGTTTTGCCGAAGAAAAACTGCGTAAAAGCCTGGCGGATGCGGGGCTGGCTGGCGAAATCGCACCGTTTGGCGGCGAATGCTCACATAACGAAATCAACCGCTTGCGTGATATTGCCGGTTCCGCCCGCTGCACCGCCGTGCTGGGTATCGGCGGCGGCAAGACGCTGGATACCGCAAAAGCATTAGCACACTTTATGAATCTGCCGGTGGTTATTGCCCCGACGATTGCCTCCACCGACGCGCCGTGCAGCGCGCTCTCGGTCATCTATACCGATGACGGCGAGTTTGATAGCTACCTGATGCTGCCGCGCAACCCGAACATGGTCATTGTCGATACGCAAATCGTTGCTGGCGCCCCGGCGCGCCTGCTGGCAGCCGGTATCGGTGATGCGCTGGCGACCTGGTTTGAAGCGCGTGCCTGCTCCCGCAGCGGCGCGACCACCATGGCGGGCGGAAAATGCACCCAGGCGGCGCTGGCGCTGGCTGAACTGTGCTACAACACGCTGGTTGAAGAGGGCGAAAAAGCGATGCTGGCGGCGGAGCAGCACGTGGTGACGCCGGCGCTGGAACGGGTGATTGAAGCCAACACCTATCTGAGCGGCGTCGGCTTTGAAAGCGGCGGCCTGGCGGCTGCGCACGCTATCCATAACGGTCTGACCGCTATTCCGGACGCTCACCACTACTATCATGGTGAAAAAGTGGCTTTCGGTACGCTTACGCAGCTGGTACTGGAAAACGCGCCGGTGGAAGAGATCGAAACCGTAGCGGCGCTGTGCCATAGCGTCGGGCTGCCTATCACCCTGGCGCAGCTGGATATTAAAGTCGATATCCCGGGCAAAATGCGTACCGTGGCGGAAGCCGCCTGCGCGGAAGGTGAAACCATCCACAATATGCCCGGCGGCGCGACGCCGGATCAGGTCTATGCCGCGCTTCTGGTGGCCGACCAGTACGGTCAACGCTTCCTGCAAGAGTGGGAATAACCCCTCGCGACATACCCGCCAGCAGGCGGGTATGTTCTTTTCGCCCGCCATTGCCCGCCAAAACGATGTATTTTATAGTGCGATTTTCCTTTGGGTGAATCGTAGATATGCAGTCATCAAATCGAAGAATGAGCATTTACGCCATTTTGCAACAGGACAAAAAAGTCGTCGTCAATGACCTCGCCGAAAAGTTCGGCGTCACCAAAATGACCATCCGTCGCGATCTCTCTTTCTTTGAAAAACAAGGCATTGTAAAAACAACCTACGGTGGAGCCTACTTAACCCGCGGCGCCAGCGTCGAGCCCGGCTTTCAGCTGCAATCGATACAAATGGCCGATGATAAGCACCTGATTGGCCAGAAAGCCGCCGAGCAGGTTGAAGATGGCGACACGATTATTATCGACTGCGGCACCACGCCGCTGGCGCTCGCTCATTTTATTTTCGATAAGAAAATCATGGTGATAACCAACTCCATTCCGGTGGTTAATCTCCTGAAAGGAAGAAAAAATATCAAGTTGATCGTCGCGCCCGGTGAATATGAAGACGCCAGCCAGGGAATGGTCTCTTTCAGTACCGCCGACTTCTTTCGTCATATCCACGCCGACAAAGTCTTCCTCAGCACTCAGGGCGTCAACGATCTTGGAGAGCTGACGGTTCCTGAAATGACCGATGCCCACGTCAAACAAGCGCTGATGCGCGCCGGGCGGCAAAAAATCCTGCTGGCGGACAGCAGTAAATTTGGTCAAACGTTCCTTGCAGGCCATGCCCGCCTGGCAGACCTTGACCTCGTTATCAGCCAGACCGGCCTCTCCCCCGATATCCTCTCTCTGATGCAAACGCAAAACGTACCGCTGCTGCTGGCGGATAGTCACCTCTGATGGCACAGGCGCCCCGTTTTACCGCCCGTAAAGATGTTTTAAGGAAATAACCAGAACAAGCGGCGCCGAAGATGTTTTGACGCCGCAGAGAGAAGAGAAGGACGGGGAAATCTGAAGCCTGCTTACGCCGGGCGCACGCCTAAAGTGTGGCAAATCGCGTAGCTCATTTCCGCGCGGTTCAGGGTATAGAAATGGAAATCCTTCACCCCTTCGCGGCTGAGAATCTTCACCATATCCATGGCGATGTTCGCCCCCACCAGCTGGCGGGTTTCGGCGTCATTGTCCAGACCTTCGAACATTTTCGCCATCCACGTCGGGATACGCACGTTGGTCATATCGGCAAATTTTTTCGCCTGCCTGAAGTTAGAGACCGGCAGAATGCCCGGAATAATTTCGACGTCGATACCCGCCGAGACGCAGCGGTCGCGAAAACGCAGGTAGCTTTCAACATCAAAGAAAAACTGGGTAATCGCGCGATTTGCTCCGGCTTCGACCTTGCGCTTCAGGTTAAGCAGATCGGCCTGCGCGCTTTTGGCTTCCGGATGGACTTCCGGATAAGCCGCAACGGAAATATCAAAGTCCCCGACCTCTTTCAGCAGAGTCACCAGGTCGGCCGCGTACATATCCGGCTTACCGCTGCCAGGCGGCAGGTCGCCACGCAGCGCAACGATATGGCGAATTCCGCTATCCCAGTAATCTTTAGCAATGGTACGCAGCTCATCGCGGCTGGCATCGATACAGGTCAGATGCGGGGCGGCTTCCAGACCGGTACGCTCTTTAATACCTTTGATAATGCTATGGGTGCGGTCACGTTCACCGGAGTTAGCGCCGTAGGTCACGGAGACAAACTTCGGCTTCAGGCTGCTCAGGCGATCGATGGATTTCCAGAGGGTTTGCTCCATTTCACTGGTACGCGGCGGAAAGAATTCAAAGGAGACGTTAATCTGGCCCTGCACTTCCGCCAGGCTCTGATTCAGGGCTTCCCGCTGATTGGCGTGAAAAAAGCTCATACCTTACCTCATCAATCGCATTTTATTGTTTGTTGTGTCGCGAACTTCTATACGTTTAGACGTCCAGATGTAAAAATGACGGAAAAGGGCATCCGCGTCAATAGAAAAATCAGCGTAAACAGTGAGGAATATTCAGCCAGGATGAAATTAATTCATCTCTTTTTCGCTAAGGCAATGATTTTTCAACGACTGCTGTTACCCTTTCCCGTACCCTCTCATTTGCGGGCAACGTCACCATTCCCAGCCTAAGCGGAAGCTGCTGGCTGGCATCCTGCAAAGGACAAAAGACGACCCCCTGTCGCTGAATCGCGGAAAAAGAGGCCGGCAGGAGGATCATGCCTTCTCCGCGCGCAATCCGCGCCAGCAGAACATCATGCTCGGCAGGCTCCTCCACGTAGGTGGGCACATAGCCTGCCCGGTCAAAAATACGTCGCGTATAGTCAAAAAAATCGGGATTACGCTCGCGTTTAAACCAGAACAGCGGCCGATGATTGAGTGCGCTTAACGTCAGCTCCGCCCTGGCGGCCTCCGGCCAGGATGCAGGTAGCGCCGCGATAAGCGGCTCCTGGTAAGACAAAGGATGCAGGTGAAGCCCCTCGGTATTCAGCGGCAGCGCCACCAGCGCCGCATCGAGCTTGCCCTTTCGCACCAGTTGGGCCAACGCCGGTGATGACTGACGAGTGATGTGCAATGCGCCGGTGTACTCACCCAGAGCGGATTCCGCGGCGGCGAAAACGCCTTGCTCAAAGGCGGTGGTCAACCCCAGACGCAGAGGCTGCTGCGCGGGCGCAGAGAGCTGGCTCAACGCCGCCAGGGTGCGATCCTGAAGCGCCAGCAGAGGCCGAATGATATCCAGCACCCGTCTTCCCTCGTCGGTAAGGATCAGACCTTTGGTATGCCGCAAGAATAGCGTTACCCCCAGCTGAGTTTCCAGATGGCGAATATGACGGCTCAGCGGCGGCTGCGAAATAAATAGCCGCTGCGCGGCCCGGCTGATGTTATTTTCCTCCGCCACCACCGCAAAGTAGCGCAGCAGGCGAATATCCAGAGTGTGTAAACGTGAATTTGTCATACTGAAAAGGTATCACGAAAAGGGTATTACTCAAGTCAGGAAAACTTCCCTAACCTTCCTCATTACGCATCATCACACTGAGGAAAAGCCATGACCAGCGAACGTTATACCATCGGACGAGAAATGCTACAGCGCGTGGACGGCAAAGGCGGCGACGCCGTCGTCAACAGCCTGAAGGATATCGCCCCCGATTTTGCCCGCTATCTGATTGAGTTCCCCTTCGGCGATATTTACGCCAGGCCAGGACTCGATTTACGCAGCCGTGAAATTGCCACTATCGCCGCGCTCACGGCGCTCGGCAATGCCGCGCCGCAGCTAAAAGTGCATATTGCCGCCGGGTTAAATGTCGGGCTGACGCAGGAAGAGATTACGGAAGTGATCATGCAGATGGCGGTCTATGCCGGATTCCCGGCGGCCCTGAATGGCCTGTTTGCCGCCAAAGAAGTTTTCGCGGCGCACTAAGGTGAAAAGACCAGGCGTTGCCTGGTCTTTAATTTATGGCTACAGCAGCTGCGCCAGACGGTTGATATCCGACTGAATCGCCCCGGCGGTCACATCACGACCGGCGCCCGGACCGCGGATCACCAGCGGGTTATCGCGATACCAGCGGCTCTCGATAGCAAAGACGTTATCACACGGCAGCAGCGCCGCCAGCGGATGCTCTTCGCGCACCGCTTCAACGCCGACGCGGGCTTTACCGTTAGCGTCAAAGCGCGCGACATAGCGCAGCACCAGGCCCATTTCGCGCGCCGCTTCCAGACGCTGCAGCATCTGCTCGTTCAGCGCTTCGCCGTTCTCAAAGAAGTGATCGACAGACCCCTCTTCGCAGTGGGCGGGCACCAGCGACTCAACGCGCACCTGATCCGGCTCGATGTTGTAACCCGCCTCACGGGCCAGGATCACCAGCTTGCGCATGACGTCTTTCCCGGAGAGATCGACGCGCGGGTCCGGTTCCGTCAGCCCCTGCTGCCAGGCCTGATCGACGAGGTCTGTAAACGGCACGGTGCCGTCAAACTGCAGGAACAGCCATGAGAGGGTGCCGGAGAAAATACCGCTCAGCGCCAGAATGGTATCGCCGCTATCAATCAAATCGCGCACCGTATGGTTGACCGGTAAACCGGCGCCGACGGTGGCGTTGTACAGCCAGTGGCGCCCGGTCTTCTCGAACGCGTCGTGGATCTGGCGATACTTACTGCTGCTGCTGGCGCCAGCCAGCTTATTCGCGCTGATAACATGGAAACCATGGCTGGCGAAATCGAGGTACTGGTCGGCCAGCTGCGCGCTGGCGGTTACGTCCAGCACCACTAAATCATCGTACGGATGCGCGCGCATCCACAGGAACAGCGACTCTTCATCCTGCTCAACGGCCTCATCATTAAAGAAAGCCAGCGCGCGACTGGCATCAAGGCCTTCGTAATTAAGCAGGCTACGGCGACTATCCACGACCCCGGCAAGGATGAATTCAAACCCGGTGCGGGCGGAAAGCGTGGTCTGCTCGCGAGCGAACAGCTCCAGCCAGCGGGACCCGATATTACCTTTGCCAAACAGCACCAGGCCAATGCGTTTTTCCGCGCGGAACAACGACTGATGCAGCCCCTGAATAAGGCTTTCCGTCGGCCCGGCGCGCAGCACCGCGACCAGGCTGATGCCCTCTTCTGATTGCCAGGTAAACTCTACCGGCTGGCCCTTCAGCTGCTGCCAGAAGCGGTGGCAGTGCAGCGGATTGCGGGTCACGCCAGCGCCAACCATCGCCACCAGCGCCAGTTTCTGACGCAGGCGCAGCTCGCCCGGCAGCCCCGCTTCGTCCAGCAGCTTCAGCGCGCTGTCGGCCACTTCAGAGGTATAGCAGAACTGCAGCAGCTTACGGTCGGCGTGTACGCCAACCGCCAGCGGACGCAGCTGGGCGCGTTTTAAAATAGCGTCCAGCTCTTTATGCGCCAGTTTGAAATCCTGGCCGCCGGGTACCTGGAACTCAATCAGGCAGACATCATCATGGCTGGTCACGATACGCGCCCCGGTACCGGAAGCCAGCACGCGTTCGATGCGCGTTGAGCCCTGATCCGGGGTGTAGCTACAGCGTAATTGTAAATCGATATCGCTGCCGGAGACCGGCTGCAGCGTACGGGCATGCAGCACCGGCGCCGCCAGGCGGGCCAGTTCGCTGGCCTCATCCAGGCGCAGCAGCGGCAGCAGGCAGGCGTCTTTCACTTTACGCGGATCCGCGCTGTAGACCCCGGCCACGTCGCTCCAGATAGTGACGCGAGACGCCCCGGCCAGGGCGCCGATTTGGGTGGCGGAATAGTCGGAACCGTTACGCCCCAGCAGGACGGTTTCCCCGGCGTTGTTACGCGAAATAAAGCCGGTCACCACCAGACGCTTGTTCGGGTGCTGCGCTATCATCTGCTGCAAAAGCGGATAGGATAAACCTTCATCCACCTGCGGCTGCGCGGAGCGCTCGGCGCGCAGGAAGCTACGCGCATCCAGCCAGGCGGCTTCTACGCCAAGATGGTTCAGCACCGCCGCCATCAGGCGGGCCGACCAGACTTCGCCGTGACCGACGACTTCGGCGTATACCGCGTCGGTGACGCCGCCGTCAAGCAGCCCGGCAAGGCGCTCAAGATCCTGAATAAAGATGGCAATCAGCGTGTCGGCAGCGTCTGGTGACAGCAGTCCGGAGATGAGCTCCATCTGATAACGACGGAGCGATTGTTGCACCTGATGCGCAGAAAGGCGATCGGTCTGGCTGAGCTTCAGCCAGCTGATCAACTGGTTGGTGGTACTGCCGGCGGCAGAGACGACCATCATGTCGCCCGCCTGCGAATACTCCGTCATAATACCCGCGACGCGCAGGTAACATTTCGCATCCGCTAAACTACTCCCACCAAATTTGTGCAGCTGACGACCCTTCGCCCCTGCCTGCGCATTCACACTCATGTTTATTCCTCGTTTGCTGCCCGGAAGCCATTTTCCAGGTCGGCAATTAAATCTTCACCATCTTCAATACCGGTCGAAATACGCAGAAGCGTTTCTGAGATCCCGGCGGCCGCACGCGCCTCAGGCGCCATGCCCGCATGGGTCATCGTCGCTGCGTGGGAAATCAGACTTTCCACGCCGCCCAGCGATTCCGCCAGCGTAAACAGCGATAACCCGCTCAGGAAACGACGCAGCGTCTGCTCATCGCCATCCAGTTCGAAGCTTAACATCGCCCCAAAACCTTTTTGCTGACGCGCCGCAATCTCATGCCCCTGGTTTTCCGGCAGGGACGGATGGTACAGTTTTTTCACCAGCGGCTGGGATTTCAGATAGTCGACAATCGCCAGCGCGTTACGCTGCGCCACTTCCATACGCGGAGAGAGCGTACGTAAGCCGCGCAGCAGCAGATAGCTATCAAACGCTCCACCGGTAACGCCGATATTATTCGCCCACCATGCCAGTTCGGTGACGGTCGCCGGATCTTTAGCGATCACCACCCCGGCCACGACGTCAGAGTGGCCGTTCAAATATTTAGTGCACGAATGCAACACCAGATCGGCGCCCAGCGCCAGCGGATTCTGCAAAGCCGGGCTCAGGAAGGTGTTATCAACCACGCTGACCGCTCCGGCCTCACGCGCCAGACCGCAGATTTTCGCAATATCCACAACTCTCAGCAATGGATTACTTGGGCTTTCGACCAGAACCAGCTTCGGTTTTTCCGCCAGCGCGGCGCTCAGCGCCTGCTCGTCGTTTTGATCGACAAACAGCACGCGATAGCAGCCGCGCTTCGCCAGGCTGTCAAACAGGCGGTAGCTGCCGCCGTAGCAGTCGTGCGGCGCCACCAGCAGATCGCCCGGTTTCAGAAATACGGTGGTGACCAGCAAAATGGCCGACATGCCGGTATTGGTCAGAACCGCCCCCGCGCCGCCCTCCAGCTCCGCCAGCGCACGCTGCACCACATCACGGGTCGGGTTACCGCGACGAGAGTAGTCGTGGGCGCGAGGTTCGTTAAATCCGGTGAAATTATAGGTGCTGGAGAGATGAATGGGCGGGACAACGCAACCGTACTGCTCGTCGTCATTTAAACCGCTACGCACTGCGATGGTGGCCTGTTTACGCGTCATGT
>OIXV01003637.1_pt1 | contig 11163 bp, 11 predicted proteins | sample 1587771 | NCBI WGS metagenome assembly OIXV01 (sample SAMEA3888893, study PRJEB22519) | human gut metagenome | biome: human gut; feature: human-associated habitat; material: faeces | place: Denmark | collected 2010
CCCTTGCGTATGATATGACTTCTTTCAGGGTACAGACCGAAGTATCAGCCAGTCCGACCTTTTTCGGTTGGGTGTTTGGCTTTAATGGAAAGGTACAGATACTTGCACCTGAGAGTGTGAAAGAACAGTACAGACAGATGATTGCAAAAGCCGATGAGGATATGCAGGAAAGCGAATAATTTGAAAATAAAATCCAAAGGAGCGGTAGCTATGGAGAATAAATTAGAAAAAATCGGTCAAAATAGTTTTATGGATAATTTTGTTAAAACCGATGACATCTTAAAGGATATGTGTGGGATTATCGAGTCCTCACAAAAAGCTGTATATCAGGCTGTCAATACATTGCTCGTGCAGAGAAATTGGTTGATTGGTTACAGAATAGCAGAAGAAGAATTAGGTGGAGATGAACGCTCGGAGTATGGGCTAGAGGTAATAAAGAAAATTTCTAAAGAACTGACTCAGCGATATGGAAAAGGATATGATAGAAGTAATTTATATCATTGTCTAAAGTTTTATAAAACCTTTCCTGAAATTGTCGACACGGCGTGTAGACAATCCGGCGTTCTGCTTTCGTGGTCGCATTATAGAACATTATTACAGGTCAAAGACCCTGAAGCTCGTGACTGGTATGAGAAAGAAGCCGCAGAACAGACTTGGAGTGTTCGTACTTTGCAGAGGAACATTTCTTCTCAGTATTATTATCGTATGCTGAGGACTCAGAAAAAAGAGCTTGTAGAAAGTGAAATGAAGGAACTGACTGCACCGTATCAGAATGATAAGTTGGAGTTCATCAAAAATCCGGTAGTTGCGGAGTTCTTAGGATTTTCGCAGAATACAGATTTTACAGAGAGTGACCTTGAGAAAAGTATCCTTTCCAATTTGCAGAAATTCTTGATGGAGCTTGGAAAGGGATATGCTTTTGTGGCAAGACAGCAGCATATTCATACGGAGAAGCAGGACTACTATATCGACCTTGTATTCTACAATTACATACTGAAATGCTTTGTCCTTATTGATTTGAAAACAGAGAAGATAACACATCAAGATGTAGGACAGATGGATATGTATATCCGTATGTATGATGAACTGAAACGCAGCGAGGGCGATAACCCAACAATCGGTATTGTCCTTTGTTCCGATACAGATGATGATATTGCCCGTTATTCTGTTATGCACGGCAATGAACAATTATTTGCTTCCAAGTACAAATTATACTTACCGACAAAAGAAGAACTGAAAGCGGAGATTGAAACCCAAAAGGCAATGTTTTATCTTCAGCAGCAGGATAACGAAGAAAAGGAAACAGAATAGAATTTGTGCAGACGGTCTGCACAAATTGCAAAATCTAAGGTCATTGAACAAAAAAGCCTTTATGGACGGAATTTTTCAATGAAAATATTGAAAGATGCTGAGGTGTTAGCAATTTGCGACACCTCTTTTCTTTTGCGAAAAACCTACGTAAGTGCTTAAATTTTAGACAGGGATACTAAAAAATCTCCGACCACATTTCTGTATCTGGAACACCTTGACAATTCACATATGATTGACTATTGATTTGAGACGTTTGCACGACGTTCGATTTCAGCTTTGACTTCTTCGTTCCATGGGGCAAGCCTATCTAACTCTTCATCGCTCATCCTATCATTCGGGAGTTTTTCCAGAAGATAGGTTAGATAGTGATAGACGTTTACTCCATTTGCTTTCGCCATTTCTACCATTGTGTAGACGATAGCACTGGCCTGGGCACCGTTTGGAGTATCACAGAACAGCCAGTTTTTCCGACCTACTGTAAACGGACGAATAGCGTTTTCACTGAGATTATTAGAAAAACTGCAGCGACCATCTTCCAAATAGGTCATAAGATAGGATCGGCGATTCTGAATATAGGTAACTGCCTTATCCATCCTTGATCCACGAACTGGATTCTGTTTATCAAGCCACGACAAAAAGCCTTCTACTATCGGCTTTTCTTTTTCAAGACGAGCTTTCTTGATAGCATCGAAGGATGAATGCTTCGCTTTGATCACATCTTCCAGATGGAAAAGCTGGTTGATATACATCATGCCCTGAACAGATGGCTGTGTATAATCCAGCTGCTTCCCTTTTGGAATTGCATCTGTCAGATATCTGCGGATGTGAGCCCAGCAGGCTGTCCGTTTGGCATTAGGCACTTTGTTATAACCACTGTAACCATCGCACATTAGATATCCGTTGAATCCCGCAAGGAATTCTACTGCGTTATTCCCGGCACGGGTTTCTGAATATTTATAAAGGATGATTGGTAATCCTCCGTCCTCCCCACTGCGGAATAACCACATGTAAGATTTCGTCTGTGCACGTCTGCCGGGTTCATGTAATACCTGAAGTGGAGTTTCATCTGCCATTGCGAATTCACGTTTTAAAAGTTGCCGGTGGAAGTAATTATACATCGGAGTAAAATAATCCAATGTATTGCGGATTACCCAGTTTGCCATCGTTGCTCTTGTGATAGCAACACCGTACTGTGCCCAGTCTTTTTCCTGCCGGGTATAAGGAAGACTGTTACAAAACTTCTGATACATGACCCAGGCGATAGTATCTGCCGCAGCCATACCGTGAAGCATATGTGCATGGCCGTCTTTTCCTTTTTTGATAACAGTAACGTCATCGTTATTACATTCCGGGCAAATATAATTTAAGCTGTATATTTCGATAACCTTTAACTTTGCCGGTACGAAGGAAAGTTCGCGGCGTACGAATTCTTCGCCGATTTTTACCAAAGGAGCGTTGCAAACAGGACAGATTTTTTCTTCATCTGGAAGATCCAGATATTTTTTGACTACTGGAATCCCTTTGAACCGTTCTGCGTTAGTTATACGGGATTTCCGCTTTTTTGTCTCTTTCTCTGGCAAAAGACTTTCCAAAGATTCTGGTTCTACAATAGTTGGATCCTGTTCCAGTTCGGCTTCATTAAATAAATTCAACTGTCCAGGAATCTCCATGGAACGTTTTTCACTGGAAGAACCAAAAAGCTTTTTACGAAGCAGATCCACTTCTTCCTTTAGATTGTCTCGTTCCTGAGTAAGAGCCTCTTCCCGTTTGTTAGCGGCATCTACAGTTGCCTGAAGTGTTTTTATCATTTTTTTCAGATCGTTGATCATGTCTTTCAACTCACGGAGTTGAAGGTCTTTAGAACTGTCTGCCACTGCGTTTTCCTCCCGGTTTTTGATACTTCTATTATACCAGAAATCATGGAAAACGCCTAGGAGAACGGGACGGTAAGAGACTTGAAAAACGCTGAATTTTCAATGAAATCCTGTGTTTTTATGTGCATTTTTTTGCCGTATAGTTTAAGTGGTTCTAATAGCTTTTGGCTGCTCGATATCGATGCCTGACATCAGCCAGTCGAACTCTCTCCAAGTGAGATTCCGAACCTCTGATTTATCCCGGGGCCATCGGTAAGAGCCTTGGGCAGTGAGTCTTTTGTAGATCATAACAATTCCGTCAGGCTCTTTTAAGATAGCTTTAATCCTATCACATTTGCGTCCGCAGAATAGATAGAGCGAATGGTCGATTTCCATAGAGAACTGCTCCTGAATAATTGTGCATAATCCATCGATAGATTTACGCATATCTGTTCTGCCGCAAACGATATAGATTGCATCGACATTCGAGATATCCGCTAACATAATGGCTCCTTTAATGCATCTATTAAAATTTTCAGAAGCATAGGCTGAACGGTATTGCTCATTCGGATTGTTAATCCTTTTGCTTCAATCTCAATCGTATGTGAATTGTCAAGGTACATGGAACTGCTTCTTTCATTTTGAAACAGTTCTGCCGAAGAAACTTCCGGTTCTATAGCAATCTGAACTACATCCTGTTTATGAGATGTAAGATCAAGAGTGCTGGCTTTGCCAATCGGATCTGGTATCTGACAGGCTTTTTTGCGCAGACGGGAAACGGCATTATAAAAGCAACTTGGAGAAATACCTTGTGTTTCACACCATGCAGCGTCTGTTAATCCGCTTTGCCTGCATTCAGTTACCAGCTCCATCCAGTCATCCAAGGAACGCCTTGGTGAACGTTTATCACTCATAATGAAACCTCCAAATGTAGTAAATTTCTACTTTCTATCAAAGAAATGTAGTAAAAATCTATCTTCTATCATTATGAGCTGGGAAACAGAGAATATCTAGTTACCCAAAAACTAAGCACTTACAATTGATTTTAACGGATCAATGAATGGAAAATGTGCGAGAAAATTAGCGGACAGTATATCTAAAAAACAATTTCATATCGAATTGGGAACTATGGCGTATACATTAAAGATGGTTGAAACAGGAATAAGTTCGCCGTTATTAAATGAATTAAAAATATATATTGAAAGTAATTTCAATAAGGAATTAATTAGTGAACATTATTTTCAAAAAGTGACAGATATTGCAAGAGATTATAGAAATGCTGCTGCACACACAGAACTAGTAGATTTAAAAAAAGCAAATCTGGGGAAAAAAGATATTAGAGCAGCAATTAAATTTTTTAGTGATATGAAAAAGTGATTTAAGGAAGGTAATGGTTTCAAAAATAAAGGTTGAACAACATTTTTGCATCAGTTATAATACAGTTGGCGACAAATTGGCAACAAATTGGCAACAAATTGGCAACAGAAAATCAGCGAGCCAAAATAATATATGCAACAGAAATAAAATAACGGCAAAAAGATATAAAACTTAAACAAATACATTTAATAACATCTTTGGACTTGCCGAGTTTGAATAGTTGGAGCTAAGCTGTAAAGCCTTTGTTTTGTAGGGATTTCATAAGGATACTTTTTAGATTTAGGATAGCGGTATAGCATGGCGGTGTTATACCGCTTTTCCCATATATACATTGACCTTTGAACGGTCAAATACTCCGATATGGTTATAGATAATCTCGATTTCCTGTATTCTTTTACCACTGCTTTTGTCTGCTTCATGAACGATAATACGGTCTATGAACTCATGCACAATCTCCGATGTCAGTTCGGGTATCTCTGTATACTTCTTGACAGTAGATAAGAATGATTTTACATTGACACTCTGTTGTTTTTCCTGCGACAATTCCATGCGGAGTGCTTCGATTTCTGACTGTAAATCTTTTTGCTCTGCTTCATATCCCTGTGACAGTTTCACAAATCGTTCATCAGAAAGTTTACCGCTTACATTGTCCTCATAGATACATTGGAACAGACCGTCTAACTGTGTGTAGCGTTTCTCCTTATCGGACAGCACACGCTTTTTCTTTGCCAGTTCCTTGCTTTTCTGCTTTATGTCAGCGTCCATCACCATCTGCACAAATTCATCTTCATATGCTTTAACGTAGGACACAACCTCTCGCAGATTCTCCAAAACCAGTTGTTCTACAACCACGTTTCGGATATAGTGCATAGAGCAGTTATGAGTATCAGAACGGTAATTACTGCACACAAAATTATGTTTAGTGTCAGGGTCATTTGCCCGTCTGTGAAAGGATAGTTTCTTTCCACAGTCCGCACAGTAGAGGATTCCCGAAAACATCGGCATTTCCCCCATTTTGGTAGGACGTTTGCGGTTCGCACGAATCTTCTGCACAATATCAAAGGTAGACTTGTCGATAATCGGCTCATGGGTATTCTCAAAGATTTTCCATTCCGATTTATCATTTTCTATCTTCTTTTTCTGCTTATATGACTTGCGGTGTGTCTTAAAATTTACCGTATGCCCTAGATAGTCCATGCGTTCCAGTACGTCCACCACAACGGTACTCGACCATTGACAGGGATTCTTTGGGATATTGTTACGGACAGCATAACCTTTTTCCAATGCGTATGCACTCGGTATCAGTATCTTTCGTTCCGTCAGAATGTTTGCGATTCTTCTCGGTCCGTACCCGTCCACACACAAGCGGAAGATTTCTCGGACAACCTCTGCGGATTCTTCATCAATCAGCCATTCTTTCGGATTGTCGGGATTCTTGCGGTAGCCATAGGGAGCAACACAACTCATGTGTTCGCCTGCCAATCCTTTCGCTTTCTTCACTGCTTTAATCTTCTTACTGGTATCTCTTGCATACCATTCATTAAACAGATTTTTGAACGGTGCAAGGTCATTGTCTTTCTGTACATTACTGTCTACATCATCATTCACAGCGATAAAGTGAATATCTTTGTCGGGGAAGATAAATTCCGTATACAATCCCACTTTGATATAGTCACGCCCGAACCTTGACAGGTCTTTACAGATAATACGTTTCACGGTTCCTTTCTTTGCGTCCTCAATCATCTGTTTGAACTGCGGACGCTCAAAATTCGTACCGCTGAATCCATCGTCAATATAGAACTGGTAAGGCGTGTAACCGTTTCGCTCCGCATATTCCGCAAGTATCTTTTTCTGATTGATGATACTGTCCGAATCCCCAACATTTCCATCGTCTTGCGACAAACGACAATAAAGTGCTGTGATTCCTGTATCTGTTTCCTTTATCGGGGAAGTAGTAAAAGTATTTCCTGTGGTAACTGACTGTATGTTTTTCAGCATATTTCCTCCTGTTCCGACAGTCACACAGGCAATGCTTGTATATCTACAAGATAGCACAACAACCGTCTTTTGTCTGCACCTTTTATATTAAATCTGCCCTTTACGCTTTGTATTACGTTGAATAAGACGCTTTATCGTGTCTTTCGGTTCTTCCTGCGTCTGACCGTTTGATTTTGCCTTTACACGATAAATTGTATTGCCGATATGGTATTCACGTACTACTGATTCTTCTGTGGTTTCTGTCATTCGATTCCCTCTTTCTTTGTTAGATTCTGAAGCAGTCAGACGGTGTTGTCATCACCCACAGGAATTTCACCTCTGCATGGTTCTCATGCTGCCGCACCCATTGCCTGCGACGCTTCAAACGCTCGGACTGTGGCTGTACGGGAGTATCATTATCTGACAGGACAGGTCATGGCAGAGAAAAATGACGTATTTCCTCTTATGGACGCTGACAGGGTATCGCTCGCTTGCAGAGTAAGGTCATGGCGTATCAGTCCATAGGCTCACTGTCTGTCAAAAGTATCTGACAACTTTATGAAATTTTCAAAGAGCAACTGAAAAGAAAAGAATGTCTTTTCGTCCATACACAACACTCGACAACCGATTAATATTTGTGACGTATTTCAGAAAAAATATATTCCCATTTCCCATAGTAACTACCCATAAGTAGGGGATTTGTTGCATTTTACAGAAGTTTATCTGATTTCCATTTCAAATTTTAAAATGGCTTTTGTAATGGCAGTTTGGATTCTGCCTTTTAATTCCCTGTCAACGACAATCTGCACACCACCGCATTCATCATAGAATGGGCGTAAGCAAGCTTTTGATATGTATGCGTTATAATGCTCTAAAATCTTTTCTATGGCTTCGTTGTTGCCATCAGAAGCCATGCGGATAGTCGTAAATCTCGGACATCTTTTTACCTGTTTCATCTGCGTTACTCCTCCGTATAGTTTTCTCGTATAATGCTCAATGCCCTCATTCTTCCTCTGTAAACGGAACATCTTGAAATTCCAATAATTTCTCCGATTTCCGTATCTGACATATCAAGGAAATAAAACATCAAAATAATGTTTCTCTGCCTGTCTTTTAATTTCTGAATCGCTTTGCAAAGACGCTCATCATAAACGTGGATTTCTATGCCATAAACAAGAAATACAGAGTATTCAACAGAATATTCATCTATGACACCGGCATGGTTCAGATCCGTTTCTGTTACATCACAGAACGGGATTTCATGTTTTGCCCGTCTGCCAAGTTCCCTATAATAATTCTTGACTGTTCTGTCTATGACTTTGCGGATAAGGCAGTCAAACTGTAGCCTTATGGCACTCTCAAATGAAGAAGGTTTCATAATCTCACCTCCTTCCTGTGCACTGTAAAAGCGTAGAGATTCTTACCTCTTTCCGCTCTGACACTCACCACAGAGATGAGATTTGTTATCCTGTCTGTAAATGGATTTAAAAATATTTTCAAACAGCAAAAAAGCACAAGAACAACGGTATATGGTTCTTGTACTCCTTTGATTATTCCTATTGTGTAATGTGAAAAATCACATTTACAAGCGCAGGGAATTATTGTATTAAAATAAATTTTTTTAACGGTAACGGATTTTTTAAATTAATGTACTCGCATAGGTTTGTCATAAGACGTGTTCTCCTATAACCGCCTCAACGCTCCTATGAAATACCGTTAAAAAAACGATAGTCTCTCAACCATCGTTTTCATAAATTATGACACACAAATAAGAAACTGTGGATGGCGGTTTTTTTATTACCGCCACACAGCATTTTTCAATTTCATTTTTGAAAAAATATTCTGGCAGAAGAATTATTAACAAGTTATCTTTTCTTAATGATATTCTCAATGCTAATTATTTTCTGAACCCATTCTTTATAAAAATCAGGTTCATGGGAAACAAGTAACACTGTGCCTTTAAATTCTTTTAATGCAATTTTTAAAGACTGCTTTGCTTGAATATCTAAATGATTTGTCGGCTCGTCCATGATAATAAAATTACAAGGAGTAAGAATTAACAGGCATATCTTTACCTTTGCCTGTTCTCCACCGCTTAATGTGCCAATAGCCTGCATTGCGTGTTCGCCCATAATTCCACAACAGGCTAGATTTTTTCTCACTTCTTTTATCGTAAGTGACGGGTAACAATCAGACACTATCTGTATTGGCGTTTTTTCCTCATTCTCCCAATGTAAATCCTGTTCAAAATATCGCAGTTTCACTTGTTCTGAAAAAGAAAACGAACCATTTAAAGCACTTAATTGTCCGACTAATGTTTTCAATAAAGTTGATTTTCCAATGCCATTAAAACCTGTTATCACAACTTTTTGTCCGCCATTTACTGTAAAATTAATATCAGATAAAACAGGGTAGTGATAGCCAACCGATAAGTGCTTGACGTTTAAATGCTCCGTATTTGTCAAAGGCATTTCGCGAAAATGAAAAAATGGTATAATTTCTTTTTGGTCAATGGCTTCCATTTTATCCATTCTATCCAGTTGCTTTTGTCTGCCCCTTGCCATTTTTGATTTTCTTCCTGCTATATTTTTACGGATAAATTCCTCCGTTTTCTTGATTTCCTTTTTCTGTGCGGAATATTGACGTATATAATCTTCACGTAAGGCAGTTTTCTTTCTTAAAAACTCCGAATAGGTACCATAATATTTTGTGATTTTATGATTGTCTATATCACAGATTCGATTTGATATTTTTTCTAAAAAAGCATAATCATGCGAAACAACCATAAAAGCATTATTTAAACCGCAGAGATATTCTGACAGCCAATCAACATGTTCTTTATCCAAAAAATTCGTTGGCTCATCAAGAAGCAACACGTCCGGTTTTTCAAGCAAAAGTTTTGCCAAAATTACCTTTGCTCTTTGACCGCCGCTCATTTGTGCAATGGGTCTGTCTAAACCAATTGCCAACAACCCCAAACCTGTTGCAACCTGCTCAATCTTTGTGTCGATCAGATAAAAGTCCTGCCGTTCTAATTCTTCTTGATACCTCGCAGCGGTATTTAAGTTTTGAAAATCCCCCTCCTGCATGTTCTCATACAAGTAATTCATTTTTTCTTCCAAGTCATAAAGATTTAAAAATGCAGTTTTCAAAAAACTTTTCATATCAAGTTGCAAATTAATCTCAGCGTATTGGTCTAAATAACCGATACTTGTTTTGGATTGCCATGTAACACGTCCGTCATCGGGAAGCAACTGACCCGTACAGAGTTTAATCAGCGTACTTTTTCCTGTTCCATTCTGTCCAACGATTCCAACATGTTCCCCTTTGTTTAATGAAAAATCTGCATTTTTATATAAGACGTTTTCACTAAACGAATGTGATAAATTTGTAATTTCTAATAAACTCATATTTCATGTTCCTTTCTCTGTTTTTGAGCATAAAAAAACAGGAGACAAAATACATAAAGTGCAATAGTCTCCTGCTAAAATTATGAATATATAACAAAAGACTATAGACAAAACATTGCCTATAGCCTTAATCCCTTACGTTTTATAACATACGGAAAAGAGACAATAAAACCATCTACCCACAAAGGTACATTGCTTCATTGCCACATTTCCGATGAAATCTTACGCATTTCTTTATATGCTATACTCTGTACAATGTTTCATCGGATTTAATTGTACAGAGATAAGTTTCTTTTTAGGTTGATTCGTTATATAGTAATTATTCATAATCAGTCTCCTTTGCTTGAAAACAAAGAAATTTTATCATAATCAATTTAATGTGTCAAATAAAACTACAGGTATGTGACATTTTGCAAAATTGTCACATCTGCTTTAAAGTGGCTCAAAGCCTTGTGAAATCAGTGTTTTAAGAATTTTAATTACAGTTTCTAGTCGTATTTGTGCCCCCCCTGTTAGATACCGGGGGCAAAGCAGTCGTGGCTAAAGCCACTCCTGCAAGGCTGGAACAGGACGACACCTTTCGCTTCGCACGGTGTCACCTATCCTGTCTTTCTTTTAATACTCTAGCCATTTCAAAAAATAATCCTAAAGTATAAATAAAAGGTTCCGAATTATTCTTTAGAAAATTATTATTTATTTTTTCATTAGTTATAATATCTACATAGTCTTTTCCATTGAATTTATATTTTTCCAATACTGGAGATATATCTACAGTAACATTTGCAATTATTTCCCCTTCATTATGCACTATTGCAGAATTCACAGAATGATTACCATTATCAACAATGACAAGTCCTAAAGGATTAATTAAACATGCGTTGATATTTCCAGAATGTGCATCACCATCAAATGGATTTTTATTGCATTTTCCAATATATTCTAGACTATCAAACATTCTAGTATAATTCCAAATACATGATATTATTGGTGTTTCTTCTACATTAAATTTGATACTGCATTCATGAAATTCTTCAAATGACAAATTCAACACTAAACTATAAACAATGTACCTAGTGTATTTGGCATAATTTCTATCATTATATAAACATTTGGAAATTAATTCTCCTTGTACAGAATTTGCCATAAACTTAATTAATCTATTTATTGTAGGTTGGTTATTTTGTTCTACAAGTTTTTTAAAACCATCAATAAAGTGCTTTGTATTTTCTTCGAGA
>OIXV01003642.1_pt1 | contig 11152 bp, 9 predicted proteins | sample 1587771 | NCBI WGS metagenome assembly OIXV01 (sample SAMEA3888893, study PRJEB22519) | human gut metagenome | biome: human gut; feature: human-associated habitat; material: faeces | place: Denmark | collected 2010
AGTCAAGCTGGTGCTTAGCATAACCGGCAGCGTAAATGATGCGCCCGCGTTCCTTAAGCCCTATATAGACGAAGAATAATTATTCATGCCGTTGCGGCGGCGCATAAGCTGCGCTGCCGTGCGGCATTTGTGTGCGCAATTTATGTTGCATTGCGCGCTGAATTATGATAGAATACAACTTGCGCCGGAATGATGGAATTGGCAGACGTGACGGACTCAAAATCCGTTGGTAGCAATACCGTGCGGGTTCGACCCCCGCCATCGGCACCAAAAAGTGTAACCCCACTCAATGAGTGGGGTTACACTTTTTGTGTGTTGGTGGGTGGGAGAACCCGCAACTTGCGGGTCGTGCAGGGATGCTTACAAGCAACAACTTATACAATTTTTCATCCAACGTGTTGACAAATTACAACAATATATTGCAAAATCCGTTTAAATTTGTTATACTATACCAAAAGACTAAAAGACCGAGAGAGCCGAAGGACCAATAACATCATAAGCAATCGGCTGTCGGTTTTAAGGGGAGGCATATATGAGCGTGAAATACATACTGTATAATCCTTTATCTTGCAATGGAAAAGGAACAGAGCTTGCGAAAAAGCTGGCGGAAATATATAAGGATGATGAACTGAAATATTGCAATATGACGCAGATAAGCGGTTACGGCACATTTTTTGACAGTATTTCGCCCGAAAGCGATATTGTGCTGTGCGGCGGCGACGGTACGCTTAACCGTTTTATAAATGACAGCGACGGGTATCCTTATGAGAATCCGCTGTATTATTACGGTACGGGAAGCGGAAATGATTTTTTGCGTGATCTCGGCAAGGAGCAGGGCTGTGAGCCTGTAAGGATAAATGAATATGTCAGAAATCTGCCGATCGTAACGGTAAACGGCAAAAGCTCACGGTTTATCAATGCCATAGGCTACGGTATTGACGGATATTGCTGTGAAAAGGGCGACGAGCTGAGAGAAAAATCCGACAAGCCGATAAATTATACATCTATTGCGGTTAAAGGTCTGCTGTTTCATTTCAGGCCGGCGAATGCGGTTATAAACGTTGATGGCAGGGAGTACAGCTATAAGAAGGTATGGCTTGCTCCGACAATGAACGGCAGGTTTTACGGCGGCGGTATGATGACCGCTCCGCAACAGGACAGAAACAATCCCGAGGGGAAGCTGTCGGTTGTTGTGATGCACGGCAGTGGAAAGCTGAAAACGCTTATGGTGTTCCCTTCAATCTTCAAGGGGGAGCATATCAGCCATACCGAGATGGTAGAGGTACTGACCGGAAAGGAAATCACAGTGCGGTTTGATTCGCCTGCCGCATTGCAGATAGACGGTGAAACGGTAAAGAATGTCAGCGAATATTCGGTGAAGGCATATGACAGGGAGAACGGCGAGCGGCGGTATACAGACGGAGAAAAGGAAAAAGAAAGCGAAACGGTTTGAATAAGTGTATAGGCAGGCGATGTCGGGTGGAACGTTTTATAATTTAATAGAATATATCCGCAGAGCCTGCATATGTCGGGGCTAAAACGGCAAACAAAAAACCGCTTGATTTTGACAATCAAGCGGTTTTTAACTGGTCTGAGTGACAGGATTTGAACCTGCGGCCTCTACCACCCCAAGGTAGCGCGCTACCAATCTGCGCCACACCCAGATAACAGTAAACATTATACACGGTTTTCGGGTATTTGTCAAGGGCTTTTTTAAAAAAATACGAAAAATTTTCGGAAGAGCTGTTCAAACGGCTTTGTTGTGCGAAATGACGGGCTGTGGTCGATGTTGCCGTAGGGTGAAGCGGAGCGGTTATGGTCGATGTTGCCGTAGGGTGAAAGCGGAGCGGCTGTGGTCGATGTTGCCGTAGGGTGAGGCGGAGCGGCTGTGGTCGATGTGGCCGTAGGGTGAAGCGGAGCGGTTGTGGTCGATGTTGCCGTAGGGTGAAGCGGAGCGTCTGTGGTCGATGTTGCCATAGGGTGAAGCGGAGCGGCTGTGGTCGATGTTGCCGTAGGGTGAGGCGGAGCGTCTGGGGTCGATGCTGCCGTAGGGTGAAGCGGAACGGTTGTGGTCGATGCTGCCGTAGGGTGAAGCGGGGCGGTTGTGGTCGATGTTGCCGTAGAGTGAAGCGGAGCAGTTGTGGTCGATGTTGCCGTAGAGTGTAGGAGGGCGGTTATGGTCGATGTTGCCGTAGGGTGAAGCAGAGCGGCTGAATGATATACGGAAGGTAAGTTTTGAGAAAAAATGACGTTTGCTATTGCGAACACGGACAATTTGTGATACAATATAAAATGTGTCGGTATGTGCAGATGAAGCGCTGTATGCGTCAAAGATACAGGCGGCAGATACAGATGACACAGGAAAGTAAAAAATCCGATGAAAAGGACGGTTATTTATAATGACAAATTATGAAACTTACGAAAGCCCTTTCTGTACGAGATATGCAAGTGAGGAAATGCAGTTTACATTCTCTGCGCAGAAGAAGTTTTCGACATTCCGCAGATTGTGGGTAGCGCTTGCGAGAGCGGAAATGAAGCTCGGACTTGAGCAGGTAACACAGGAAAAGGTTGACGAGCTTGAGGCGCATATTGATGATATTGACTTCGCTTATGCGGCTGAGGAGGAGAAGAAGCTCCGCCACGATGTTATGGCGCACGTTCATACATACGGAAAGTGCTGTCCGAAGGCCGAGGGTATAATCCATTTAGGCGCTACAAGCTGTTATGTAGGCGACAACACCGATGTTATCGTAATGCGTGACGCTATGAAGATAGTACACAGAAAGCTCGTGAACGTTCTTTCGAATTTCGCTTCTTTTGCGGATAAATATAAGGATATGCCCTGTCTTGCATATACACATTTACAGCCTGCACAGCTGACTACCGTAGGCAAGCGTGCTACACTGTGGATGAACGAGCTTCTGATGGACCTTGAGGATCTTGAGTATCAGATGGGTAATCTGAAGCTGCTCGGTCAGAAGGGTACTACAGGCACACAGGCGAGCTTTATGGAGCTGTTCCACGGAGATGAGGAAAAGATAGAAAAGCTGGAGCAGATGATAGCTGAGGAAATGGGATTCAAGCAGTGCGTACCCGTAAGCGGTCAGACCTATTCAAGAAAGGTTGACAGCAGAATAGTAAACGTACTGGGCGGTATTGCACAGAGCTGTTCAAAGTTCTCGAACGATCTGCGTATCCTTGCAAACTTCAAGGAGATGGAAGAACCTTTCGAGAAGAATCAGATCGGTTCTTCGGCTATGCCTTATAAGAGAAACCCGATGAGAGCGGAGAGAATAACCTCGCTTTCAAGATATGTTATGATAGATACTCTTAATCCTGCGTTTACGGCAGGCACGCAGTGGTTTGAGAGAACGCTCGACGACAGTGCAAACAAGCGTATCGCAGTAGCGGAGGCATTCCTTGCAACAGACGCTATACTGAACATTATGCTGAATATCACAAACGGACTGGTCGTATATCCTAAGGTCATCCGTGCAAGAGTAATGAAGGAGCTTCCTTTCATGGCAACGGAAAACATTATGATGGACGCAGTTATGAAGGGCGGAAACAGACAGGAGCTTCATGAGAAGATAAGACAGCACAGCATTGCCGCAGGTAAGGTTATCAAAGAAGAGGGCGGAGAAAACGACCTCGTTGACAGAATCGCCGCAGACCCCGACTTCATGACTACAAAGGAAGAGATCGAGGCAAAGCTCATTCCCGAAAATTACACGGGCAGAAGCGCAAGCCAGGTGACTGCATTCCTTGACAGGTGCATAAAGCCTGTCCTTGAAAAGAACAAGGACGTTCTCGGAGAAAAGGCTGAGCTTTCCGTATAATGAACGGATTGTGAAAATTGCAGAAATTCTTTACTATTTCTTGACTAATCGAAATCATTATAGTATAATCCTGTAATGTATAAATTAACAGGATGTGCTGAGGCACAGAAACGGAGTGAAACATTTGAAAAGAGTGGCAAAGCCTGTGTTCTTTATAGTGCTGGCGGTTATACTGGCATTTACAGGCATAGTATTTTTCGGTGTTCATACCCAGTACGGCGATTTCACGACCACTATTATAAGAGGTGTAAGTGATATTCGTTGGGGTATTGATATCAGAGGCGGTGTTGACGTTACATTTACGTCACCGGCAGACTACGATGCGACCAATGAAGAGGTCGATGCAGCAAAGTCGATCGTTGAAACAAGACTTGTTGCAAACAACATAACAGACTATGAGGTTTATGTTGATTATAACAGCGATAAGATAATCGTGCGTTTCCCGTGGCAGGCTGAGGATGACAGCTTTGATCCGGAAGCGGCTGTAAAGGAGCTTGGTGCTACCGCACTGCTCACCTTCAGAGAAGGCTCGGAAAAATCGCTTTCCAACGGTCAGACATACGAGGATCTGCCCCTTATCATTTCCGGCTCGGATGTTGAAAAGGCTTCTGCCGTATATCAGCTCAAGAGCGGAAACAGCAAGGAATATGAGTATATGGTATCCTTAAAGCTGAAGGACAGCGGCAAGGAGAAGTTTGCAGAGGCTACAAAGAAACTCGCATCATCAAAGGGATATATTTCAACCTACATGGACGATAAGTGCATTTCAACAGCTACCGTAAAAGAGGAAATCAGCGGCGGTGAGGCTACAATCAGCGGTAACTTTACGGCTGATGAGGCTAAGGCGCTTGCAGACCAGATAAACGGCGGTGCGTTACCGTTCAAGCTGGAAACATCGAGCTTCAGCACTATCTCGCCCACACTCGGTACGGGTGCCCGTGACGCTATGGCAATCGCCGGCGTTATCGCATTTGCACTTATAATGATATTCATGATATCACTGTACAGACTTCCCGGTGTAGTCGCCGTTATCGGTCTTATCGGACAGGTTGCAGGTACGTTCTGCGCTATAACAGGCTTCTTCCCGTTCTCAAACAGCTTTACGCTGACAATTCCCGGTATCGCAGGTATCATTCTTGCGGTAGGTATGGGCGTTGACGCTAACGTTATCACGGGCGAGCGTATAAAGGAAGAAATAAACAGCGGCAAGACGATAGATACAGCGATAGCTACAGGTTATAAGAGAGCGTTCAGTGCGGTATTTGACGGTAATATCACAATGATTATCGTTGCTATCATACTTATGGGTGCTTTCGGTACACCCGACAGCCTTGCGTCTACTATACTGAAGCCCGTATTCTTTATGTTCGGCGCTTCAACGGAGGGTACTATCTACTCATTCGGCTATACTCTGATGGTCGGCGTAATACTGAACTTCCTGTTCGGCATATTTGCGACAAGACTTATGACAATGTCGCTTTCCAGATTCAAGATATTCAGAAATCCTGCTCTCTACGGCGGAAAATCTGCAAAGAAGCGTGCCGCTGAAAAGGCTGCCGCAACGGAAGGCGGTGCTTCAAAATGAATAACAAAAAAGTATTTGATTTTATAGGATACAGAAAGGTACTCTTTCTGATACCGATCGTCATTGCTGTAATTACGGTTATCTTCAACTGCATATTCGGCATTGAAATGGCTATTGAATTCAAGGGCGGTACAATGCTGACCTACAGCTATACCGGCGAAATTGACACAAATGCGGTAAAGAAGACGGTTGAGGGCGAAAATTACGGTGCTGTTACTGTAACTACAGGTTCTTCGATGAACAGCTCGCTTGAAGTCATTGAAATTTCATTCTCGTCTTCAGAGGGACTTACAGCAGATAAGCAGACAGCTTTATCGGATAAGCTCCAGCAGACCTTCAAGGATAACAGCCTTACGCTTGTAAACAGCCAGGATGTCAACCCCACATCAGGTACGGAGTTCTTCCTTAAGTGCCTTGTTGCAGTATTGTTCTCGTTTATACTGCTCGTTATCTATATTGCGTTCAGATTCAAGAAAATCGGCGGTCTTTCGGCAGGTGTGTTTGCACTGGTAGCCCTTGTTCACGACTGCTTCATGGTTTATGCTGTGTTCGTGTTCTGCCGTTTCCCGATCGACGCAAACTTTATGGCGGTTGTTCTTACCGTACTCGGTAACTCTATCAACAATACAATCGTTGTATATGACCGTATCAGAGAGAACCGTAACCTTTACGGCAACTCGCTTTCACTCAAGGAACTTGTTAATATGAGTATCACTCAGTCGATAACACGTTCTGTAAACACAACTGTTACCACAGCCTTTGCCGTACTCGCAATCTGCGTTGTATGCGCAATCTGCGGCGTAACCTCGATAATGACATTTGCTATTCCTATGATGGCAGGTCTTATCTGCGGTACCTATTCTTCACTGTGCATCTCGGGTCCCCTGTGGGTACTCTGGCAGGAGAAGCACGGCAAGAATTATACAAATGCAGGAAACGGCGAAAGCAAGAAGGATACAAAGAATCTTGCTTCAAAGGGTACGGTAGACACAAAGAAGCTCATGGTATAATCACCTGCGGCTGATAATTCAATCAAAAATAAAAGCCGCATAGCACATAAAGTCTTTGCGGCTTTTGAATTTAGACAGATATTCATAAAAACCAAATGGGAGAGATTTTTAAAAATCCCGGAGGATATTTTGAAAAGAGATATTACTAAAAAAATCACAACACATTTCGGTAAACTAATACGCAGTCCGAAGCTGTTGTTGACGCTGATAATTCCGCCGATAGCGGTAATTGTCATAGGACTTGCGGTATTTGCGGGCAGTGGGCTTTATCCGTTCGGAGATAAAACGCTCGCATGGTGCGATATGCACCAGCAGGTGCTTCCTTTATTGCTCGACTTCAAGGACATACTTGAGGGCAAGGGGGATTTCTTCTTCAACTGGCAGAATGCCGGCGGAATGAATTTCCTCGGCGTGTTCCTGTTCTTTATATCAAGCCCGTTTTCGTTTCTTGTTGCATTTGTCGACAAAGCGGACATGATGCTGTTCATGAACATTATGACGCTTATGAAAATGGCTGTCTGTGCGATAACCGCAAATGCGTACTTCCGCACCTGCCATAAAAAGCTGGATGTGACATATTCGGCGCTTTTCAGCGTTATGTATGCGTTCAGCGGTTATTCGATGCTGTTCTATCAGAACACGGTATGGCTCGATGTAATGTATTTCTTCCCGCTGCTGCTGATAGCGTTCAATTCGCTCGTAAAGCGTAAACGCACAGGCGGTCTTATATTCTGCCTTGTCGGAATGCTGGTGCTGAATTATTATCTCAGCTATATGGTGGTATTGTTCACGATACTGTATTTCGGCGTTTACATTTTTCTTAACAGAAAAAAGGGCAGTACAAAGGGCATTGCGCCGAGGTTTATCATAGGCTGCGGTATAGCGGCGCTGATCTCCGCTGTTGTATGGCTTCCGAGCTTTGTACAGTATCTTTCATCCGCAAGGGGAGCGAACATACTCAAGGGTCTGTTTGATTCTGCGGTATTTGCAGGGATATATACAAATCTGCCGCTTATTTTCTGTACGGGATTTTCCGTTGCGGCTTTCATTGTGTATTTTCTGCGAAGAAAGAGCAAGAACAGCAGATTCTATGCACTGCTTTCGTTTCTTACGCTTCTGCCTGTAGTTTTCGAGCCGATAAACAAGATGTGGCACACGGGTGACTATATGGCATTCCCTATGCGGTACGGCTATATGACTACGCTTATGATGCTGACCTTTGCGGCGGTGAAGCTGTCGCATACAAAGCCTGATGATTATGCGCAAAAGAATAAAAAGCCCTATCTTATCGGAATAACTGCCGCCGGCGTTATCTATTTCGGTTTTACGATATGGTACTACTGTAACTGCAGATACGACCTGGATTCGTATGTTTCGACACTGTGGGGAAGCTCGGAGTCGTTCGTACTGCTTTTGATTGTCTTCTGTGGATTTACGGCACTGTATGTTCTGACTATGGCTTTCGGCGTTTTCAAGAAGCTCACTTTCAAATCGGTTTGCTCTGTACTGGCTGTAATTGTTGTAGCCGAGAGCGTTTTCAACGCAAACGTGTATATAGGCGCATCGGCATATACACCTGTCAAATACAACAATGCGATAGAGCTTGAAGGAAAAATCCCCGAGGACGAGGATTTTTACAGGGTGAAGCTGATGCAGTGGCCGAAGAAATATTTTGACGCAAATCTTATAGGCGGACTGGGCTATCCCACCATCGCACATTATACCTCGCTTACATCGGAGGATTATATGTTTGCGATGAAGCGGCTCGGCTATTCGTCCTACTGGATGGAGGTCACAGGCAACGGAGGCACGGCTCTTACCGACGCCGTTATGAATATAAAATATTATATAGAGAAATTCAGTGCAAGAGAGCCTGTGATTTATCGTGACAAGAACTATTCGATCTATGAGAGCGAATACTATCTTCCGCTCGGCATAGTGACCGACAGCGATCTGTCGCAATGTACGGAGCTGCCTAAGGCGGAACGCATAGTTATACAGGAATATCTTGCAAAGAATCTGCTTGACACCGGCAACGAGCTTCTGTTCACCGAGTATGAGCATACCGGAGAAAAGAATATACGGTATGCACATCGTGACGGGATATATTATTTCACACCCAAGAGCAATACACGCATCGCAACGCTCAGCTACAAGCTGAATATAGGAGAAAAGCAGGCGTTGTATTTCGATTGCTTTGATCTTGTGACAAGAAATATCAACGAGCATATCAACGGTTCGTTTGCAATATATGTAAACGGCATCAAGCAGGATCTGTCGTTCCCGAATAAAGACAGCAACGGACTTTTATATCTCGGTACTTTCGAAAATGAGAAGGTAAGTATAGATATTGATGTAAACGAAAGCACTTATTGCTCAAGCTACGGTGTTTACGGGCTGTCATTAGATAAGCTGGAGAAAGCTATCAATAAAACAAAAACCGCCGACCTTAAGGTTGACGGAGGGAATATAAGCGGAACGGCAGACAATGCAAAGAGCGGTCAGTGGCTGTTTTTGTCGGTGCCGTATGACAGCGGATTTTCTGCGACGATAAACGGCAAGTCTGCTGAGATATACCGTTCTATGTCGGGCTTTATGGCGGTAAAGCTGGAGGAAGGCAAAAATGATATAACCTTCAGTTTCTGCCCTAAAGGACTTAAACCGGGTATTGTGCTGAGCGTTGCAGGCTTTGCGGCACTGGCGCTGTACATTATATTCCGCAAAAAGATAACGGCAATTGCCGATAAGGCAGAAGGTCTGTGCAGGGTCGGCGTTTATGCATTGCTTGTTGCGGTGCTGGCGGCGGTGTATGTATTACCGCTAATCATATCAATAATAGGGAACATTTGTTCTCTGGCGGGCTGATTTTCAGAAAGGAAGTAATGAAAATGGATATTGGCGTATCAACGGCTTGTCTGTACCCTCTTGAAACAGAAAAGGCTCTTTATGAGCTTGCCGAGCGGGGTGTAAAAAATGTTGAGATATTCGTAAATTCGATAGACGAGCTTGAAGGGCAGGTGCTTGTTGAGCTAAGAAGGATCATCGGTGAATACGGGATGAACGTATTATCCATGCATCCGTTTTCTTCGCCTATGGAAACACTGTTCCTATTCGGCGATTATCCACGCAGAACCGAATATCTGATAGATATTTACAAGAGGTATTTTGAGGTTATGGCGGAGATCGGTGCGGGTGTGTTTGTTCTGCACGGAGCTATCCTAAGCTCAAAGGTGCCTGATGAAAGGTACATGGAACGTTATCTGCGTCTGTTCCGCCTTGCAAAAGAATTCGGTGTTACGGTGGCACAGGAAAACATCTGCTACTGCAAGAGCAGCAGTATAAGATTTATCGAGGATATGATCGGACAACTCGGCGACGAGGTCAGATTTGTTGTAGATCTCAAACAGGCGAGAAGGAGCAATGTAGATCCGTTCAGGCTTCTTGATATAATAGGTGACAAGGTTGTACATCTTCATGTCAGCGACGGCGACGCAGGCTGCGATTGCCTGCCGATAGGAAAGGGCAGCTTTAACTTCAACCGTCTTTTCGGCGAGCTTGAAAAAATAAATTACGATAAAGCAATGATAGTAGAGCTTTACCGTGAGAATTACAGCAGCTATGACGAGCTTGCTGCGTGTGCGAATAATATGAAAAAGATATACGATAAGTATAAGATGGGGCTTTGATTACAGAAAACGCTTGAAAAAGCTGCGAAAGTGTGTTAAAATACATAAATACAGCAATATGGAAAAGGAAACCGTGAGGATCAGAGCGAAAGCGAGGATAACAGATGAAATGCCCGGAATGCGGATATGAGGACAGCAAGGTAATAGACAGCCGCCCTGCGGAAAATAAAATTCGCAGAAGACGTGAATGTCTGTCGTGCAAGTGCCGTTTTACGACCTATGAAATGGTGGAAACAATACCGCTTATGGTTGTTAAAAAGGATAATACCATTGAACCTTTTGACCGTGACAAGCTGATAAACAGGCTTGCGAGAGCTACAGTAAAACGTCCGGTACAGATCGAAGACCTTGAAAAAATGGTTGAGGATATTGTACAGGAGCTGAAGAACCAGTTCAGACGTGAGGTATCGTCGGACGAGATTGGTGAGCTGGTACTGCGAAGGCTGAAGGATATAGATAAGGTGGCGTATATCAGATTTGCTTCGGTATATCGTGACTTTAATGATATTGACAGCTTTGTCAGAATAATTTCCGAGCTGAACGAGGAAAAATAGGATTTTTATCGGTGCCGTCCTTAAAGGGCGGCATTGCTTTTTGCATTACGGAAAGAACACACGGGTTTTCAACATATAGCAATGTGGTTGTTGATAACTAAATGTTGATAGCAGAAAACTGTATATTGTGGTTGTTTACATTTTGCACAATCGGGGAATATAACAGTTTAAAACCATTTGTGCAAAATTAAAATGAAAAAGCTGTTGACAAAGCTCGAAAAGCGTGATATAATAGACAAGCACTCAAACGAGAGGGCACAAAAACAGAGGGTACTTGAGAAAGCCTGAAACCGCTTGAACAGTGAGAAAGATGGCAGTCAAGGGTACGGAAGATGGACCGAAAAAACGGAAGGAAGAAACGGCGGAAGCACGGTGACCGACTGGTAAAAAGTTCAAAACTCTGAAAAAAGAAATTTAAAAAATTTCAAAAAAGTGCTTGACAAACTCGAATGAATGTGATATAATAAATAAGCTGTCG
>OIXV01003656.1_pt1 | contig 11115 bp, 10 predicted proteins | sample 1587771 | NCBI WGS metagenome assembly OIXV01 (sample SAMEA3888893, study PRJEB22519) | human gut metagenome | biome: human gut; feature: human-associated habitat; material: faeces | place: Denmark | collected 2010
GAAAAAACTAAAGATTTACCGAAAAGCCTTAACTTTTTGATTCGTATGTGGTATAATAATATCAGATCAAATAAAGACGAAAGGTTAAATTTATGGATGAAATAAAAAACACGGCAGTGAAAAAACGCAAAAAGAAAAGATCCACTAATCCTGCTGTCAGAGTTCTCAAAATTATAGGCACAGCTTTGCTGTCGATATTCCTGATACTCATTATCACCTGTTCAATATTTGCAACAGTTCTGACTATTTACGTCCTTAACTTTGCAGATACCACAACAACTATCAGCCTTGACAAGACGGAAACAAGCAACATTTCGAGATTTTTGTCTGTCAACCCTGACTATGATGAAGATGATGAGGATTCACAGGAGTATGACCTTTATTATGCTCTGAAAAACAGCAATAAGCACGTTGTATGGGCTGATCTTGAGGATATCCCTCAGTATGTTCAGGACGCTTTTGTGTACACCGAGGACGAGAGATTTTATTCTCATGACGGCGTTGACTTCAAGAGAACGTTCGCTTCATTTGTCAATGTATTCATTCCGATATACGGCGGCAGACAGATAGGTGGTTCGACTATCACTCAGCAGACTATCAAGAACATCACGGGTGATGACTCCAGAGATTCTATCCATGGTATCGAGCGTAAGATACGAGAGATCTTCCGTTCTATCAACGTGGAAAAGACCTACACAAAGGAAGATATCCTCCAAAGCTATCTTAACCTTGTGCCACTGACAACTCAGGAGTATGATATCATCGGAGTTCAGGCTGCTGCAAACTTCTATTTTGGCAAGGATGTAAAGGATCTTAACCTTGCTGAGGCAGCTTCACTTGCGGGTATGACAAGCTGGCCTGCTGCAAACAACCCATATGATAATATGAAAAACAACAAGCTCAGACAGAAGTATACGCTGGATCATATGCTCGATAACGGTGCAATTTCTGAGCAGGAATATAACGAAGCCCTCAATTATGAGCTTAAAATAACAGGCGATATAACCTATACAAGCTCATCTATCTATGAGGACGAAACAAAGGATCAGGGTCCGACATCTTATTTCATGGACGCTGCTATCAATCAGACTATACAGATAATCGCTGACTATTATGGCATTTCATGGGAGGACGCTTCCGCAAGACTTTATGACGGTGGATTTACTGCATATACCACTGTTGACAGAAGTATGCAGAAGAAGGTCGAGAAGGAAATGCAGAAGCAAAGCAATTTCACCACCTATGAAATGAACAAAAAGGACGATACTCTGTGGTCAGGCTTTATCGCTATGGACTACCAGGGCAATGTTAAGGCTATCGTTGGCGGTCGTGATAAGAAAAATGAGTCGAGAGTTTATAATATTGCTACTGATGCCAAACGTTCACCAGGTTCTTGTATCAAGCCTATTGCGTCATACGCTCCGGCGCTGGATCAGGATCTTATGACATGGTCAACACTGTTCACTGATGAGCCTATCACTATTAAGGTAAAGGGCAAGGACAAAAAGTGGCCTGTAAACTATTCTGAAACAGGCGACAGTGCAAACTGGTCTTATCAGCAGCTTACAACTGTAGAAATGCTCACAAGGTCGCTGAACACTCTTCCTGCACAGCTTATCAAAAAAATGACACCTGCTTATTCCTATAACTTCCTTAAGGAAAAGCTTGACATTACTACGCTTGCAGACTCCGACGCTGACTATTCACCAGTAACTGTCGGTGGTCTTACAAATGGTACTAAGCTTGAGGAGCTTGTAGGCGCTTATATGATATTCGGCAATGGCGGTAAGAAGTATGACGTTACCTACGTTTCAAAGGTAGAGGACGCTGACGGAAACGCTATCTATGAAAAGAGCGACGGATACAAGCAGGCTATCAGCGAGTCTACCGCTTACGTTATGAACAGAATGATGCAGAATGTTATAACTCAGCAGGACGGTACTGGTAGATATGCTAAGCTAAACAATACTGACCTTGTCGGTAAGACAGGTACTTCATCTGACTGGTTTGACCTCTCTTTTGTAGGCTGTACTCCTGACTACGTTTCAGGTATCTGGATAGGTTATGAAAATCCTGCCACTATCCCTACGAACGAGTATCAGAATATCGGTGCGATTTGGAAGAACGTTTTTGGTGATATCGCTGAGAAAGAGAAGCATAAGTCATTTGACAAGACTTTCAAAATGCCTGATACAGTTGAAAAGCTCACTTACTGCACAAAGACAGGTAAGCTTGCGTCAAATTCATGCTATAGCACGGCAACTGGATATTACAAGAAGTCCAACGAGCCTGAGTATTGTAGCGGAAATCATTAAAATTAAAGCCTCCATAACTCTATGGAGGCTTTTTTGAAAGGAAATCATTATGGAAAATAAACTGCGAATGTGCGTTCCATGCCATTTTGGGCTTGAAAGCGTGCTTGCATATGAGATAAAAAAGATAGGCGGTGAAAATCTTACCACAACTGACGGCAAGATAAGCTTTGAAGGTGGCTTTGACGTGCTTGCAAAGGCAAATCTTTGGATCGCCACAGGAGAGCGTGTACTTATCGAGCTTGGCAGCTTTAGAGCAGAAAGCTTTGAACAGCTTTTTGACGGTGTTATGAATCTTCCGCTGGAGAACTTTATCGGCAGGGAAGACGCTTTCCCTGTTAAGGGTCATGCCCTTAATTCAAAGCTTCATTCTATCCCTGATTGTCAGAAGATAATCAAAAAAGCCTGCGTTAAAAGACTTGAAAAAGCCTATGGCATAAGCTATTTTGAGGAAACTGCAGCGAAACATCAGATACAGTTTGCTATCCATAAGGACATTGCGACTATCTATCTTGATACATCAGGTGTAGGACTTCATAAGCGTGGCTACAGAAGAAATTCCAACGACGCACCTATCAAGGAAACACTTGCCGCAGGTATAGTTGACCTTGCAAGAGTTCGTGCGGACTCAGTTGTGGTGGATCCTATGTGTGGTTCAGGTACATTTCTTATTGAGTCGGCATACAAGGCACTGAAAGTTGCACCTGGTCTGAGAAGAAATTTTGCGGCAGAGCAGTGGTCACAGATACCTGAAACAGCGTGGCGCAATGCAAGAGCCGAGGCTATGGACGCTATTGACAGGCAGGGTGCATTCAAGGCGTTTGGTTTTGATGTTGATGATATAGCGGTAGAGCTTACAAGAAACAACGCTAAAAAGGCAGGAGTTGGCTCAAAGCTTACAGTAAAACAGCAGGATATCTCAAAATACAGCCAGATAGAGGGTTCGATAACAATTGTCAATCCCCCATATGGCGAGCGTATGCTTGAAATAAAGGAAGCCGAGGAGCTTTATAAGAAAATGGGACAAAGACTTTGCCCGTCAAAGGAGAATCCATGCTATATAATCTCCCCACATGAGGAGTTTGAGGTGTTTTTCGGCAAAAAGGCTGACAAAAAGCGCAAGCTTTACAACGGCATGATAAGATGTAATCTGTATATGTATTTCAAGTGAGGTGCGTGGTGGGTTTGAATTTATCAGAACTTGACGGGATCATATTCGATATGGACGGCGTTATTTTCGACAGCGAAGTAATAGGTCTTGAAAGCTGGGAGCGCCTTGGAAAGAAATATGGTCTGACCAACGTTCACGAAAATGCTATGAAGTGCATTGGCAGAAGCACTGTTGATACAATGGCTATCCTAGAAGCCGCATATGGTGACAAAGTGTCAATACCCGGACTTTATGACGAAGCAAAAGCCATTTGTGCAGATATTATCGCTGAGCGTGGTTTGCCTCTGAAAAGCGGGGCAAGGGAGTTGCTTTCTTATCTTAAAGAGCGTGATATAAAGGTAGGACTTGCTTCATCAACGTCTTACAAAGGGGTTATCAAAAATCTAAAGGGAGCAGGTCTGCTTGATTATTTCCATGTGGTTATTGGCGGAGATATGATAAAACATTCAAAGCCACAGCCTGAGATATATTTACTTGCCTGTGAGAAGCTGGGAGTAAGGCCTGAGAAAACTGTTGCTGTAGAGGACTCTTACAATGGCATAAAGGCGGCTTACAATGCGAAGATGATACCAATAATGGTGCCAGATCTTATTGCACCGACAGATGAGATATTGTCAATGGTGTACAAGAAAATGGACAGTTTGGACGCTGTCCTTGAATATTTTAAAGCATAAACAAAAGCACAGTAGTGATATAGAAGTTTTTTCTTCCTTAGTGTAGTCGCATAACACCGTCGGTTATGCGACCTTTTTTTTTCATATTTACCTGTTTCAACGGATATAGTCGATACCGTCACATCAAAGCGGAAGTGTATCTCAATATCTTGCACACGCTTTCCGCTGGACTTGTCGGGTTCGTGGACGATGATCTTGTCGACCAGTTCGTGCATGATCTCAGGCTTTCCTGTCAGATCCTCAGTTGTCGGTTTTGCAAGCGGGAAGTCCTGCAAATTGTGGGCATCTTGAATGGTGTAGGTGTACTCTCTTGTGTCAGCCTGGACTAAGGTGATCGCTGTCATCGTGCCTGAACAGATCACGACAGTACCAAGCAAAGCACCTAATGTGAAGATACGTTTCATAAGAAACCCTACTTGTTTTGATTTGTTATACTCATTATAACAAAATCGGAACCTGCTGTGAAGTTCCGATTTGTTATCACTTATAAACCTTTGGATTATTACTCATTTTGAGAACAGCCAGCCCATAATGCTTTCATCTTTCGCAAAAGCCATACCGCCGCCGTGCTGATCTTGGAAACCTCGTTCGGAGAAATAGTCCTGTTTCTTCACATCAAGGACAAGCAGCTCGCTGATCTCATCGGCAGAAAGCCCCTTTGACGGCGATTTTCAAGCCTAGACATTATAGAACGTATGTGCTATAATATTAGTAACAAATCATGGAGGAAAAAGTTATGCACTTTACAACGGCAAAGGTATACTCTCGCAAAAAAACGGCATGAATTTATATCGTAGCTGCACATGACGGTCAGACGAGTATTTTTGATACTGCCGATTGAAAACCTCTCCCCTTTATGTTATAATAAAGAAAAAAAACATCAAGGTGAAGCAATGAATAAAAATCAAAATATAGCTATGGGGATATCCCTTGCTGTGGTGGCAATAATGGTCGGCTCGGCGGAGATCTTCGGGGAAAAGGAGATAATTTTTCCTGAGATAACGGCGGTGGCAATGGGTGCGCTAATTGCGCCTGTGCAATCTTGGAACACCTCTCGAACACGGCTTTTTGCGGCGATAGTTTCTGTCGCCGTCGCAGGCGTGTGCATAGTGCGGTTTATCCCTGAGATACTTATACTTCGTATAGCTTTGGGACTTCTTGTAGCAGTGAGCGTTATAACACTGTCAAAAGCGAACTTTGTTCCTGCCATTTCAGCCTGCATACTTCCGATACTTATGGGTACAAAAAGCCCTGTTTACGTCATTTCCGTTGCGGTCATGACAGCATTTATACTTATTTTTCAAAAAGTTCTTGAATACTTTGGTCTGCATGAAAAGTATGAATATAGACCTATCGAACCAAGCTCAGAGCTTCTCAAACTAAGAGCAAAACAAGTCATCACAGCGCTTGTTATCTGCATATTGCCTGCGCATTTTCACGAGATATTCTTTATCGCTCCGCCGCTTATAGTTGCATTTTTTGAGCTTAGCGGCAAAGGCTCAAAGCTTATGAAAAGAAAATACACAGCAATTGCTCTCATGGCGGTGGCTGCGTTCGCAGGCGTTATGGCAAGATTTTTTATCTCTGAAAAGCTTGGGCTTACCCTGACATTTGGTGCAGTTTTATCCTCGGCTGTGATATTCGTCCTTTGCCGAAAAGCAAAGCTTTATTTTCCTCCATGCTGTGCAATATCTACCTTGCCTTTTATAATCCCCAAAACTGCAATAATAAAATTTCCATTTGAGGTCACAGCAGGATATATTGTCCTTACCATTGCCGCAGTTATAATAACCCAAATAGACAATAATACAAATTAGGCATAATCAAAAACGTACAAAGCTTTATGATCCGACCCTAAGAAGTTAGACCAAAAATCTAACGATTTGGAGGTCACATCATTACGCTCTGTACGTTTTTTTGTATATTAAGAAATCATTCTCTGTTTTTAAGCACCTCGGCAGGGGTTATCTTGCCAAGCTTTCTTACAAGAATTGAGGTGATGATAAAGTATGTTGCCATTACTCCTGCGAAAATTATAACGTAAGCATACCATGGGAATGCAAGGTTTATTCCGCTTGTTACGTTTGGAATGAACACTGGGAAAACCTTGTCCATAAACATCTTTGAAAGCGGTATCTCGATAAGTGCGCCCAAAGTTATGATAATTGCGTTTCCGTTTAGGTAAAGCTTTTTCACGTCCTTGGTCTTATAGCCGAATACTTTCACAAGGGATATTCCAAAGGAAGCCCTTTCTATTGTAACATTCAGCATAAGGAACATCACAGAGCAGAAAATTATTACGGCAACCGCAATAAGCATTACTATCATTGACATCATAAGGTCCGTGAAAACTGCCGCTGAACGCTCGATATCCGATTTTGTTGTTGTGCTGTAAAGTCTGCCCTCGTCAATGTCAAGTTTCTTGTCTGAAAGCAAACAGTTGTAGTAAGTGCCGCTCTCACCGAAAAGCTCACGCATACTGTCAATATCCATGAACACCATAAGTCCGCCACGCTCGTCGCAGATATCCTCCACTGTGAATGCGTAATCCATTGAGGTCGCATTGTCTATCAGGATAAACTTATCACCCTTTGCCACTCCGTAACGCTCCACAACTGACCGGCTCACTGTTATAAAGCTCTTGCCCTTGTGTGTTTTCACATCATAATACTTGTTGTCGCTGTCCATACCCATAACGGTGACATCAAGGTTATAGCCAAGCTGTTCCTTTGAAAGCGTTTTTACAAAGCAAGCCTCGCCACCCTCTGGAACGCTTTCCTCTGGATATTTCAGAGTGTACATATACTCGTATTTTGTGTCATTTATAGTGTCTTTTCTCACGTTCTCACAGAGATAGTAGCAATCAACGCCAAGCATAAGAATGAACAGTGAAAACAGCATACTGAGAAGCACTGTTATGCCTGTGCGCATTTCACGAAGCATTTGGCGTATCTGAAATCTGCGGATAAAATTCCTGCTCTTTATCTTCACTCTGCTGTAGTGACCTGTTTTCTGCTCGTTTCTAATAAGTGAAAGAGCCGTCTGAGAAAGCCGCTTGTTTATCACAAGGGTATTAACTATAAACGAAACAACAGGAGGCATTACAACGCTGTAAATGATAAGATACAAAGGATAAACAGGGGTAAAATCAGGGAGCGAAGAATATGCGTAGCTGTCGAGAAGCTGATAATCGATCCCCACAGGTGAAAAGCCTATGACCGCACCGATTATTCCGCCAACAAATGCAACTATAGTCGGCAATGTTACGTAGTGTCGGATAAGATCTTTTTTCTTTGCGCCAAGAGCATAAAGCGCACCTATAACACTGCTTTCACGCTGAATCTGATGAATGACGAAAACAGAGATAACATAAGTAAGAAGTGCCATAAGTATAACACCCACACCAAGTCCTGCATATTTGTTCATGACAACGTCACCTGCCGCACCAGCTATACGAACGTTGTCGCCCTTTTTCACGAACATTGTCAGATTGTCAAGATCAATGGTGAACAACTCGTCAAGAAGCTCGTCAGCCTGCTTTTTGAAGCTATCAATACCATTTGCAAGGCTCTCTGCACCGCTGTATGCAGATCTTGCACCCTCTGACAGGTCTTTTGAGCCGTCATATGCGGCCTTAACTCCTGCCGTGATAGCGTTCGCACCCTCTGGGATTGCCTTTGCACCCTCGTAAAGTCCGCCCATTGCGTCATAGAGAGCGTCTGCTCCCTCAGAAAGGTCTTTCACACCGTCTTTAAGGGTCTGAGAGCCGTCATAGAGCTTATCGATACCATTTGAAATATCGTCACGCTGTTTCAAGACGTCCTTGATAGTTTCAAGATAATACTTGTCTGTGACTTTTTTATAATCAAAGTCAAAATCCTCGATCATTTCTTTCAGCTCGTCATCAGTTGCCTTGCCGTTAAGTCTGTAAGCATAGCAAAGGTCCTCCGCTTTCTGTTCACTGTCATTTTTGAAATAGTCATACTGATCGTCGCTTACGAAAAGAAGTCCGAAGCCCTTGCTTGACACAGCCGTGTCAGAGAAATTTTCAAAAGGTGTGTCATAGTCAGGTGTAGTTCCTATTCCAACAATCTCGAATTCAACTCCGCCTGCTGTAAGCTTATCGCCCACTGACAGAGAATGTTCCTCGCTGTAGCGCTTTTCGACTACCGCTTCGCCCTTTTTCTCAGCAAGTCTTCCGCTGTCAAGCTCGATAAGGTCAATGTCACTTCTTTTACGGAAAACACGGAGCTTTGAGCCGTCCTTCGCGGTAACGTCAATGCTGAAATGCTGTTCAAGAGTAATTCCTTTGTCTGTTATTTCCTTTTCCTGCTCGTCTGTAAGAGGGATAAAAACGCCGAACTGTCCGTCTTCGACCTTGTTTTGCTTACCATGTTCGGCAGTTCCGTCAATGATAGTGTCTGCACTTGCAACCACGGAAACTATTATGTACATTCCCATTACGATAAGCAATACAAGCGCAAGATAACGTGCGAAATTTGTTTTAAGCTCACGTCCGAGTCTTTTTCTGAGTACCCTGTTCATTACAAGTCCTCCAGCTCTGCGGCAGGTATGCGTGTTTCGTTAAGATAATCCTGTTTGATAAGTCCGTCCTTAACGATTATTACCTTATGCACCATATTTTTTATAGCATTGTTGTGAGTAACGATAAGCATTGTTGTGCCATATTTTGCATTGATTTTTTCCAGCAGGATAAGAATATCCCTTGAAGTTTTGGAGTCAAGAGCGCCTGTAGGCTCGTCGCACAAAAGCAGCTTTGGATTTTTTATAAGCGCCCTTGCTATAGCACATCTCTGCTGCTGACCGCCTGAAAGCTGTGACGGAAACTTGTTTCTGTGTTCGGAAAGTCCCAACGTTGTGAGAAGTTCTTCCATATCCAGTGGCGAATCTGAAAGATATTCACAAACCTGAATATTTTCCACAACTGTCAGATTTGGAACGAGGTTATAAAACTGAAAGATAAAGCCCAGATTTTCCTTTCTGTAGTCGGCAAGCTTATCAGGTTTAAGACCGAAAATCTCCTTGCCGTCGACCTTAACAGAGCCACTGTCCATAGTGTCAAGACCGCCTATGCAGTTAAGGAGCGTGGATTTACCAGAGCCGCTCGTACCCTGAATAACGCACATCTGACCTTTTTCTAGACTTGTGGTGATACCCTTTAGCACCTGAATATAGCTGGCGTCACTGCCGTAGCTTTTCTTCACATCTTTGATCTCCAAATACATATCATTTCCTCCATTTATAAGTTAGATTTAGCTAACTTTACTTTATATAAAAATGTGCATATCTGCACATTTCATCGACATTTGAGATACAAAATTCACACATAACGTTGTTATGTAGGTTTCTAAAAGTTACCGCCCGCAGGCGGCAATTTTCTAATCCTCGACTATCATTGTAAACCATATTTTTATTAGAAACTCCATTACTCTGCGCATATGGAGCTTTGCCTTTTCCACATCTCTCTCGTGAGTTAGCAAATGAGTGTAGGCGTCAACACTTATATGGGTTATCCAATGAAGCATATACTCATCAACGTGGCAGTTAGGCATTTTTGCGGCAGCTTTTTCCGCTGATATCCTAAAGCCCTGTTCTGTCATATCCACGATCATATCCACAGTATTTTCATACTCAGACCCCTGCGCACCCGTGAGCAGCAGCATAAAAACGTCATAGTGGAGATACATATACTCCACAAGCTTGTCAAGGTCGGTGTGGGTGTCAATGTGATACTCAGCAGAAAGCACCGCAGGGTCATCGCTATCCATATCCTGAGCATCCTGCATATAATGCTCCGTAAGAAGCTTGCAAAGCTCTTTCAGCGGCTCATCGACAATAGCCTTGAACAAGTCATTTTTATTTTTAAAGAAGAAATACAGCGCACCGGTCGTCACGCCTGCGTCAGCGCATATTTTTCTCAGAGAAGCCTTCATATAACCATTTTCAGAGAACTCGGCCATTGCACTTTCCAACAGCTTTTCCCTTGTTTCAAGTTCGTCACCCATTACTGCACCCCGCTTTCCACTTCACATAACACTGTTATCTTAGCATATAACGCTCGATATGTCAATACATTTACTATATTTTCAGCATATTATATGATATTGAAACATAACGGTGTTATGTGATTGGTGACTATTACAAAATAAAATGGGAAGCGTCATACCTGTCTGGTCAGCTCTTACGATTTCTGACGGGTTAAAGTATATAAGCGATAACTATAAAATTGCCATGGTATACAGCGGTGACAGTGCTCCTATGCTGGTCCTTGAAAACAAGTACTCATATAGCTGGGATATTTGCATTAGTGCAAGTGAGGTGTCGTCAGGAGTTGCTTTCTACTCATACGATGACATTGCACAAGCTTTCAGCAACTACGGAGTAAGCATTTATGATATGGGACAGCTTCACATATTTACCTCTAATTATACCGAGATCTACGGAGTATATGCGGCTCAGGTCTGATATTACAACATAATAACTATTCAAGTCAAATAAAAATCGGACCGAGCAAAATGTTCCACCGGAACATCTTACTCGGTCTTTTTCGTAGTATCGATAATTCAACATATTTACAACTATCCTGCATTTTTCACGCAATCACCAATCTGGTCATTTTCTCTATCCACTTATCAATGAAACTTATAAACCCCTCAAAGCTTCATAGCTCTCCATTTGTTTGAAATAACGCTGATATTCCAATATGTAATAAAACAGATAAATAGCATACTGATTACTGATACGACAACCGCTTCAATAACCAGAAACGGAGTCGAACAAGTTTCCATACTTCTTGACAAAATCGCCAAGATAACGCTCTGCAAAAGTCTTACGAAAATTCCAAGTAGAATTATATCTAGTTTAAATCTCCATAGAAATGATTTTGTGAATTGGGTCATTGTTTTTCCTCCTTATTATTCAACCGTGTATTCAATCA
>OIXV01003660.1_pt1 | contig 11106 bp, 10 predicted proteins | sample 1587771 | NCBI WGS metagenome assembly OIXV01 (sample SAMEA3888893, study PRJEB22519) | human gut metagenome | biome: human gut; feature: human-associated habitat; material: faeces | place: Denmark | collected 2010
CACCTGACCCTCCTTGCGGTAGGTCAGGTGTTGCAACGATCACTAGAACCCGCCCAGCTCCCCTCAGAGAGGGGAGCCAAGGTTACCGCCTATTCAGTGTCGATCACAGCTGGCCGACGAGGTCGAGGCTGGGCTCGATGGTTTCCTCGCCAGGGGTCCAGTTGGCGGGGCAGACCTGGTCGCCGTGCTCGTAGACGAACTGGGAGGCCTGCACGCGGCGCAGCAGCTCCTCGGCGTTGCGGCCCACGTTGGAGGAGATGACCTCGTAGGCCACGACCTTGCCCTCGGGGCTCACGATGAAGTCGCCGCGCTCGGCCATGCCATCGGCCTCGTTGTAGGTGTCGAGATCCTTGGCCAGCAGGGCGGTCGGGTCGGCAAGCATCGGGTACTCGATCTTGGCGATCTTCTCGTTGGCGTCGTGCCAAGCCTTGTGCACGAAGTGGGTGTCGCAGGAGACGGAGTAGATCTCGCAGCCGATTTCCTTGAACTTGGCGTAGTTCTTGGCCAGGTCTTCAAGCTCGGTGGGGCACACGAAGGTGAAGTCGGCCGGGTAGAAGAAGAACAGGGACCAGTGGCCGAGCACATCGTCCTTGGTCACTTCGTGGAACTCGTTGTTCTGGAATGCGTTCACCTTGAAATCGGTCAGTTCATGCTGCAGAAGAGTCATCATCGGTCCTTTCGGGAATTGTTAATCTTCAAGCGTTTACCACCACCTATCGTAATGTGGTGAGCCACGGCTCGCGCGGGTGTAACGTATGAGCCTTATCACACCACCCGCAACCCTTGTGCCCAAATGGCCGTTGCCCCAATCACGACTATGCGCGAATACTCGCTAATATGGCAATCAGCAGTCCGCTGATAATGGAGGTTTCATGGCTCAGTCAGACTTTGAACAGGAATCGACCGCGAACGCAACGTGGAGCCGCATGCTGCAAGGCAACCGGCGCTTTGCCGAGGGCAAGCCCGACCACCCATGGCAGGACAAGGAGACCCGCCAGACGCTGCTTGATGGCCAGAACCCGGATGCCGCGGTGCTCTCCTGCTCGGACTCGCGCGTACCTCCGGAAATCATTTTTGATCAGGGCCTGGGCGACCTGTTCACCGTGCGCACCGCCGGGCAACTCATCGATAGCGCGGTTATCGCCTCGCTGGAGTACGCGGTCAAGAAACTGCACGTCAGCCTGATCTGTGTGCTCGGTCACGAGCACTGCGGCGCAATCGAGGCCGCCGAGCAGGAGCTGGACGACCTGATGCACACCATCACTTCCGAAGCCGACGGCTCACTGGAGGCCGCGGATGCGATGGACGACCTCGACGAGCACATCGCCGCCGCCGAATCGATTATTCTGCGCCAGGCCGGCATGTCCGTCTGGCAGGCGCGCGAAGCCGAGCTCGACGCGCATGAAGACATCGAGCGCGTACACGTGGCCCACATTATTGAAACTTTGGTGGAGCAGTCTCCTGTCATCCAGCAGGCCCTCGCCGCTGACAAGCTCATGATCGTCGGCGCCCGCTATCAGCTCGATTCCGGCAAAGTGGAAGTGCTGAGCTTCTGAGCGTGCGATCCGCAATATCGCCACCTGCGTGGGATTTGGCGAATCCTTGGCCATAGCCGCGAGAAACAGCCTCTCTGCACTAGTAATGCCGTCCAGCGCTGGAACGCATACGGCATCGTCGAAGGCGAGCAACGCATCGGAAACACCGGTCGACACGTCGTCCGCGGTAATGATAAGAGTGCCCTTCCCTTTGCCGAGTTTCTTACTGCCCAGCCAGCACACCCCAATTTGACGTGCCACTCCCCTAGAGTTGAAGCCATGTCACTTGGTTTGAACATCCTCCTGATTTTTGTATTTCTCGTTATCGGTTCCGTGTTCTCCGGCACCGAGTTGGCATTGGTCTCTCTGCGCGGCTCGCAGATCGAGCAAATGGAGCAGGAGGACGCTCGCGGCGCCAAAGTCGCCAAAATCGCACGTGACCCGAACACCTTCCTGTCCACCGTGCAGATCGGCGTGACGCTCTCCGGCTTCCTGTCCGCCTCGTTCGGCGCCTCCTCCATCGCCCCCTACCTGATTCCGGCGGTCGAAAGCTGGGGCGTGCACCCCGGCATCGCCGGCGGCCTGGTGAACATCATCCTGACCCTCATCATCTCCTACTGTTCCATCGTGATCTCCGAGATGGTGCCCAAGCGCATCGCCATGCAGCGCACCGAGCAGATCGCGCGCGCCGTGGTGCCCGCCATCGACGCCTTCGCCGCCGTCTGCCGCCCGATCATCTGGCTCATCGGCAAGAACACGAACGGCATCGTCCGCCTGCTCGGCTTCGACCCGCAGCAGACCGAGTCCGAGGTGTCCGACGACGAGCTGCGCGTGCTGGTCAGCTCCAACACCAACCTCTCCAAGGACGAACGCACGATTCTGGACGATGTGTTCGACGCGTCCGAAACCATCGTCGCCGAGGTGATGCGCCCACGTGCCGACGTGGTCTTCATCGAGGGCGACCAGCCCTTGGCCGAGGCCGCCGCGTTCGTACGCGACCAGCCGTACTCCCGTTACCCGGTGACCGGCAAGGATTTCGACGACGTGATCGGCTTCGTGCATGTGCGCGATCTGCTGGACGTGCGCGATCCGAACGCCAAGATCGTGCGCGATGTGGTGCGCGAAGGCATCTCCCTGCCCGGCACCTCCAAGCTGCTGCCAAGCCTGGAACTGCTGCGTAAGCGCGGCATCCATCTGGCCGTGGTCATCGACGAGTACGGCGGCACGGACGGCATCGTGACGCTTGAAGATATGACCGAGGAGCTTGTGGGCGATATTCGCGATGAGTACGATCTGCCCAGCGAGAAGGGCGGCGAACGCACCACCCGCACCGCGTTCGTCAATGGCGTGGCCACGATCGAGGCCAGCATGACCATTGAGGACTTCGCCGATCTGACCGGCATCGAATTGGAGGACGGCCCGTACGAGACGGTCGCCGGCTACTTCTTGTCCAAGACCGGCAAGATGGGAGCGGTAGGCGACGTGCTGCATTCCGACGACGGCTACAACATGGTCGTCACCAAGGTGGATGGCCGCCGCATCGAAACCATCGAAGTCCGCAAAGCCGGCGCCCCGGACCATGCGCCGCTGCCGGCCGAATCACAAAGCGACGATGCCAAATAGTCGCGTGATATTCACCACCTATTCGTTCGGCCCGGGGCATAACCAAAAAACGTAGAATGAAAGGGCAACGTTCCACCTACTGAAAGAAGGAACATTATGACACTTGCATTTGTTGTGCCGGGCCTTGATGAAGCGGCCAGTGAGAAGGCCATCGCCATCCTGCAGAACCGACTGAGCCAGGAGCAGGAGGCCGCTCTGGTCCTGAAGCACGCACACTGGAACGTGACCGGCCTGAACTTCATCGCCGTTCACGAGATGCTTGACCCCGAGGTCGAGGCCGTGCTGGCCCAGGCCGACGAGACCGCCGAGCGCATTGCCACTCTGGGCGGCACCCCGGATGGCCGTGCTGACGCCATCGTGCGCAACCGCACGTGGAAATCGTTCGACGCTGAGGGCCGCGTGGGCACCGAGGAGTATCTCAAGGCGCTGATCGAGTACTACGACGCCTTCATCGCCGACGACCGCAAGGCCATCGCCGAGCTGGACGAGCTGGATGTGATCAGCTCCAACATCATCCAGGACCACGTGCAGGAACTCGAAAAGTTCCAGTGGTTCATGCGCTCTCACCTGGCATAAGTAAAAGCCGTATTCCGTGGCTCCCCTCGAAGAGGGGAGTCACGTTTGTCTCACGTGAAATAGAGAGTCTCCACATACATAAGTTGGAAAAGTGTATAAACCTCCCCATTTTGAGGTTGGAAAACGTAGACAAAACCGCATTCTTATGGTTGGAAAAGTGTAAAATATGCGCTATAAACAGTTGGAAAACGTGCCCAGCATAGATGCAAGGCCTACAAATGACTGGAGATTCTCATGCTGCGAAGAAAAATCGAGACACAGCTGGAAGCTTGGAGATCCGCGCCGAAACGCACTGCACTGCTGGTCACCGGAGCCCGTCAGATTGGCAAAACCTATATCATCAGGCACTTTGCCCAACAGCATTACGACCATATCGCCGAGCTCAATTTCATCGAGAACCCTGACCTCGTTGCATTATTCGATCGGCCCCGCGATGCCAAAAACCTACTGATGAGGCTGGAACTGGCCGTAAATACGCCATTAGTACCCGGCAAAACCCTGATTTTCTTTGACGAGGTCCAGCGTTGCAAGGAAATGGTCACCGCAATTAAGTTCCTTGTAGATGATGGTCGGTTCGATTACGCGCTTTCCGGCTCGCTACTTGGAGTCGAGCTCGAAGATATACGCTCGGTACCGGTCGGGTACCTGACCGAGCTGGATATGTATCCACTGGATTTCCAAGAGTTCTGCTGGTCGCAGCATATCGGCAACGACGTATTCGATATGCTTGCCGAATGCTTTGCCAAGCACCAGGAAGTGGATGAGTTCATTCATCAAAGGCTCATGGAGCTATACTCCAAATATCTGGTCATCGGCGGCATGCCTGCCGCAGTCGACTCGTTCGTGGCAAACGGCAGCGTTGCGGACGTGCGCACTATACAAGAGAACATAAAGCGTGAATATCGCCGCGATATCAGCCAATACGCGCGCAAAGAAGACCGGCTGCATATCCGCGCTATCTACGATTTGGTGCCCAGCGAGTTAAATAACCCAAACAAGCGCTTTACCTTCGCCAAAATCGAAAAGAACATGAGATTCCAATCGGTTGCTTCCGATTTCGATTGGCTGGTCAATGCGGATGTAGCCGTCGCCGCGTACAACGTGGACGAACCGTGCACACCGTTGGAGATGAGCAAGGAACGTAACCTCTTCAAACTCTTTTACAACGACGTGGGTCTGCTTACCGGCTCGTTTCTCAAGAAAACCGCGCTCGACGTACTCGACGGCAACCCTGATATCAACTACGGTTCAATCTATGAAAATGCGGTGGCCCAAGAGCTACGCGCTCACGGATTTGACCTGTACTACTACAACAGTAAGAAGCTTGGCGAGCTCGATTTCCTCATCCAAGACCGCAACGATCACGTGCTGCCGATTGAGGTGAAGTCCGGCAAATCCTACAAACGCCATCGCGCAATGGACAACGTGCTCGCCCACCCTGAATACCATCTCAATACAGGCTATGTGCTTGGCCCGTGCAACGTCTCAGTCGAAGGGAATGTAACCTACCTGCCTGTATACATGGCCGGCATGTTCCATAACGAATGACGGGCCGCACACTTAGTCAACAAGTACATGTCGGTCAGATGGTTCGGACTGGTCAGAGGGCCCGCTCTGATCAGTTAGGTCGGTCTGAACGGACTGGCTGGGCTGGTCGGCCTGAGTAGCCCGTTTGGACCGATCCGGTTCGCCCTTGCTGGCCTTCACACTGCTTCAGCTCCAGCTGAAGTTCGCTGATGCGCCGTTCGAGTTCGTCGATGCGCCGCACGTGTGGCGAAGTGAGACTAAGGGGAGCCGAGAGATGGCTCACAGGCCGAGGGCACCGGCCACGGCCATGGCCTCGTGTTCGGGATCGGCCTGGCCGATGTGTACGTTGACGTGAATTTCGTCATCGCCCGGCTCTTCGAGAATGTCGGACTGGGATTGCAGCATGCTCGGCTTCATGAAGTGGCCTTGGCGGTGGGAAAGGCGTTCCATCACCTCGTCGAATGTGCCCTGCATGTAGACGAACACCACGCCTTGACGGCGCAGCTTGTCGCGGTAGATCTTCTTCAACGCCGAGCAGGTGACCACGGCGGGCTCGCCGGCGGCCACGCGCTCGTCGATCCACGCGGCGATGGTGTCGAGCCAAGGCCAGCGGTCTTCGTCGGTGAGCGGGTGTCCGGCGGCCATCGAGATGGTGGCGCATTCGGACCATGCGGCAAATCGTCGACGAATCCGATCAGGCCATCAGCCACATCGCCGGCACTGAAGCCTGACCCGTCATCGTCACAGCACCACGCGGCGGTTGAGGTCGCGGCGCAGCGTCTTCCAGCCGGGTAGGTAGGCGGTCATGCGGCGCTGGAATCCGGCACCGTGGCCGCTTTCCCACAAATGCGTCATCTCATGGACCAAGACGTATTCCAGGAATTGCGGTTCCATCAGTCCCAATTGAAGGTTCAGACGGATGCGGCCGGTTCGCGGTGTACACGATCCCCAGCGCGAGGTCATGACCCGTAGCGTGATATGCGTGGGCTGCCGGCCGACGACCGGCCCCCACTTGGCCAGCAGCTGTGGCAACGCGGCGTTGATCGCGGCCGCCGCTTGTCGTTTGCGTTCGTCGGTCCAGATTTGGGAGCGGTCAAAATACGGTTGGACATTCGTACCGGCTTGGCCTGGCCCGGCGTCACCAATTCCCGGACGACTGATATCACCGGTTTTCGGACGACCGGCAACGCCTCCATCATGGCCGCTGGCACCAGCTACACCACGACCTCCGTTCTCGAAGCCGGCGCCCTCGTTCAGTGCCATGATGGAGCGCCGTTGCGCCTCAGCCATGCGCTGCTGCTGGGCGAGAATCCACGAATGTCGCTCTTTGACGAAATCCGCGATACGACTCTCGCTCATCCGCATCGGTGCAGAGATTTCGACGCGGCCGCTCGGCGGTTTGATGCGCAAATACAGGTTTTTGATGGGTTTGCGCGTCAGGTGCAGATGGATGCCGTCAATGTCCAACGACTGCCCGGCGGCAGCGGACCGAACGGATTTCGGCGCACCGGACTTCGGAGCGGTGGATTGACGACGGCGATAAGGCATGCAAGTCATTCTCGCACAACGGCGGACAACGATGGCGGCCCGCCCGGAACCTAACGTTCCGAACGGGCCGCCATCAGCAATGAACGGTGCTGTCGGCAACGGCTACAAACCGTCACCGAGCCATTGAGTCACCCAATCAGCAACCGGCCGCGGTCAGCACCTGGTCGAGGATCTCGACGCCCTGGGTCGCCTCGTCGGCGGAGATGACGCAAGGAGGAGTGACGTGGATGCGGTTGTTGTGCACGCCGAGAATCAGGCCGCGCTTGTCGCCTTCGGCCACGATCTGCTTCATCGTGGCGTCGTCCAGCGGCTCCTTGGTGGTGCGGTCGGCAACCATTTCCACGGCCCAGAACACGCCCTTGCCGCGAACCTCGCCGATCTTCGGGTGCTTGTCGTACAGAGCGGTGAGCTGCGGGCCGAGCACGTCCTTGCCGATGGTGTAGGCGTTGTCGACGATGTGCTCCTCTTCCATGGCTTCCTGGGTGGCCACGATGGCGCCCATGGCCAGCGGGTGACCGGAGTAGGTCAGGCCGCCGGGGAAGACGATGTCGTCGAAGCGGTGGGCCACCGGGTCGCTCATAATCACGCCGCCGGCGGGCACGTAACCGGAGTTGCAGCCCTTGGCGAAGGAGATGATGTCCGGCGTGTAGTCGTAGTCGTCGAGTGCGAACCAGAAGCCGGTGCGGCCGAAGCCGGCCATGACCTCGTCGGTGATCATCAGGATGCTGTACTTCTTGGTGATCTCGCGCACGCCCTTGAAGTAGTCCTTGGGCGGAATGATGATGCCTGCGGTGCCCGGCACGGATTCGAGCAGCACGGCGGCGATGGTGTCCGGGCCCTCGAACTGGATCACGTGCTCGAGGTGAGCCAGCGCACGCTCGCACTCCTCTTCCTGGGTGGTTGCGGAGAACTCGGAGCGATACAGGTACGGGGTGAAGAAGTGCACGTGGCCGCGAGAGTAGTCGTTGGGCTTACGGCGCCAGTCACCGGTGGCGCTGATGGCCGCACCGGTGTTGCCGTGGTAGCAGCGGTAGGAAGACAGAATCTTGTCGCGGCCAGTGAACAGGCGGGCGGCGCGCATCGCGTTTTCATTGGCGTCGGCGCCAGCGTTGGTGAAGAACACCTTGTCGAAGCCTTCCGGAGCGCGGCGGGCCACCAGGGAGGCGGCGCGGCCACGGGCTAGGTTCGCGTAGTCAGGTCCGACGGTGCACAGGAGTTCCGCTTGCTTCTTGATGCCCTCGATCACCTTCGGGTGCTGGTAGCCGATGTTGACGTTGACCTGCTGGCTGGTGAAGTCGAGCATTTCACGGCCGTCGCCGTACTTCAGCCACACGCCGTGACCGGTTACCACTCCAGTGGGATCCAGGTTGCGCTGTGCGTGCCACGAATGGAATACGTGTGCGCGGTCCAGCTTGTAAGCGTCGTCCCAGATTTCCGCATCCTGCGAAAGATCATGCCCCATGATGTGTCCTTTCCTCGATATTTTCTCGAAGTGCCCGATGCCGTCTCCCGTGGATCGGGTCAGGGCAGCAACGCGCTGTGAATGTCATTATGAGAGTTGAACATTTCGCGTCAAACTCGAACATTTAATAATGTTACAGTAGTGGCGAATACGAAATCATTTTGAAACATAGGAACAAGAACAATAATTGTATCCAGATTATGTAATGTTTATGTTATTCAAAAACATACTCATTGCACAATGCGGCGCTAACATTTGACTACCGTTGCCACAGTGACCGTTACTATCGGCAGTCAAGCAGCCAGCAACAAGCCGGCAACCGCCATCGATCATCAGCCGGCGGCAATCGGCAACATTCACGCAGACGCGCGCTCATCACGCTCGCCGCCAAGATCCGGGAGGCAGATCATGGATACGCCATCGCCATCAACCGCATCAACAACCGCACATGCCGTCGGCTACAACGATGAGCCAAGCATTACGGCCGCTCCCCTGCGTTCCACCGACGACCTGGCCGTTGATGCCGGCCAGTTATCCTCACTCATCCTCACCACCGAGGCGACGGCCACCCCGCAACGCATCGTCGAATCGGTCACCTCGCTGACCTCCTCCGGCATACTTGCGGAAGGCCAGCGCATGCCCACCGTACGCGATCTCGCCCGACTGCTACGCACCAGTCCGGCCACCGTCTCCAGTGCCTACCATGCCCTCGCCAGGTCCGGCATACTGCGCTCCCGCGGGCGCGCCGGAACATTCGTACTGCGGCAGTCGCGCACGCATCGCTACGATGCCGGCGACTTGCTGGCCGAAGCCCCGGCCACCGCGCCGGACCGACCGATTATCGACCTGTCCAAGGGCACGCCGGACCTTTCGCTGCTGCCGGACATCCGCCCGTTTCTCGGCAAGCTCGGCACGCACAAGGCATTCGTCAATTCATACGACGGGCCGACCATCCTGCCCATGCTGGAACAGATTTTGCGACGCAACTGGCCGTATGAGCCGGAGGCGATGACTATGGCATCCGGCGCGGGCGACGGTTTGGCGCACACCATGAACGCTTTTGTTCAGCCGGGTGATTTTGTGATTACCGAGGCACCGGAATATCCGCTGATTCTCGACATGATCGAGGCACATGGCGCGATGGCGTTCGGCGTGCCGATGGACGGGTTCGGTATGCTGCCCGACGCACTCGACCGTGCGCTGACCATGCTGGAATCGCAGCGTCTGGCGGTGCCGCACGGCGGCCATCAGGTCAGTATGATCCTGCTGCAGCCGCGCGCCCAGAACCCTACCGGGGCCAGCTTCAGCCCGCAACGCATCGACGCTTTGGCGGACGTGCTGCTCGCGCACTACCCGAATGGCGTTGGTATGCCGCTGATTGTGGAAGACGATCACAGTGGCGATGTGGCCAATGCGTATGCGACATCGTTGGCGCAACGATTGCCGCAACACGTGGTGCATATCCGCAGTTTTTCGAAGTCGCACGGGCCGGATCTGCGCTTGGCTGCGCTGTCTGGGCCGGAGGATGCCGTGGAGGCGATTATCGCCCAACGACGCTTGGGATCGGGATGGGTGAGCCGGTTCCTGCAAGAGATTCTGTATGAAATGCTGGCCGACAAAGAGGCGTTCCACACGGTGACCAACGCCCGGCATATCTACGCCACCCGGCAAAAGACGATGCACGCGCTGCTGCTGCGTCAAAGTTTGGACGTGCATACCGGTGACGGACTGAATCTGTGGATTCCGGTGCGCGACGAGCCGGCGGCGCTGCGACTGCTGGCCGAACAGGGCATCCGTGTGGCCGCCGGCAAGCCGTTCCTGCCGAGCCTGCGTATCAGCGCCGACGCCACCGGAGCCGACGCGGGGGCCGGTGCGGGCGTGGACGCGCATGCCAGTCGAGGCATCCGCGTCACCATCGCACAGCAGGGAGCCGTCAACGAACAAGTGGCCGCCGCCCTGGCTCAGGCGGCGGCCGTAACGCCGAAGACTTCGACGAATCACTCGTAATTCTTCATGAACTGCGTTCGTACGCGCGGCGAGGAGCCGCCCCGTCTGTACGGGGTGATCAACGGGCTGCTGCGCATGCGCAACGGGCTGCGCAGGTCGCAGGAGCTCGACGACCTGGTCGACGTGCTGGCCTCCTCCATCGGCGCCCTGACCAATCCGCGTACCAACTGCCCACACCGGAGAAGGTCGCGCAGGAGAAGCCTCGCTGCTCGAGATCGACGACAGCTTCCAGAAGATCGTCCTCGTACGCGACGTGGTCAAACCCGTCCGCGACGAGCACGGCATCCTCACGATGAGCGTCTACGATTTCCTCCTCGACCCGGACAGCCTGACGATGTGACGCCGTGGATTGGCTACAACGTATTAGACAGTCCGATGAGGGACGAATGACATGAGATTGGAGGCCGACGATGGCCGACCCGAAACATCCCCGCCACTACGACGAGGCGTTCAAACGGCAGATCGTGCAGTTGTACGAGAGCGGCAAGCCATCCCGGAAGATCCGCCGTCGTGGCCCGACATCCTCAGGACCATCGAGCTGGGCTACTCCAACGCCAGGCTCGAGGCGTCCGACAACAGGATCAAGGTCACCATCCGCATGGCCTACGGCTTCCACCACGCGAACAGCCTCATCGCACTCGTCATGCTCCGCTGCGCCGGCAATCATGGCGCAAGCGACAATCGCGACACGCCGTTATTGACATACCGCCGTTCAATGGTATTGTAATCACTTGTGCGCTTTTGAAGCGTATGGATCGGGCCCGTAGCTCAGCTGGTTAGAGCGCATCCCTGATAAGGATGAGGTCGGAGGTTCAAGTCCTCCCGGGC
>OIXV01003670.1_pt1 | contig 11085 bp, 10 predicted proteins | sample 1587771 | NCBI WGS metagenome assembly OIXV01 (sample SAMEA3888893, study PRJEB22519) | human gut metagenome | biome: human gut; feature: human-associated habitat; material: faeces | place: Denmark | collected 2010
GTAAAGGAACTCGCATGAAATCAGATCTTCCAAAAGTATTGCACAAGGTTTCAGGTATCACCATGCTTGAGCATGTTTTCCGTGCAGTTTCAGCCATCGATCCAGTTAAAAACGTTACTGTTATTGGTCATAAGGCTGAGCTTGTTCGTGAGGTTTTGGATGGTCAATCTGCCTTTACAATGCAAACAGAGCAGTTGGGGACTGGTCATGCTGTTATGATGGCTGAGGCAGAGTTGGCTGGTCTTGAAGGTCAAACCCTTGTCATTGCTGGGGATACGCCTTTGATTACAGGTGAAAGCCTCAAAAATCTTATTGACTTCCACGTTAATCACAAAAATGTTGCTACTATCCTGACAGCGACAGCGGACAATCCATTTGGCTATGGTCGTATCATCCGTAATGAAAATGGCGAAGTGACTAAGATTGTAGAGCAAAAAGATGCCAACAAGTTCGAACAACAAGTCAAAGAAATCAACACAGGGACTTATGTTTTTGACAATAAACGTCTCTTTGAAGCGTTAAAAAATATCAACACTAACAATGCGCAAGGAGAATATTATTTGACAGACGTCATTTCTATTTTCCGAGAAAATGGTGAAAAAGTAGGTGCCTTCACTCTTCGTGACTTTGAAGAAAGTCTTGGGGTTAACGACCGTGTTGCCCTGGCAACAGCGGAAGATGTCATGCGTCGTCGTATCAACAAGGCTCACATGGTCAATGGTGTAACCTTTCAAAATCCAAATGCCACATACATTGATGTAGATGTGGAAATTGCACCGGACGTTGTGGTTGAAGCAAATGTGACACTAAAAGGTCAAACAAAGATTGGTGCAGAGTCAGTGCTTACCAATGGTACCTACATCGTTGACTCTACAATCGGTGCCCACACAGTCATCACCCACTCTATGATTGAGCATTCAGTGGTTGAAGATGGTGTTACTATTGGACCATTTGCTCATGTTCGCCCTGACTCTACGCTTAAGAAAGACGTTCACATTGGGAACTTTGTTGAGGTTAAGGGATCAACTATCGGTGAAAATACCAAGGCTGGACACTTAACTTATATTGGCAATGCGGAAGTCGGCTCTAATGTTAACTTTGGTGCAGGTACTATAACAGTCAATTACGATGGTCAACATAAGTTCAAGACACAAATTGCCGATAACGTCTTTATCGGAAGTAATTCAACCTTGATTGCTCCGCTTGAAATCGGAGATAGTGCCCTCACAGCGGCCGGTTCGACCATCACTGAAAATGTACCAGCTGACTGTGTAGCCATTGGGCGTGGTCGTCAAGTCAATAAAGAGGGTTATGCGGTGAAGAAACCTCATCACCCAAGTCAGCGATAAGGCTTTATGAAGGTCACCTAATGGCGACTTTTTAGGCATCACATCAATTAAGTGGTAAGAAAAAAGGAGGAAAGCCATGAAATACGAAGAAAAAACATTAACACGCGACTCAAAATTTAAAGGAAATATTTTTGAGGTAGCTGTAGACGAGGTCCTTTTACCAGATGGTAAGACGTCTCGTCGTGAGCTCATTTTCCATAGGGGAGCTGTGGCCGTTTTAGCGGTTACTCCAGAAGGTAAACTTGTTATTGTTAAGCAATACCGCAAGGCTATTGAAGATGTATCGTATGAAATCCCTGCGGGTAAATTGGAAGTTGGCGAGGCTGGTGATGAAAAGGATGCGGCAGCACGTGAACTTGAAGAGGAAACCCAATATCAGGGTGATTTAGAGTTGATTTATGAATTTTACACTGCCATTGGTTTTTGTAATGAGAAAATTAAACTCTATGTGGCGACTAATCTAAAACCTGTTGAGAATCCTCGTCCACTTGATGATGATGAATTCCTTGAAATTTTTGAGTTGACCTATGACGAGTGTATGGAGTTGGTGAAATCAGGTGAGATTAAAGATGCTAAAACTATTCTTGCACTCCAGTACTATGCACTCCACTTTGGGGGAAAATAAGTTATGGGGAGACCGCTGTTAACTGACGATATCATTGAGCAGGCCAAGCGTGGGGAAATTGATTTAACTGACCACCCTTCTTATCAGGGCTACGATGAAGACTTTTATGATGAGGCCTTTGATGCTGATTATGAGCCTTCTACCTACAAGAGTCGTCGGATTGAAAATGCGAAACGCAACCAGTTTCAGCACAAACTCAATCGTATTCTCTTTTGGGTAGTCGTCCTCTTGATTATCCTCTTCATCGCTGTCTTTTATTTCTAATAATAGTCTAGGCTAGTTAGGCCTAATTCTCTTATGACAAGTGATTCACGCAAGATTACAAGCTAAAAAGGAACTATATGAAAATTGGAATTATCGCTGCCATGGAGCAGGAATTGGTGCTTCTAGTGGAGCAATTGGAAAATAAGGTTGAGGAAACCGTTCTTGGAAATACCTACTACACAGGGCGTTTGGGCAAACACGATGTGGTTTTGGTCCAATCAGGTGTTGGTAAGGTCATGTCAGCCATGTCTGTGGCTGTTTTGGCGGACCACTTTGAAGTTGAGGCCCTCATTAATACTGGCTCTGCAGGGGCAGTAGCGCCTGGTCTAAAGATTGGTGATGTGGTCGTGGCTTCAAAGTTGGCTTATCACGATGTTGATTTGACAGCCTTTGGCTATGATTACGGCCAAATGTCTATGCAGCCACTATATTTCGAGAGTGATGCAAGCTTCGTGACGACCTTTGAGAAGGTTTTGGCTCAAGCGTCAATTGACAGTAAGATTGGTCTTATCGCTACTGGTGATAGCTTTATTGCTGGTCAGGGCAAGATTGATGCCATTAAGGGGCATTTCCCAGAGGTTTTGGCTGTTGAAATGGAAGGGGCGGCTATTGCTCAGGCAGCTCACAGTGTCAAGAAACCTTTTATCGTTGTGCGTGCCATGAGTGATACAGCAGCTCACGATGCCAATCTTACCTTTGACGAATTTATTATTCAGGCAGGGAAACAATCTGCTGCCATCTTGATAGACTTTTTGGAAGAACTTGACTAAATTGTTATCACACAATCCCTAAAAGCTACAGAAATTTAACCTGGGTTTTAGGTAAATTAGAAACTATTTGACAATTATTAATTATTTTCTTCTCATAATTGAATATTTTTGAAAATATTTTATAATATCACGAAAACACTAGCAATTGAGTTTAAAAGCTTTATTGTTAGTGTTTTTTGTGTGTTTTAGAAAAATTTTAGTAAAATTTAGTGCTTTTTTCTTACAAAACAGGAAAAAGTGTTGCACAATTTACAAAAATGTTAATTAATTGTGACTTACATCTTGCAAAAAATTAGAATAGGAGTATAATGCTGGTTGGGAAAGATAAAAATGTTTTGTAAATGGAGGATATTATGAATAGGTTATTTAGTGATTCGAAGCAACGCTTTTCCATCCGTAAATTTTCAGTCGGTATTGCATCCGTTTTGATTTCAACTGCAATTTTTGGTATTGGTACAGCACAAGCCGATCAGGTGACAGAGGTTTCTAGTCAACCCGCTACAGATGTGGTGAATGTCTCAGCAAATCAGTCATCATCAGAGGTTACAGTGCCATCAGTACCAACTACAGCAGTAAGTACTGAAAATACAGGTACATCAGTTGATGTTCCTAAGAGTGGTAAAGTAGACAGTCCAGTAGCTTCATCTGTCAGTTCAGAACAGGTTGAAGCTCCACATGGAAATGTGAGTAGCGAAGCATCAAATAGCTCTACAGCTTCAAATGCCACTGGTGTAACTAGTGAGCGTTCAGCTAGTGATTCAGCAAGTGTTGCTGATCACAATTCAGCTGAACATGAAGCACCTGTAGAGGCTAAGAAATTGACGAATAGTAGTACTCCTACTAGTACTTCTGATACTCAAATAACCAAAACGGGAACTGAAATTCATGTTCAAAACCCTAATGTTGAGCTTCAATTTCCAGACGGAAATAGTATTTACTCAAGAAGTAAGGTTGTTTATCATGATATTTTATTCCCTAACGATATAGCTATTAATTCAGGTGACAAAGTTGTCTTCACTCTTCCAAGTGAATTGCAATTTAAGACAAGCTATAGTGTAAATGTTTACAACCCTAATAACGAAGTTGTTGGTATTGCTCAGGTAGATCCTAAGAATAACAGCGTTGTAACCACATTTAATCATTATTTCGAAGATCACCCTATTGGGAAATATATGAATTTAGAGTTAGATACACTCTATTCAGAAGCTCTCAAAGGTGGCGAAAAATTGCACCTCAATTTCAATGGTCATGTCGTTAATGTGACAGTTGGTTCTGCAAATCCTATCCCTGGTGACGAAGTCATTGCTAAATGGGGTAGTCAGGACAAGAATGATCCAACCCTAATTAACTGGGGAATGCGTCTCAATTATGCAAGACGTGTGTTGAATAATCTTCAATTGATCGATACTTGGTCTGATAATCAAAGATTTGTTGATAATTCTTTAGAGTTGCGTTACATTGATTCTGCTGAGCCATGGGTTGATAAGGGTTCAGCCATGGAATTGATTAAGAGTTTCTCTCACGACGATACTAAATTTGAGTTAAATCTTGGTCGTTTGGACCGTATGGTTTATGTTTGGTATCAGACACGATTGACCAACCCAGCATCAGATTCTAATAATCCTACGAATAAAGTTGACCTTCATGCAGATGTTGAGTCAAAAACATATACTTCTGAAGTACGTTTGGTTGGGGGCCTTGGAAATGTCGGCGGTGAACAAGAAGTACGTTTCAATCTTGAATTAGCCAAAGAGTTGGCAGGTAGAGCCTTGAAAGATAAGGAATTCACCTTCAAATTGGTTGATATGACAGATAATAAGATGGTTGATCTTGGTGAAACAACCAATGATGCCACTGGTAAAATTGTCTTCTCAAATCTTGTTCTTAACCAACCTGGTACCTACCACTATCGTGTGACAGAAGTTCCTGGTAATGATAGTGACGTCGTTTATGATAAGCTTCAAGCTGATGTGACTGTCCAAGTGGCTAGAGAAACCACAGATGGCCGAGAAAAATTAGTGGCCAAAGTGGTTTATCCAGATGACGTTATCTTCAACAATAAATTGGTCACACCAGCCAAAGCTAAGATTCAATTTAGCAAGGAATTGAGCAAGTCAGGTGTAAATCAAGCTTTGACTGCTAATGAATTCCAATTTGTCCTCAAGGATAGCGCTGGTCATGTGGTCGAAACTGTAGGTAATACAGCAGACGGTCATGTTAACTTTAGCGAATTGACTTTCGACAAGGTTGGTACTTACAACTATACCGTTGAAGAAGTTGCAGGTAAGGATGGCGCTATCGTCTATGATACGATGAAAGCTGCTGTTTCTATCACTGTGACACGTGATGGGGATGCTCTTGTTTCAACAGTTGTTAATCCAAAAGATACTATCTTTAACAACAAGTTTGCGACTCCAGCTCAAGCCTCTATCCAGTTCAGTAAGGAATTGAGCAAAGCAGGTGTTAACCAAGCCTTGACTGCTAATGAATTCCAATTTGTTCTCAAGGATGAAAAAGGTAATGTTGTTCAAACTGTAGGTAATACAGCAGATGGTCGTGTTGCCTTTAGTAACCTTAGCTTTGAAAAACCAGGTACCTACACTTATACTGTTGAAGAAGTCAAAGGTAATAACGAAGACATCATCTATGATGGTATGAAAGCAACGGTATCAATTACCGTGACACGTGACGGAGAAGCCCTAGTATCAACCGTTACAAATCCAAAAGACACTATCTTCAATAACTATGTCAAAGAATTGAAACCAGCTAAAGCTAAATTCGTATTGACTAAAGTTCTTGCAGGTCGTCAACTTCAAGATGGTGAGTTTAGCTTCGTCCTCAAAGATGAAAAAGGTAATGTTGTCCAAACTGTGACTAACGATGCTAAAGGTAACATCAACTTTGACAGTATTAACTATGATAAACCAGGTGTTTATTACTACACTGTCGAAGAAGTCAAAGGTTACGAATCTAATGTTGTTTATGACAGCATGGTAGCTAAACTTAAAGTGACGGTTACTAAGAGTGTTGGTGATAAGGAAAACTTGCTCGTAGCAGCAGTTGTCCTTCCTTTGGATACAGAATTTAACAATAGTTACATTCCACCAAAATCTCCAAAACCACAAACACCACCAACTCCAACAAGACCACCACATGTTCCACAAAAACCATCAGTGGTTTCTACAACTTCATCAGTGAACCCACAACCAGCTAAACCAGTTCAATCTTCTGTGAAATCAGGACCTCAACTTCCAGAAACTGGTCAAGCCAGTGATAAAGCCTTGCTTGCTCTTGGAGTGGCAGCAGAAGTAGCTGCAGTCATGGGTATAGCCTATAACCGTCGTCGTAAAGACATTTAAGGTGATAACTAAAAAACAGCTTGAAACTTTTGTTTCAAGTTGTTTTTGCTTTTTCAAGTTCGCAATTGTTATATTAGGACACGAACTCAATATAGGGAGTCTTAAGGAGTAAAATAAACTGTTTTTTGAAGATGTCAGGTGGCGTTGGAAATTCTTGAGAAATCCACAGTTGGATGATGTTAAGGATATTGAGGAGAAATAATTCTTGTAAGAAAGGCTTTGGCATTTGAAGGTCTACCTCTGTTGGACTTATATTTTCTTTGAGCCATTTTCCATAAGTGATTTGCAAGAAGCTTCGCCAACTTGGATCAGCTGCGGTCGTGTAAAGACATCTTAGCCAGGTTCTTTTAGAGTAAAGTAAGGGAATAATATTATCACAAAAGAGTGTGATTGGATCTTTAGTGGTTAGATCCTGTTCGATATGAGAATGGATATCGGCATCAATCATTTCATGAATATACTGAATTAATTCATCATAATTGTTAAAATGATTTTGATAAATAGACTGCCTAGATATGCCTGCCTCCTTAGCAATTTGGGTTAAGGTAAAGTGAGTGCTAGAAGGGTGTTTAGAAGCGAGCGAGAAGAAGGCATTGATAATATTTTCTCTTGTTCCTTTAGGCATAAGAATCTCCTTAGTCTTTTATAATTTTATTATATTGAAATGCTTTTTAAAATCAATAGTCGTACTAGCAAAAGAGGAATAAAAAGCTGACACCGTGTAAATTTGTGAGGTAAGTCTATCTGATAAAGCGATAATTATCTATGAGAAAGAGTAGGTTGGAGATTAGGCTTAGTTGTAGCAGTTACAGATTTAGAGACTAGCTTTTTTGGAAAAGGTCATTGACAGGACGTCATGTTTTTACTATTGATTGCACCGTTCTTGAGGCTTAATATAACTATAATACAAAGGAAAGAAGGTAATGCTGATGTTGGTTTGGCGAGTTGTGACGGTGGTGGAATTGCTTGTGTTTGCCCTTTTGGTAGCCTTTGTCTTGCTTAGACCAGCAGATGCAACAGGTGTTGATAATAGCCTGACTATGCAGCTAATCAGTCTTGGTTTGATTGCCTTCTTATACTTACCATTTCTCATAGGTCAAGTTATCTGGTACATTATCCTAAAAACAAGAAAGTCGTCTAGCTCTCTCTGATGGTCAAGAGGAGGACTATTACTTTAATTGAAGAAGTTGAATGACTACTATTGCAATATCATAGAATAAAGAGGCAGAAATTGATTTTCTGTCTCTTTATATCTTTTATCGTCATGAGTTTAGTGTTTTTTCCTTGATTTTGAGAGCTTTTTAAGACTTGAGGAGCCAGCTTCCAGATGAAATTTCGTCCAAATTAGGCTATAATTGTTAATATGAAAGTTCTACTTTATCTTGAAGGAAAATCGGTTCTTGAAAAATCAGGAATTGGTCGGGCTCTCCACCATCAGATGCATGCCTTGGACTTGGCGGGGATTCCCTATACAACAGACATCTTGGGTGATTACGATGTTGTTCATATCAATACTTACGGACCACGCAGTTTGATGTTGTTGCATGCTGCCAAACGTCGTGGCAAGAAGGTCATCATGCATGGTCATTCGACACGTGAGGACTTTGAAAATTCATTCATCGGTTCCAACTTGATGGCCCCTCTTTTTGGGAAATACTTGGCCCACATGTATCAAAAGGCTGACTACGTGATTACGCCATCTGAGTATTCCAAAAAGTTGATTCAGTCTTACGGGGTAACTACGCCGATTATTGCTGTTTCAAATGGTATTGATTTGAAAAAATACGGTAAGGACCCACACAAGGAAAAAGTCTTCCGTGACTATTTTGGCATTAAGGAAGGACAGCCAGTTGTGATTTGTGCTGGCCTTTATTTTCAACGTAAGGGGATCGAAGACTTTGTCAAGGTTGCTGAGAAGATGCCGCATGTTCGATTCATCTGGTTAGGCAGTATCAGTAAGTGGTTGATTCCTAAGAAAATTCGAGACATTGTCAATGGTAAGCATCCTGATAATGTCAGCTTCCCAGGTTATTTTAAGGGAGCGGTTTTTCAGGGGGCTATGAGTGGCGCCAGTGCTTTCTTTTTCCCATCTTACGAGGAAACAGAAGGAATTGTGGTACTTGAAGCCTTTGCTAGTTATCAGCATGTGGTCTTGCGTGACATTCCAGTTTATGAGGGCTGGGTTGACGACACGGCTGCCACATTTGGACATAATGTGGATGAATTTGTAGTGGCCTTGCAAGATATTATTGATGGTAAAGTGGACAAACGTGAAGCAGGGTACAAGGTTGCGGAAAGTCGCTCGATTGATGATGTGGCTCAGAAACTTGTAGAAGCCTACAAAGAAGTATTGGAGATTTAAATGCGTATCGGATTGTTTACAGATACCTATTTTCCACAGGTATCCGGTGTTGCGACGAGCATTCGCACATTGAAGACGCAGTTGGAAAAAATGGGGCATACGGTCTTTATCTTTACAACAACTGATAAGGATGTTGATCGCTATGAGGATTGGCAGATTGTCCGTATTCCTAGTGTGCCTTTCTTTGCCTTTAAGGACCGACGTGTGGCTTATCGTGGCTTTTCTAAGGCACTGGAGATTGCCAAGCAATATAAGCTGGATATTATTCATACGCAGACTGAATTTTCTTTGGGTCTTCTTGGAATTGCGATTGCGCGTGAACTCAAGATTCCTGTCGTGCATACCTATCATACGCAATACGAGGACTACGTTCGCTACATTGCCAAGGGCATGGTGATTCGACCAAGCATGGTTAAGTACATTGTTCGTGGCTTTATGAGTGATTTGGATGGGGTCATTTGTCCAAGTGAAATTGTTTATGACCTTCTCCTTAAGTATAAGATAGCAGCTGAGAAACGTGTTATTCCAACTGGTATTGAACTTGAAAAATTCCAACGCCCAGAAATCACCGAAGAGGATAAGGCGGAATTGAGAGCCAAACTTGGTATTGCTTCTGATGAGATTATGTTGCTGAGCCTTTCCCGTATTTCTTATGAGAAAAATATTCAGGCAATCCTAGCAGCATTACCATCTGTCTTAAAGGAGGAAGAAAAGGTTCGTCTGGTTGTTGCCGGTGCGGGGCCTTATCTGGAAGATCTTAAGTCGCAGACTGCTAAACTTGGTATTGAGGACAAGGTGATTTTCACTGGTATGATTGCGCCTAGTGAGACGGCACTTTATTATAAGGCTGCTGACTTCTTTATTTCAGCATCAACAAGTGAGACTCAGGGCTTGACCTATCTGGAAGCCTTGGCAAGTGGTACCCCAGTTATTGCGCATGGTAATCTTTATTTGGATAATGTGATTACAGACCAAATGTTTGGAACACTTTATTATCATGATAATGACTTAGCGGGTGCTATTTTGGAAGCAGCCATTGCAACACCTCAAAAAGATGAGAATAAGTGGTCTAAAAAGCTCTATGAGATTTCTGCAGAAAACTTTGGAAAACGTGTTTATGAGTACTATTTGGATTTGACCATTTCTAAGGATTTCCACAATGATTTGAATGGTGAAGATAGTACCATGAAACGCTTGACTCGCATGGTGACCTATCTACCTACGAAGGCTATCGCCCTGCCTGTTAACGGATCTGTTCGCATCCTCAAAGGATCTGCCAAGCAGGTCAAGAAAATCCGCAATATTACAAGACTCTTGGATTAAGTAAGTGCTTAGAGTTGCATCGTTTTACAAAAATCTGAGAATTGCTTCATAAAAGAGATAATTAGCTTGAAAAATTACAGTTTCATGCTATAATAACGCATAGAGACATATCAGTCATGGGAAATCTTTTAGAGAGCGTGTGGTGCTGGAAATCACGCAGAGGACATGATTGGGACTACTCGATTAACTTTTTATGCAAACATAAAACGGTGGCCACGTTAGAGCCAATCAGAGGTGTAGGACAAACTCGTTTTTTGTCGTACACGAACTAAGGTGGAACCACGTTGCGACGTCCTTTCGAGGATGTCGTTTTTTATGTTGTATGAGGGTGCTTTAACAATTTTAGACGGTCTAGTTTAGCTAGGAAATTTTACTTTGTGATTCATGCTCTCTCTTTAATTACTGCAAGAGCTGTTTAGAGCACAAGGTGATACTATCTTTTTAGTTGAAGGAGAATATGATCGGGTTCAAATTTGAAGCTATCAAGGCCTACTTGATTGACCACGGTGTGGATGCTAGTCTTGCTGAGACCATGCACGCTATCTATGCTACTAGGAGAATCGGTAGGTCAACCTTTGCTAATTTCCTAATTGTTTTTACAGAAACAGAGGTTTTGATTATTTCTATTACAATTTTAGGAAAATTAGAGGATATCATCGCCAAATTTCCTGAAGAGATGATTAAGTCTTATCAGTTTAAGAAAAGCTTGTTTATTGGTTACAAACTTCGCCTATTTCTAACTGATGGTAAGGAGATGGACTTTAATGTCAACAAGATATTGATTGGAGCGGGTTGGCATAATACGGAATTGCAAAGCATCCTAGAAACAAACTACTACAACAAAAATAATTAATAGAAAGGACGAAGGGGCTCATCCTATAGAGCCCTGACATCTAAATTATGATTAACATTACTTTCCCAGATGGCGCTGTTCGTGAATTCGAATCTGGCGTTACAACTTTTGACATTGCACAATCTATCAGCAATTCCCTAGCTAAAAAAGCTCTTGCTGGTAAATTCAACGGCAAATTGA
>OIXV01003674.1_pt1 | contig 11078 bp, 9 predicted proteins | sample 1587771 | NCBI WGS metagenome assembly OIXV01 (sample SAMEA3888893, study PRJEB22519) | human gut metagenome | biome: human gut; feature: human-associated habitat; material: faeces | place: Denmark | collected 2010
GAAAAGGAGAATCAGTTATGAAAAAGAAAATTGTTATTGCGATTCTTGCAGCAGGTTCTGCATTATCTATGACTCAGGCTTTCGCAGCAGCGGGTACCGTTAACTTTAATGGCAATATTTTGGATGCCGCCTGCGACATCGATGTCGCCTCTCAGAACCAGGTGGTTGTTTTAGGCGATTATTATAAAACTGAATTTCCGGTAGCCGGTTCGAGAACCGCCGCGACGAAATTCGATATTTTGAAGAACTGTCCGGTGACGGTTACCAATGCCAAAGTCCGCTTTGATGGCACGCCCGATCCAGACAATTCCAACCTGCTGGCCATTGACTCGTCGGTTGTCGGAGCCGCAACCGGTGTTGCCATTAATCTGATGACGGCGGATAAAGCCGACCTGCCTCTGCACGGCAGCAACGGTTATAGCTACATACTCAGCAGCACCGCCGATAATACGCTGAATTTCTATGCGCAGTATATGTCGACCGCTGCGACGGTAGTCGCCGGTCCAGCTAACTCGGTCGCGAACTTCTCAGTGGTTTACAACTAAGTTTCTGCAGTAATCAGTAGGGGGCCGGCCCGGCCCCTTTGTTTTAAGAGGTATAAAATGCGTTTTATCAGAACAATTAGCCTGGCGATAACAATGTTAACGCTGGTGCAGGCAAGCGCTACTGCCGGGGTGATTATCGGCGGCACGCGGATCATTTTCGATGGTGCAAAAAAAGAAGCGTCAATCAGCGTTAATAATCCTGATGCGACACCTTATTTAATTCAGTCATGGATAGATGATCAAGACGTTGGTTCTGGTAAAGCGCCTTTTATTATTACGCCGCCGATGTATCGCCTCGACAGCGGACAAAAAAATATTGAGCGAATTGTCGCGACAGGTTCACTGCCTCAGACCAAAGAAAGTTTATTCTGGATAAATATTAAAGCGATTCCCTCGGCATCAAAGCAGATGAACTCCCTGCAAATTGCCGTAAAAACGCGCATCAAGCTGATTTACCGTCCCGTTACGCTTCGCGCCTCAACGCCGGAGGAACAGGCGAATAAACTCACCTGGCAAAGAAGCGGCAATGAACTTCAGGTTAATAACCCAACGCCTTACGTCATTAATTTCAATGAAATTACCGTGGGCGGAAAAATGCTTGCCCAGGTGACCTACGTCATGCCGGGTTCGACCACCCGATTCCGCATGCCGGACGGGGCCTCCGGCAATGCCCTGACATTTAAAATTATTAATGACTACGGCAGCCCCGGTCCGTCACATCAAGCCAGTTTGTAATCCCAGAGTAAATGGCAAGCCCAGCGTTAAATAGGTAATAGCGATGACAATAAAAAATAATAAGTTGCGACCTGCTCGTCTGGCTACGCTTATCGCCATAGCGTTAACCGGTTTCTCTCCGGAACTGTATGCCAGTGATTCGTTTAATACGGCCCTGGTAGAGTTAGATAATCCCGGTGTGGGCAAAGCGGATTTATCGGCTTTTGAATCGGGCTCTCAGGCGCCGGGAACATACCATGTGGATATTATTCTTGATGACCAGTTAATGGACACCCGGGATATTCCTTTTTCGATGGCAAAAACCGGGGGTGGTAATGAGGTATTACAGCCCTGTCTGAGCGTGGAACAATTAAAACAGTGGGGAGTGAAAACCGAACTTTTTCCCCAGCTGTCGGTAGAAAATAGTGATTGCGCCAATCTCCAGGCTATTCCGCAAGCCAGCGCTGATTTTCAGTTTGGCGCCCAGCGGCTGGTTATCAGTATTCCCCAGGCGGCGATCGACCTGCCGGCGAGGGGCTATGTACCGCCGGAAATGTGGGATGAGGGGATTACTGCGGCATTGCTCAATTACAGCCTGAGCGGAGCGAACACTCGGGCGAAAACGGGCCAGGGCGGCAGAAGCGACAGCCAGTATGCGAACCTGCGTCCGGGGATCAATATCGGACCCTGGCGTTTTCGCAACTATACCACCTGGTCACGGGAGTCCTCCGGCCAGGATAAATGGGATACCGTTTATACCTACGCGCAGCGGGCCATTATTCCTCTGAAAGCCCAGCTTACCGTTGGCGACAGCTCTGCGCCTGCCGACGTGTTCGACAGTATGCCGTTTCGCGGCGGCCAGTTGGCATCCGATGACGACATGCTGCCGGATTCTCTTAAGGGTTATGCGCCCGTGGTACGCGGCATTGCCCGAACCAATGCGCAGGTCGTGGTGCGCCAGAACGGCTACCAGATCTACCAAAGCTACGTTGCGCCGGGCGCCTTTGAAATCACGGATATGTATCCTACCGGTGGGGCAGGCGATCTCGACGTGACGATTAAAGAAGCCGATGGCAGCGAACAGCACTTCACGCTGCCCTACGCCTCGCTGCCGGTACTGCAGCGGGAAGGCCGATTCAAATACGCTATCACCGGCGGGCAGTATCGTTCATATAACAGCAGCGTGGATAAAACCCCTTTCGGGCAGGCAACGGCAATTTATCGCCTGCAGCATGGCTTTACCCTCTATGGCGGCCTGCAGGAGTCAAGCAAATATCAGTCGCTGGCATTCGGCGTGGGTAAAAATATGGGGGCGTTAGGCGCTATCTCCACGGATGTCACGCAGGCCTGGTCAACGCCGGATAAAACGGATAAATCGCGCGGCCAATCCTGGCGAGCGCGATACAGCAAAAACTTCATCGATACCGGGACCAACTTTTCCATTGCGGGATACCGCTATTCCACCAGCGGCTATTACGGGATGCAGGAAGTTCTGGATTCATATGGAGACAGCAGCGCGCTGCAGGACCGCAGGCGTAACCGCGCGGAGCTGACGATGAGCCAGACGCTGAGCCGCGAACTGGGATCGCTAACCCTCAGCGCGGCGAGGGAAGATTACTGGAACTCCGCCAGGTCGATGGCTTCCTGGAGCGTCGGATACAACAACTACTGGCGCAATATCAGCTACGGCCTGACCTGGACATACAGCAAAAATGGTAGCGCGACGTCAAACGACAGCGCGAATAACAGCGCCCACGACCAGCTGCTGGCGTTTAACGTCAGCGTACCGTTGGATAAATTCCTCCCGCAAACGTGGGCCAGCTATGGCATGAACGCCAGCAAGAATGGTGGAACGACGCATAATATCGGCATGAACGGCGTCGCGCTGGAGAACAACTCGCTGAACTGGAACGTCCAGCAGGGTTACGGTACGGATGGCGTGGGTTACACCGGCAATATGAACGGTGACTATAAAGGGACGTACGGCGAAGTGACGGCGGGGTATAGCTACGACAAAAACAGCGAGCGTCTTAATTATGGTCTGCAGGGGGGCGTTATCGCCCACGCCGATGGCATCACGCTTTCCCAACCGCTCGGTGAAACCAATGCCCTGATAAAAGCCCCCGGCGCACACGGCGTGAATATTCGCAACCAACCCGGCGCGCGCACGGACTACCGGGGATATACGGTCGTCAGCAATATTTCCGTCTATCGAAAAAACGACCTGACGCTCGATCCGCAAAATATGCCTGAGGACGTAGAGCTGGAGATAAACACCGACACGGTTACCCCGACGCGAGGTGCGGTGGTGCGCGCCGATTATCTTTCCAAAGTGGGGCGCAGGGTCCTGATGACCTTAACCGACAATAACCGCTTCGTACCGTTCGGGGCGGTGGTGACGCTTGCGGATGATAATAAGAGCAGCTTTATCGTTGGCGATCGCGGCCAGGTTTTTTTAAGCGGAATGCGCGAGCAGGGGGCAATCATCGTCACGTGGGGCCGCGAGTCCAGCCAACAGTGCCGTGCTGATTTCAGCCTGCCGAAACAATCAACCTACGCTGGAATAACAGAAGTTAGCGCCAGTTGTCACCAGGAACGTTAAACATGAGATTGATTTACTCTGTTATTTTGCTCGGCTTGATAGCCGGATGGAATAACGCGCGTGCCGGAACCTGCACCACCATTACCCCGCAGATCTCCACTCTGTCCGTGGGAACGATTACCGTACCGCGTGATGCGCCGGTCGGGACCGTTATTTTTTCTCAGAATGCGACGAAAACCACCTCCTATTTAACCGGTTGTACTAATCCGTTAATGCTTGGATTCAGCATGCGGTATCTTGGTGGGAATCCGAGCAGCTACGGTAATCATGTTTACACCACCAATGTCGATGGTATCGGTATTCGCTTCTCTTCCGGGAATTACTTTGAAAACCCAAGCAATACATTTTCCTATGAGGCGCAGGCCTCATACGTGGAGTGGTGGGGCGGCAGAATTGAGCTCGTGGTTACCGGCCAGGTGTCATCAGGCGCATTAACGCCGGGAACGATCGGGGTGGTGACGCTCCAGGGCAGCGACGGCGTCTACCGCGATGGCCTGACCACAACACTCACCGATGGGACAATCAACGCGCTGGCCTGCAGTATCACTACGCCTCAGTTGAACTTCATCATTGGCGATATTCCCGCTTCAACGTTCGGCTCGACGGTAGGCACCACGCCCGCTGGCGCGCAGAATACGCAAAATCTGGGGTTAAGCTGCAACGCCGGCACCAATATCACCGTTTCGCTGAGCGGCGTACAAAATCCCGACAGCGCCAATACCAGCGTAATGGCATTAACGGGGCAGGGCAGCGCCGGTACGGCAAAGGGCGTTGGCGTGCAGCTTTTATATAATGGCGCGCCGTTGGCCATCAATAGCCCGTTGTTATTAAAACGGTCATCGGGCGGGCAAGAAACGCTGCCGTTGACGGCCCGTTATTATCAGACCTTAACTTCCGTTGAATCCGGCTCGGCAAATGCGACCGCCACGCTTAATTTGACGTACCAGTAACGGGTGAAAAAATGAAAATACGCCATAAAAAATTGCTTATTCTGACGTTGCTGTGCTGGAACGTTTTTTCTGCCGACAGCGTGACGATGGGGGTGACGGGAAATATTGTCGCCTCGCCCTGTATATTCAATGGGGGAAACAGCAACCTCGATGTCAATCTGGGCGATATTCAGGCAACCAACATGGCCACGCCCGGGTCATCCTCCGACCCTGTGGCCTTTAATTTGCTGTTTACCAACTGTCCGGCGGGAACGCGCAGCGTAACGGCCTCCTTCACCGGTACCCCCGATCCGCTTGCCGGTCCTGACTATTATCTGAATAGCGGTACGGCCACCAACGTGGCGGTAGCGATGAGTGAAGCGGGTAGCGGCGCGCTAAAGGGAACGGGTTCCAGCATCACCCACAATATCGCGGCTGACAGAACCGCAACCCTGGCTATGCAGGCCTCGGTAAAATCGGTGTCAGGCGGTGCGACGCCCGGAACCATTAGTGCCGTTGTGGTCATGACGCTGCAGTACAATTAAACGGGCATCCGTTTAGCGATACGCGGTAGCGCCTCCATCGCCGCCATGGCGCTGCCCTTTTAATTTTCGTGGTTATTGCGCTCTTTTTTGCCTCATGACCGGGAAAGATAACGTCCGCCATTTCTCCTTTTTACCCGCAGTACGCGGTTGTGACTCTTTTGCCCTTCACGGTGGGTTCTGTGCAACGCAAATTCGCTATCTCAAAAATAGGTATTTCCGATGCATATTTTAACTTTCCTGCAATTTCTACCTTTCTGGCACTGAAATGCATTATTAATCAATGCATTGAACAATTTATTCCATCTCCGATATCTCTTCTGTCAGGGTCTATGCTTATAAAAAGCACTGAATGGGGAAATACCCCTTCTCTGCATGGGTTGAAGTGATAATCATTATCACTAACATAGCGATATGGCCCGATGGCGTCAACCTATGAGGTAGAGCGATGAATTCACATGCAGGAACTTTCAATCCCGAAGATTTTAGCTGGCGTGGGCTGGTCATGACCCCAGCCGCCGCCGCCCATATTCGCGATCTGGTCCGCAAACAGCCGGATATGCAGGGGCTGCGGCTTGGCGTTAAAACCAGCGGCTGCGCCGGTTTTGGCTACGTTCTCGAGCTAATTGCTGAACCGGCGAAAGACGATCTGTTATTTGAGCGCGATGGCGCGAAGCTGTGGGCGCCGCTGCAGGCGATGCCGTTTATCGATGGCACCGAGCTCGATTACGTTCGCGAAGGCTTAAATCAAATCTTCAAATTTCATAACCCTAAAGCCCAGCACGAATGCGGCTGCGGCGAAAGTTTTGGCGTTCAGGCGGAGTAACTATGTCTCGTAATACTGAAGCAACTGACGATGTCAAAACCTGGAGCGGCGGGCCACTCAACTATAAAGAGGGCTTTTTCACTCAGCTACGGACCGATGAGCTGGCGAAAGGCATAAATGAAGAGGTGGTCAGGGCGATTTCTGCGCGCCGCAATGAGCCAGAATGGATGCTGGAGTTTCGTCTGAACGCGTTTAAGGCCTGGCAGGCGATGGAAGAGCCGCACTGGCTGAAGGCGCACTACGACAAGCTGAACTATCAGGATTACAGCTATTATTCAGCGCCCTCATGCGGCAACTGCGATGACGCCTGCGCCTCTGAGCCCGGCGCGCTGCAGCAAACGGGGTCCAGCGCGTTTCTGACCAGCGAAGTCGAAGAGGCGTTTAACCTTCTCGGCGTGCCGGTGCGGGAAGGACGGGAAGTGGCCGTCGACGCCATTTTTGACTCGGTTTCGGTGGCGACCACCTATCGCGAAAAGCTGGCGGAACAGGGGATTATTTTCTGTTCCTTCGGCGAAGCGATCCACGATCACCCGGAACTGGTGAAGAAATACCTCGGCACCGTGGTGCCGGGCAACGACAACTTCTTTGCCGCCCTCAACGCGGCGGTGGCGTCCGACGGCACCTTTATCTATGTGCCCAAAGGCGTACGCTGCCCGATGGAGCTGTCGACCTATTTCCGCATCAACGCGGAAAAAACCGGCCAGTTCGAACGCACCATTCTGGTCGCCGACGAAGGCAGCTACGTGAGCTATATCGAAGGCTGTTCGGCGCCGGTACGCGATAGCTACCAGCTGCACGCGGCGGTGGTCGAGGTGATTATTCATAAAGACGCCGAGGTGAAGTACTCCACGGTGCAAAACTGGTTCCCCGGCGACAACAATACCGGCGGGATCCTCAACTTCGTCACCAAGCGCGCCCTGTGCGAAGGCGAGAACAGCAAAATGTCGTGGACCCAGTCGGAAACCGGCTCGGCGATCACCTGGAAGTATCCGAGCTGCATTCTGCGCGGGGATAACTCCATCGGCGAGTTCTTCTCGGTGGCGCTGACCAGCGGCCATCAGCAGGCGGACACCGGCACCAAGATGATCCATATCGGCAAAAACACCCGTTCGACGATTATCTCGAAGGGCATTTCCGCCGGCCACAGCCAGAACAGCTATCGCGGTCTGGTCAAAATCATGCCGACGGCGACCAACGCGCGCAACTTCACCCAGTGTGACTCCATGCTGATTGGCCCGGACAGCGGGGCGCATACCTTCCCGTACGTGGAATGCCGCAACAACAGCGCGCAGCTGGAGCACGAAGCGACCACCTCCCGTATCGGCGAAGATCAGCTGTTCTACTGCCTGCAGCGCGGAATCAGCGAAGACGATGCGATTTCGATGATCGTCAACGGTTTCTGTAAAGACGTCTTCTCAGAGCTGCCGCTGGAGTTTGCCGTAGAAGCGCAAAAATTACTGGCAATTAGCCTTGAACACAGCGTCGGCTGATAACAAAGGAAATAAGATGTTAAGTATAAAAAATTTGCAGGTCGCCGTTGAAGACAAAGCGATCCTGCGCGGGCTGGATCTGGAGGTTCGCCCCGGCGAAGTGCACGCCATTATGGGCCCGAACGGCTCCGGGAAAAGTACGCTCTCCGCTACGCTGGCCGGGCGTGAAGACTATGAAGTGACCGGCGGCAGCGTGGTGTTTAAAGGCAAAGATTTACTGGAACTCTCCCCTGAAGATCGCGCCGGTGAAGGCATCTTCATGGCCTTCCAGTATCCGGTGGAAATTCCCGGCGTCAGCAATCAGTTTTTTCTGCAAACCGCGCTCAACGCCGTGCGCAGCTATCGTGGCCAGGAACAGCTTGACCGTTTTGACTTCCAGGACCTGATGGAAGACAAAATTAAGCTGCTGAAGATGCCGGAGGATCTGCTGACCCGCTCGGTTAACGTCGGCTTCTCCGGCGGCGAGAAAAAGCGCAACGATATCCTGCAGATGGCGGTGCTGGAACCGGAGCTGTGCATCCTGGACGAGTCCGATTCCGGGCTGGATATCGACGCGCTGAAGATTGTCTCTGACGGCGTCAACTCCCTGCGCGACGGCAAGCGCTCGTTTATTATCGTCACCCACTATCAGCGCATTCTCGATTATATCAAGCCGGATTACGTCCACGTGCTGTACCAGGGGCGAATCGTCAAATCCGGCGATTTTACTCTGGTCAAACAACTGGAGGAGCAGGGCTATGGCTGGCTTACCGAACAGCAGTAACGCGCTGCAGCAGTGGCACCATCTGTTTGAGTCCCAAAGCGGGCAGCGCAGCCCGCAGGCGCATCAGCACCTGCAACAGCTGCTGCGCCTGGGGTTGCCAACGCGTAAACACGAAAACTGGAAATATACCCCGCTGGACGCGCTACTGAATCAGACCTTTGTCGCCGCTCAGCCGCAGACGCTGACGGCGGCCCGGCGCGACGAACTGGCGCTACCGGTAGAGGCATGGCGGCTGGTGTTTGTCGACGGTCAGTTTAGCGCGAGCCTGAGCGACGATCTGGCCGCCAGCGGCTATGAAGTGCAGGTGGATAACGAGCGTCAGCAGCTGCCTGACGCCGTTCAGCCTGAAGTGTTTCTGCATTTGACCGAAAGCCTGGCGACCACCGTTACCCATATTCGGGTCAGGCGCAACCAGCGCCCGGATAAACCGCTGCTGATTATGCACCTGACGTGCGGGCTGGCGAGCGATGAAATGAACACCGCCCACTATCGCCACCATCTGGCGCTGGAGAGCGGCGCTCAGGCGACCATCATCGAACACTATCTGAGCCTTAACGATGAGCGCCACTTTACCGGCGCAAGGCTGACGATGACCGTGGCGGATAACGCCCACCTGCAGCATATCAAGCTGGCGTTTGAGAACGCGCAAAGCTACCACTTTGCCCATAACGACCTGGCGCTCGGGCGCGACGCCTCCGCTTTCAGCAGCAGTTTTCTGCTCGGTAGTACGGTGCTGCGCCACCACACCAGCACGCAGCTGAAGGGGGAAAACAGCACCCTGCGGATTAACTCGCTGGCGATGCCGGTCAACGGCGAAGTCTGCGACAGTCGCACCTGGCTCGATCATCAGGTCGGGTACTGTAACAGCCGCCAGCTGCATAAAACCATCGTCAACGATAAAGGGCGGGCGGTGTTTAATGGCCTGATTAACGTCGCGCAGCATGCGATCAAAACCGACGGCCAGATGACCAACAACAACCTGCTGCTGGGCCGCTTATCCGAAGTGGATACCAAACCGCAGCTGGAGATTTACGCTGACGACGTGAAGTGCAGCCACGGCGCGACCATCGGGCGTATTGATGACGAACAGCTGTTTTATCTGCGCTCGCGCGGCATTACGCAGCAGGCGGCGCAGCAGATGATTCTTTACGCCTTTGCCGCCGAGCTCACGGAAGCGATCGACGATGAGGCGCTCAGGCAGCAGATACTGGCGCGTATTGGCCAGCGTTTGCCGGGAGGTAAGGCATGACATTTTCTGTGGAACGCGTGCGCGCGGATTTCCCGCTTCTCAATCGCGAGGTTAATGGCCAGCCGCTGGCCTACCTCGACAGCGCCGCCAGCGCGCAGAAGCCGGAAGCGGTGATTAACGCCGAGGCGGAATTTTACCGCCACGGCTATGCCGCGGTGCATCGCGGCATTCATACCCTCAGCGCGGAAGCCACGGCGAGCATGGAGCAGGTGCGCCAGCGGGCGGCGACATTCCTCAACGCCCGCTCGGCGGAGGAACTGGTGTTTGTTCGCGGCACCACGGAAGGCATTAACCTCGTGGCGAACAGCTGGGGAAACGCCAACGTCGGCGCGGGCGACAACATCATCGTCAGCGCGATGGAGCATCACGCCAATATCGTGCCGTGGCAGATGCTGTGCGCCAGAGTGGGGGCGCAGCTGCGGGTGATCCCGCTGAACCAGGACGGTACGCTGCAGCTGGATGCGATCCCCGGCCTGTTTGACGAGCGCACCCGCCTGCTGGCCATTACCCAGGTATCGAACGTGCTGGGAACCGAAAATCCCATCGCTGCTCTGACGGCGTTGGCCCATCAGCACGGCGCCAAAGTGCTGGTGGACGGCGCGCAGGCGGTGATGCACCATCCGGTGGACGTGCAGGCGCTGGAGTGCGACTTTTACGCCTTCTCCGCCCACAAGCTGTACGGTCCCACCGGCATCGGCGTGCTCTACGTCAAGCAGGACATTTTGCAGGAGATGGCGCCGTGGGAAGGGGGCGGGTCGATGATCGCCACGGTCAGCCTGACGGAAGGCACGACCTGGGCAAAAGCGCCGTGGCGCTTCGAGGCGGGAACGCCGAATACCGGCGGCATCATCGGGCTGGGCGCGGCGCTGGATTACGTCAGCGCGCTGGGGCTGACGCACATCGCGGAATATGAACAGACCCTGATGCGCTACGCGCTGCAGGCGCTGGAGAACGTGGCGGATTTAACCCTTTACGGCCCGCAAGATCGCCTGGGAGCGATCGCCTTTAATCTCGGCAAACATCATGCTTATGATGTCGGCAGCTTCCTCGATAACTACGGTATTGCGGTGCGGACCGGGCACCACTGCGCCATGCCGCTGATGGCGTTCTACGGCGTGCCGGCCATGTGCCGGGCATCGCTGGCGATGTACAATACGACGGAGGAGGTGGACCGACTGGTGGCGGGGCTACAGCGGATCCACAAATTATTAAGCTAAAGGAAGCAACTATGGCGGCGTTACCGGACAGAGACAAACTGCTGCGCAACTTTAGCCGTTGTGCGAACTGGGAAGAGAAGTATCTCTATATTATTGAACTGGGTCAGCGCCTGGCGCCGCTGAGCCCGGAGGAACACACCGCGCAGAACATCATTCAGGGCTGCCAGAGCCAGGTGTGGATCGTGGTAGAACAAGGCGAAA
>OIXV01003682.1_pt1 | contig 11069 bp, 8 predicted proteins | sample 1587771 | NCBI WGS metagenome assembly OIXV01 (sample SAMEA3888893, study PRJEB22519) | human gut metagenome | biome: human gut; feature: human-associated habitat; material: faeces | place: Denmark | collected 2010
CGTCGTCCCACCTCCGCACAGTTGAGTAGGGCTGTAAAAGCTGATGAAATCAGCGAAGTAGAGCCCACTCAACCACTGCGTTTTGCTCGACAATCCAAAAATAATTGAGAGGCTAGGACTTTTGTCCCAGCCTCTTGACGGGCCTTCCCACAGGATGGTTTAGCCCAATTTATTATTGGCCATGATTTCATCAATAAAGCCATATTCAAGTGTTTCTTGTGCGCTCATCCAATTATCACGTTCCGCATCAGCATGCACTTTTTCAATGGATTGACCTGAATTTTCCGCAAGGATTTTTTCCAAGTTATTCCGTGTTTTGAGCAAGTGTTCTGCTGCAATCGCCATATCGGTTTGTTGGGTACCACCACCAGTACCACCCATTGGTTGGTGAATCATGTACTCGGCGTTTGGCAACATGAAGCGTTTGCCCTTCGCACCGCTTGAAGCGATAATTGTTCCCATAGAAGCTGCCATCCCCATGACAATGGTTTGGACATCTGACTTGATAAAGTTCATGGTATCTACGATGGCAAGACCTGCAGAGACAGAGCCTCCTGGTGTATTGATATACATATAGATATCTTTTGTATTATCTTGGGCATCCAAGAAGAGCAATTGAGCGATAATGGAGTTAGCCATTTGGTCCTCAACGGGTCCTGTTACCATGATAATTCGATCTTTCAACAGACGGGAATAAATATCGTAAGAACGTTCTCCACGACTGGTTTGTTCAATAACTACTGGAATCATCTATTCTTCTCCTTTAGTATCCATTCATTCTCACGATTCGTGAGGTTCAAAGTATATGTGCTATTATAAACCAATGGTCAAAAAAGGTCAAATCTTAAGCACCTTTCGGACGAATCATGAATGGTTTCTTATTTGGTACCGAATAAACGGTCACCCGCATCTCCAAGACCAGGAACAATGTAGCCATGTTCATTCAAATGATCATCGAGGGCTGCTGTAAAGATATCAACATCTGGGTGAGCTTCTTGAAGAGCTTTCACCCCTTCTGGCGCTGATACCAAGCAGACAAATTTGATATGGCTAGCGCCACGTTTTTTCAAGGAATCAATCGCTAGAATAGCGGATCCACCCGTAGCAAGCATCGGGTCTACTACAAAGATACGACGTTGATCAATATCTTCTGGCAATTTCACCAAGTATTCAACTGGTTTCAAGGTTTCTTCATCACGGTACATCCCGATATGGCCAACCTTAGCAGCTGGTACCAAACTCAAGAGACCATCAACCATCCCAATCCCTGCACGAAGAATTGGGACAATAGCCAATTTCTTACCTGCGATTTGTTTTTGAACGGTTTTGGTAATAGGAGTTTCAATTTCAACATCCTCAAGAGGCAATTCACGCAACACTTCGTAGCCCATCAACATAGCAATCTCATCTACCAATTCACGAAAGGCCTTCGTAGAGGTATCTGTACGACGAAGAATAGACAATTTGTGTTGAATCAGTGGATGTGTAATAACTTCTAATTTTCCCATTTTGAGATCCTTCTTTCTAAGCTGTTATTATTCAAAAAAGAGCTATGATAAAAGTGGAGTCAAGCTCTACTCTTTCTTTCAGTCCCTCTTTGATACTCACAGCACATGGAAATCTTCATTTCCAACTTTACATTCTTCTTATTATACCAAATTTTACAAAAAAAAGAGAGCCCTTACACTTAATTTTTTAAGTTCGGACTCACTCTTTCTATCAATCAATTACAACCATTCTTTGTATTTCTCAATATAGATACGTTTGACAACCGTCACACTCAGCATATAGAGGACGATAATCGCAAACAATAGAACAAAGTACAATCCATTTAGTTGGCTCAACTTCAAGATAGAAGCCAAAGGACTATATGGAAGGGAGGTTACAAAGAAGGCTGCTGCTAAGGTCGTCACCACGACTGAGAAGGCTGGACGACTTTGGATAAATGGCAGTTTTGGTGAACGCAACATATGAATAACCATGGTTTGAGACCACATAGATTCGATAAACCATCCGGTTTGAAACACCATGATAAAGGCTGCTGCATCTGTTGCTCCATGGTTGTAGCCATGACCTAAAATCATAGGAACAACAAGGAAGTAAAGAAGCATGTAGGTAATAATATCAAATACAGATGAAATTGGACCAATCCAGGCCATAAAGCGCATGATAGAGTTTGCTTCCCAGATACGAGGTTTCTTGAGGAATTCCTTGTCGACATTGTCAAAAGGAAGGGCGATACAAGAAAGATCATAGATAAGATTGAGCACAATCAAATGAACGGGAGCCATTGGAAGGAAAGGCAAAAAGATGCTGGCAAAGAGAAGAGAGAAGATGTTCCCGAAGTTAGAAGAGACCGTCATCTTGATGTACTTGGTCATATTGGCATAGACCTTGCGGCCTTCGACCAAGCCTTTTTCAAGAACCATCAAGTCCTTATCTAGAAGGATGACATCTGCTGTTTCCTTGGCAATATCCACAGCGGTATCCACGGAGATCCCAACGTCTGAGACCTTCATGGATGGAGCATCGTTGATCCCATCTCCCATGTAACCAACCTTGTGGCCATTATTCTTGAGGCAGAGGATGATCCGCGCTTTTTGATCTGGTGATAGTTTGGCAAAGACCGTTGTTGTTTCCACAACTTGTGCTAACTCTTGGTCTGTCATCGTATCGATTTCGCTTCCCAAAAGAATCCGCTCGACATCTAGTCCTACTTTTTCACAGACAGCTTGGGTGACCTTTTCATTGTCCCCAGTTAAGATCTTGGTGGTTACCCCATACTCTGCAAGAGCTTTGATCGCTGGAGCTGCAGAAGGTTTTGGTGGATCAAGAAAGGCAAGGTAACCGGTTAGGATCATGTCTCGTTCATCTTCAACACTAAAGATGTCATTTTCGTCCAAGTCGGTTTTGTAGCTGACGCCCAAAACACGAAGACCTTGTTCATTTAATTGAGCAACTTCAGCGAGGACCTCTTGACGGACTTCATCTGTCAGGCGTTTAATCTCCCCTTTGTACTCAACATAAGTCGATACAGAAAGCATTTCTTCCAAGGCACCCTTGGTCACCATGCTGACCACACCGTCTTCGTCCTTAACGATGACACTCATGCGACGACGTTCAAAATCAAAGGGCAATTCATCAATCTTATGGAAGGTTTGATCTAGATCGCGGACGATTTCATGTTTCTTGGCTTCTTTCTGGGTCCGATTGATAATCGCCCGGTCCATCAAATTTTTTAGCCCGGTTTGGAAATAGGAATTCAAGTAAGCCCGGCGAAGGACTGATAGATCCAACTCGCCATGAATATCAAGCGGATACTCCAAAACGATTTCATCCTGGGTCAAGGTTCCTGTCTTATCTGTACACAAAATATCAATAGCCCCAAGGTCTTGGATGGCATTGAGTTTTTTGATAACGACTTTTTCCTTGGCCATGATGATGGAGCCCTTAGCAAGACTCGCTGTAATAATCATCGGCAGCATTTCCGGAGTCAAACCAACCCCAACGCTGAGAGCAAAGACACCCGCTTCTAACCAGTCACCATCTGTGAGACCATTGATCACAAAGACAACGGGCACCATCACTAACATGAGCCGAATCAAGAGCCAAGAGATGGTATTCATTTCTCTCTCAAATGAGGTTGGTTCGTCATAGGTGTTGATGGTTTGCTCAATGGCGCCCATCATGGTTTCATCCCCCACGACCAAGACCAAGGCTGTCGCCCGTCCGGAGATGACATTGGTCCCCATAAAGGCCAAACTTTCACTTTCCAAAAGACTATCTAGATTTTGACTGTCGGCTTTTCTGAGACAAACCTTTTCAACAGCATCACTTTCCCCTGTGAGACCAGATTGTTGGACAAAAAAGTCACGTGAATCGATCAAGACCACATCTGCTGGAATCATATCGCCGGCACTCAGTTTGATCACATCTCCTACGACGATTTCATCGATCGGAATTTCTTGTTCCGATCCATCACGCAGAACGGTCGCTGTATTGACAATCATACGTGATAAGTTGCTGGCTGCTTTGTCGCTCCGCAATTCTTGAATGAAGCGGATACCACCAGAGATCAAGACCAAGGTCACAATGATGATGGAGGTCGTTGGATCCTGTTCACCTGGTTTTGCTAGCCAGACATTGGTGATGAAGGAAACCAGCGCAATGACCAACAAAATCACTGTAAAAGGATTAATAATCGATTCATAGATCTTTTTGATCATGGAATCTTCTTGACCTTTTGTGATGACATTTTCGCCATAAATATCGCGGTTTTCTTCTACTTGATCGTCAACTAAACCAAGGGCACTGGTTTTGTAGTCGGCAAAGGTGCTTTCAAGTGGTTCTTGAAGAGCAGCAATGAGTCTTTCTTTATTTGTTTGCATTGGTATCTCCTTTTTCAATCAGGAGCCAATCACTTTTGGAGTCCCTACGACACAAATCAGCGATTGGCTGGTTCGGTGCGGTTCGGGATGATCGTCAATTTGTATCATAGCTCTCTCCTTTCTCTTTTCTTGGTAAGGCATCAAAAAGAGTCCTACCCTCGATCGGTAGGACTCATGAAACTCGTCATTTATTTTTCAATCAAAACTCTCAAAAAAACTGACCGTCCAAGCTTTAGCTCCACAAGGCAATGAAATGAGCTTAGTCTTGACCTTTGCGATCAGGACTGTTGACCAACGAGTAGTGTCTCCACTGCTTTGCGGTAGTCATCCGTATCCTTGTGGTAGCCTCACCTACCGTATTTCGAGTTTATTGTACTCCTTCACTTACAGAAAGTCAACACTTATTTGTGAAAAGTTTCCACCAAGCGTTTGGTAATTTCTTCAATGAGGGTGAAGGGAGCTGCCACATTGAGGCGGGCATGCAAGTTTCCTTCTTTTCCAAAATCTGTTCCACGGTTCAAAATCAATTTGGCTTGGTCATGAATTTTAGCATGCAGCTCATCATCGCTATAAGGATAGGCTGAAAAGTCCAACCAAAGAAGATAGGTGCCTTGGGGTTTCATGACACGGATTTTGGTCTTTTCATGCAATTCATCTACCACATAGTCGATGTGTTTTTCAAAGACTTGCTTGAGCTCTGTCAACCAAGGTTTACCATGGCGATAAGCCGCTTCTGTTGCAATATAGCCCAAACCTGAGATTTCATGTTGATTATTGGCCAATTGCCGTTGTTTAAAAGCCGTACGAAGCTTTGGATTTTCAATAACCACATAGGAATTTTTTGTTCCTGCAATATTGAAAGTCTTGGTTGCACTGGTTAAGATCAAGCTGAAATCTTTAAAGCTTGGATCAACCGTGTTAAAGCTGATATGACGGTGGCCAAACAAGGCCAAATCTTGGTGGATCTCATCTGAAACGAGAAGGACACCATGCTTTTGACAGAGGTGGCCGATTTTTTCCAAGACTTCACGATCCCATACACGGCCTCCAGGATTGTGCGGATTACACAAAACATAGAGTTTCACCTCTTGCTCCACAATGTCTTTTTCCAGCTGATCAAAATCAATTTGGAAAAGACCATCCTTTTCAACTAATGAATTTTCGATCAATTTTCGACGATTGAGCTTGACACTTCTGGCAAATGGAGGATAGACCGGCGTATTGATTAAGACAGCATCCCCTTCCTTAGTGAAGGCTTGAATAGCTGTTGAAATGGCTGGAACAACACCTTCGATAAAGACGACAGCTTCCTTGTCAAAGGAATAGCCATGCTCTTCTTTTTCCCAATCAAGGATAGACTGGTAGAGGCTATCCGATGCATAGGTGTAGCCATAGACCATTTGGTCTGCATAGCCGATAACAGCTTCTCGTACTTCTGGAATAACATTAAAATCCATGTCCGCGATCCAAGCCGGAATGATTTCTGGATCTGTCTCAGTTTCTTTCCACTTGTAGGTATGGTGGGTCAAGCGATTCGGTAAAGTCGTGAAATCATATTTGGTCATCTTAAGCCTCCAATGCTTGTTTCAAATCTTCAATCAAATCATCCGCATCTTCGATTCCGATGGACAAACGAAGAAGATCATCTGTCAAACCATATGAATGGCGAACTTCTGCAGGAATGTCCGCATGGGTCTGAGTGGTAGGATAAGTGATCAAGCTTTCAACTCCGCCAAGACTTTCTGCAAAGGTAAAAACTTGAAGGGAATTCAACAAGTTAGGAATTTTTTTCTCATCTTGAATTTTAAAGGAGACCATTCCACCTTTTCCGGTGTAGAGGACTTCTTTGACCTGAGGGGAGGATTTCAAAAACTCGACCACCTTGCGAGCATTCTCAGTGGAGCGCTCCATCCGGATAGAGAGTGTCTTGAGACCACGGATCAACAGATAGCTGTCAAACGGGGAAAGAACAGCACCTGTCGTGTTTAAATTGTAAAAGAGTTTTTCATACAAGTCTGCATCATTTGTCACGACAACACCAGCCAAGACATCATTGTGACCAGCCAGGTACTTGGTTGCTGAATGAAGAACAATATCCGCTCCCTCTTCAATCGGACGTTGATAGATAGGGCTATAAAAAGTATTGTCCACCACGACTTTGGCACCTTTTGTATGGGCCAATTTGGCTAAATGAGCAATATCAAATTCCAACATCAATGGATTGGTTGGTGTTTCAATATAGAGGACATCCACCGGATCATGATCTAGATGGTGGATCAGTTCTTCTTCTGTATTGGCATAGGTGAAAGAGAAACGACCTTCTTGCTCTTGTTGGTTAAACCAGCGGAAAGAACCGCCATAAAGGTCACGAACAGCCAAGACTTTTGAACCAACTGGGAAAATACTAAAAGCAAGCACAATCGCTGACATTCCAGAGCTTGTCGCCAAAGCATAGTCTGCACTCTCAATAGCTGCCAAAGTCTTTTCAGCTGTTGCGCGTGTTGGATTTTTCGTACGGGTATAGTCAAAACCTGTAGACTGACCAAATTCTGGGTGTTGGTAAGTCGTAGAGAAATGCAAAGGAGTCGTCAAAGCTCCCGTTGTTTTATCTGACTTGATTCCTGCCTGTGCCAAGATAGTATTGATATTGCGTTTTTTACTCATATTGCCCTCCGATAAACATTCAATCTAACTGCTTACTATTTTATCACTATTATGAGAAGAGCGGTTTTCCCATTTTCAAGACCTAGCTATAGTTTCAAACTATAAGAAAAGGCTAGTCTCTTATGGCCAGCCTGAGAGTATAGACAAACAGTTCTTCTTTACAAATTTAATAAATTCTATAAGAATTTATACGTTAGAATTATTCAATCATCTACTGAAACTTTCCGCCGTGAGAAAAGTGCTAGAAACACTTTGTTTCTAGCACTCGGGAGTTTTGAAACTTTAGGTTCAAAACTAAGTCATGGAACTTCGTAGAAGTTCGCTGACGTCCGTACTCACTTAAGGAAAGTTTTCAAGATAACTTTGTCCTCAATCAGAGACTGGACATAAATATCCAACCTCTGATTTATTTGATGCGAAATTTTTGTCTGAGACGTGCAGCTTGACCTCCGATAAAGCGGTCAAAATACCGTAGCCATAATCCTAAGGCTCCATAGATAACAACTCCTAATCCGCCAATGACGATGATATAAATCGTGCTCGATACACGGCCATTTGGTGGGAAAATCCAGCCCAAAATTAAGCCTGCAATCAAGACTCCAAGTAGCATCACCACAGTCAGGATAGAACCAAGTAAGGTCCGCTTGAAGACGATGGTTCGATTAAACTGAGTGATGGTTTGGATCTCTCGATACATGAGAACGATTGGCACCATTAAGGCAATGGTCGTTGACAAAAGCGGCCCATAAGAACGAAAGACCAAAATAAATGGAATTTGTAGGACCAATTTCACCACTACACCATAAAGGAAGTAGCGGATGGCCTTGCGGTTTTGGAAGAGGGCTTGAATCATTGGCGATAAGACCGTGTAAAGACCGAGAATTACGGTCTGCAACATCGCTACGATGAAAAGTCCTAAGGCCAAGCCATCTGGTTGCCCGTAGAAAACCGTATAAAGTGGTTTTGCGACTGCTACTGCACCAAAGGTGGCTGGAAGCAAGAAAGCTAGCAACATGGTCAAGTTATCCTGTACGAGCTTCCCAGCTGCTTTTAGGTCCCCCTTGACATAATTCTCTGTCAACAGAGGAATCCCAACTCCCCCAATCGAAGTCGCTACTGCAATCAAGATCATGGTGATTTTGTTTGGATTAGCAGAGAAATAACTAAACATGACCAATAGCTGCTTTTGACTATAATCTGTGAACCAAGACATGACATTGATAAAGGTCATCTGGTCGACAATTTGAAAGAGCTGAATGGCGGAACCAGTGATGATAAAAGGAATGGCCTCACGAATCGTATCGATCAAGAGAGCCCGAGTGTCAATTCCTTCACTTCCCTCTTGCTTTCTCAAAATAGATGAGAGCAAGCCTGTTTTTGCAAGGTAATAAAAGAGCACCAGAAGGCTCGCTCCCATACCGATAAAGGCAGCAAAGGTCGACTGCGTAACAGCCTGCACATAATCTCCTGAGCCAATCTTCATAATGAAGAAGGTCGTAAGCAACATCCAGATGACCCGGATGACTTGTTCTGCGATCTGGCTAATGGCGTAAGGTTTCATGTTGTTAAAACCTTGGAAAAATCCGCGAATAACACTCATCGAAGGAAAGATCAAGACAGCCCAAGAAAGACTCTGCATGATCGGAATCAACTCTTTTCCTCCACCTGAAAGGCTCGCAAAGACAGGAGACAACAGGTACATGAGAATGGCAAATCCAAGGCCTAGAATTCCCATAAATTTCAAGAAACCCCGAATCAAAGCAAAGCTATGATCGGCTTGGTCCCGGGTATTGTATTTGGCTACTTGCTTGGCAACAGCTACGGGTACTCCAGCTGTCGAAATCAAGAGAAACCAAGCATAGATATTGTAGCCCATTGTAAAAAGGCCATTGGCTTGTGGACCATATTTTCCCATCCAAATATACCAAGGAATAATATAAGCGGCTCCTAGCAAACGGCTGATAAAGTTGCTGGCTGTCATCCAGGCAGTCCCGCGTAGCATCTGGGCTTGCTGGTCATTTTGTTCGTGACTCATTGGTGTCCTCTTTCGTTTCTTCTTCTCTTCATTATAAACTTTTCCATGACACTTGTAAAATAGGGACTTTAGGTTTACAATAGTTTTATGATTACAATTGAACAAACCCTCAACATTTTAAAACATGACCAAAATTTCCGAGAAATTCTAGTAAATGGTGAATATTACTACCATCTAGAAGGAACAAGTTTTGATGCTATTAGCTATGATAGCCGGAAGGTTTCTGCTAGCACCCTCTTTTTTGTTAAAGGGGCCAACTTCAAAAAAAAATACCTGGAACAGGCTATTTCTAATGGACTCGGCTTTTATGTCTCTGAAAAAGATTATGAAGTTGGTATTCCTGCCATCCTCGTCAATGATATCAAACAGGCCATGAGCTTAATCGCCATGGAGTTTTATGGACACCCTGAGAAACAATTAAAACTATTGGCCTTCACAGGGACTAAGGGAAAGACAACCGCGGCCTATTTTGCTTACCATATTTTGGAACAAAGTCACCGACCAGCTATGCTGTCTACCATGAATACAACACTGGATGGTAAAAACTTCTTTAAATCGACCCTGACAACGCCAGAGAGTTTGGATCTTTTTGCCATGATGGCTGAGGCAGTAGCCAATGATCGGACCCACCTCATTATGGAAGTTTCCAGTCAAGCTTATCTGGTCAAACGGGTTTACGGTCTGAACTTTGATGTTGGTGTTTTCCTCAACATCAGCCCTGACCATATTGGCCCAATTGAACACCCAACTTTTGAGGATTATTTCTACCACAAACGTCTCCTCATGAAGAACAGCCAAGCCGTTGTCATCAATAGTGATATGGATCATTTCTCTGTCTTGAAAGAACAAGTCGAGGACCAGGAGCACGACTTCTACGGCAGCCAGTCTGAGAATCAAATTGAAAACTCTAAGGCCTTCAGCTTCTCAGCCACTGGTAAGCTAGCCGGCGACTACGATATCCAACTGATTGGTCACTTCAACCAAGAAAATGCTGTGGCTGCAGGTCTTGCCTGCCTTCGCCTAGGTGCGAGCCTCGAGGATATCCAAAAAGGGATTGCTAAGACGCGCGTTCCTGGCCGAATGGAAGTCTTGACTCAGAAAAATGGAGCAAAGGTCTTCATCGACTACGCCCATAATGGAGATAGCTTGAAAAAACTGCTCTCAGTTGTTGAAACCCATCAAACGGGGACGATTTCACTGGTCCTTGGATCAACTGGGAATAAAGGAGAGAGCCGCCGTAAGGACTTCGGCTTACTCTTAGAAGACCATCCTGAAATCCAAGTCTTCCTCACAGCGGATGATCCCAACTATGAAGATCCTTTGGCTATTGCTGAAGAGATTAGTAGTTTCATCACACGCCCTGTCGAGAAAATCGCAGATCGCGAACAAGCCATTCAAGTGGCTATGGCGACAACCAGCAAGCCTGAAGATGCTGTTATTATCGCTGGAAAAGGAGCAGACTGCTACCAAATCGTCAACGGCGTAAAAGAAGAGTATCCAGGTGACGCCGCCATCGCTGAACGTTATCTATAATCAAAAGAACAAGGCTAGGAAGTTTTCCTAGCCTCTTTCTATTGTTTGATAAACATCAGTCTTTCCTTATCCAAGTCCACTGCTAATTCATATTTGCCTTCATCATTTTTGCGGATATAGCTTAAGATTTCTAAACTATCGACAAAGATGTCCTTGCGCTTTTGCTGGACTACTTCTTTTTTGAGAAATTTGAGCAAAAAGCTGGTCATATACTTAAGAGCATACTCGGGATTGACATCTCCCAAGATGGCATAGAGCTTTTCTTGATCCTCCGTCAATGGGTATTGGTGAGCTACCTTATAAAAGTAATTGGAAAGGGTCTGTGCATGTCGCGCAAAGTCCGTCTCCTCTATGAGAATCGCTGCATTGGTAGTATTGCGGAGTTCCGTTTGGAAGACCTTGGCTTTTAATTCTTGATAAACTGCACTGTCCTCTCGGACAAAGACCTC
>OIXV01003692.1_pt1 | contig 11041 bp, 7 predicted proteins | sample 1587771 | NCBI WGS metagenome assembly OIXV01 (sample SAMEA3888893, study PRJEB22519) | human gut metagenome | biome: human gut; feature: human-associated habitat; material: faeces | place: Denmark | collected 2010
TGATTTGGAATTGTCCAGTATTGAAGAAAGCACCTTGAACTTTCTCGATATTCTCGACTCTATTTGTATCGTTTTTTTCTTTAAGTTTGCATTACTATGGCACAAGAAATAGAACGAAAGTTCCTTGTAAAAGGCGATTTTAAGGCGGAATCATACAAAGCGACGCATATCACGCAGGGCTATCTCTGCTCTGTGGCAGAGCGCACGGTGCGCATTCGCATAAAAGACGACAAGGGTTACATCACCGTGAAGGGAATTGCAAGCGTAAGCGGCGTGTCGCGCTTCGAGTGGGAAAAGGAAATTACAGTGGAAGACGCCCGACAGTTGCTACTGCTTGCCGAGCCTGGCATCATCGACAAAACGCGCTATCTGATTAAGGCTGCCGACGGTGTTCACACCTGGGAGGTTGACGAGTTTTACGGCGACAACGAGGGGCTGACGATGGCGGAAATCGAACTTGCCGACGAGCACGAAGCGTTCGCCAAGCCCGAATGGCTCGGCGAGGAAGTGACAGGCGACACCAGGTATTTCAACTCCATGTTGATGAAAAACCCTTACAAAAGTTGGAAATAAACCATCAATCCACTTGATATAAAAAACAAACTCTGGGCGTTATGATAGAGGTGAATACGAGAATACACGACAAGTTCTCCATAGAGTTCAAAACGAGTTTTGTGGCGCGACGCAAGGTGAAGGATAACGATTTCTCCGCCTACATGTGGTTTTTCATTCCTCACAACCTCGACATCAATCGTGAGACTTATCCCAAATCACGCTTCTATCAAGACATCAAGTCGTATGTGCGTGTAATCACGCCCAAATTCCTGCTTCAAGACATAGTGGGCGGCAGTGGCATTCCGTTCACCAATCTTAAGGCGGCGTTTCAGGATTTGGCATCGTCGCCCACCCGCACCGCCACCAAGGAGTATGAGTATCAGGTGAAGATGTTCTCAGCCATCACCCACAGCGCGGCTCGCAACGGATGCTACAATCTAATGGGTTCGCACATTTTGCCCGAAGTGGTGCCCACGCTGTGCGCACAGTATTTGCAGGCGTTCGACGAGGTGCTGCGTGCCTTCCGATCGCTGCGCACTATCGTGTACCAGCCCACCATTGCCGACGGCATACGCAACTATTTCCGCTACGGCGATGAGTTTATCAGCAATATGTTTAAACTCTACACCACCCTCATTCTCGATTTTATGCAGAAAGACGCAGAGCATCGTGAACTGTTTGCAGCCTCTATCAAGAGGCTTCAGACCGAGATTAGCCGTGAGAATGCCTACAGGGATAAGGTGGGATATGTGAACTTGAAGGAAAACGATGCGAAAAACAACCGCTACTTGATTTACCGTAGCGGTGTACTGAAGAAATACGTTGACAGCGACCTCTACTTGAATGTGCCAAAGAAGAAAGATGGCAAACTGGTGGAGCAACTGTATTTGGGCATTGCCGCCGGGCTGGCGATGATGTTTGCCACGGTGGTGAGTTTCTTTTTCCAGCAGAAATTCGGCAATTTCACTCTGCCGTTTTTTATCGTGCTGGTGATTAGTTACATGATTAAAGACCGCATCAAGGAACTGTCGCGCTACTATTTTGCGCATCGCATTGGCAACAAATATTTCGACAACAAGGCGGAAATACTGCTCAACGAGGATAGAATAGGCACCATCAAGGAGGGTATGGACTTTATCACCCACAAGAAGGTGCCTGAAGAAGTGAAACGTGTGCGCTACAGCAAGCGACTGATGGAGGTGGAGAATAGGGTGACCGATGAGAAGGTGATGCTCTACCGCATGGCGCTGCACATCGACAGGGTGAAACTCAACAACCTCTCGCACTACGAAACCGCCGGCATCAACGACATTATTCGCTTCAACGTGAACAACCTATTGCAGAAGATGGACAACCCGAAAGTGAACATTCGCCACATGAACGACGATGGCACGGTGGTGACCATTCCATGCGACAAAATCTACTATGTGAATATCGTGCTCCAACTCCGCTACGAGAGCAACACCACGTTGCGCCGCTTCCGCGTTGCGCTCACCCGCAACGGCATCGAATCAATCAACGAAGTGGAAATCGACTAAATCAAATCATCGAAAACTCGAAAACTCGAATTATCGAGATTTCGAAATATCGAATCATCGACTCGTTGACCCGTTGACCTGTTGACTCGTAGACTCTCCAAAACCGACGCGTGGAAGACGTATTTGCCATTGGTAGGGCGCGCCACGCAGCGTGCCATATCAAAGATGGGGAGTTCGCCGTCGGGGAGCGTGAACAGCAAAATGCGGTTGCCATAGTCAACGGCGGCAGGGTCGCAAACGCCAGGGCGCGTCCACTCGTTGTGCAGATAGGCGGCTTCGGGCACATTTGGCTGCAAAAACAGCGTCACACCCTTTTGCCATGCCTTAAGTTTCCATTCCACAGGGCGCACACACTCTGGCGGCACCATCGCCGTCACCACACCGTTGTCAGCCACCATCACCGACAGCCGGTCTTTCACATCTTCCACCGGCACAATGCCATCGGGTGCCGACAGCAACAGCGACGCATACCACTTGCGAATGTGGATAAGCAAAAGTTCGTCAATATCGATGCCGTCGGTGCGCTCAATGGTGCAACCGTAGTGCGCAGGTTGCAACTGCATCATCGTTTTCCATAAATCCAGCATTTCGCTCTCTGAAAGTTCCATAAATTGTGAAGTGTTCTCCATAGTTTTTTTTCGCGCAAATTTACACCCCACCCCACATCGCCATCAACGCCAAAATGGCAACACAAATCCCACAGCCTTGCTCCATGCCTCGCTTCAAATCCACTCCATGCCTCACACAGATCGCACAGATCTCACAGGATTTGCACGCCTGATGTTAAATCTCACTCTAAGTTATTTTTTTAAACCTTATCCGCAAAATTCGTTGAATCCGTGTTCGCCTTCCCTGCTTTGAACCTGCAATTTTGTTGAATCTCGTTGAATCTGTGTGAGGTAAAATAATAAATTCTGTGTGAGGGAATTGTGTGGCGGTGTTGGATTTTTCGGAGAAAATTGGTAACTTGCAGCGTTAAACTAATGATTTGTTATGAAGGTATTTCAACACGTAAGTGATATTGGCGACTTGAAAGCCGCTGTGAAAGAAGCACTTGAAGTGAAGCAAAACCGCTTCGCGCACAAGGCTCTCGGTGAAAACAAAACGCTCCTGATGGTGTTTTTCAACTCCAGTCTGCGCACTCGTCTGAGCACACAAAAGGCTGCTATGAACTTGGGAATGAATGTGATTGTGCTTGATGTGAATCAGGGCGCATGGAAACTCGAAACCGAGCGTGGCGTGATTATGGACGGCGACAAGAGCGAGCATCTGCTGGAGGCTATCCCTGTGATGGGCTGCTACTGCGATGTGATTGGTGTGCGCTCGTTTGCACGCTTCGAAAACAAGCAAGACGACTACGAGGAACGCATTTTCAACCAGTTTGTGAAATACTCCGGCCGCCCTGTGTTTGCGATGGAAACTGCCACCGTTCACCCTCTTCAGGCGTTTGCCGATGTAATCACCATTGAGGAACATAAGGAGGTGGAGCGGCCCAAGGTGGTGCTCACATGGGCTCCTCACCCCAAGGCGCTCCCACAGGCTGTGCCCAACTCGTTTGCCGAATGGATAAATGCCACCGACTACGATTTCGTGATTGCATGCCCTGAAGGCTACGAACTTGACGAGCAATTCACCCGCGGCGCAAAAATCACGCACGACCAAGACGAGGCTTTGCGTGGTGCTGACTTTGTGTATGCCAAAAACTGGAGTTGCTTCCGCGACCCCAACTACGGTAAAATCATCAGCAAGGATATGAACTGGACCATCACCGCCGAGAAGATGGCACTCACTCGCAACGCCCACTTCATGCACTGCCTGCCTGTGCGCCGCAATATGATTGTGACCGACGAGGTGATAGAGGGCGAACGCTCGCTGGTAATCCCCGAAGCCGCCAACCGCGAAATCTCCTGCCAAGTGGTGCTCAAACGCATCCTCGAATCCCTCGCCTAACCCCACAGCAGACCAGATTGGTTCAGTGGATACTGGGGGCAAAAATTTGACATGGTAGGGACGCGATAATTCGCGTCCGCGTCAAACAGTTGGTATTCAGCATGTTCACACATTTATAGGCGGACGTGAAGTATCACGTCCCTACCAGATATTGCGTTGACACGTTTGGTGATACCGAAGGCATGTTCCTACAATCCGTGTGTAAATAAAAATACACCTATTTAATCCATTATCATCCTATTGACACCTAAGAAAAAATCGGTGTAAATTGGGTTTTAATTGGATTAAATAGGTGTTTCGTTTTTACCCTGTAAAGGCAATATCCTATAAAGTTATATTTTTATTTTAGCCAGCCGGCTTGTTTGTACCAGGCGATGGCTTCTTTCACGCCGCGCTCAAGGGAATATTGGGGGGTGAAATTGAAGTCGCGCTCGGTGTCGGCGGTTTCGCAAAGCCAGTTGCGCTGCTTGAGTATGCGGAATTTGTCCACATTGAGCGTGGTGGGTTTGCCAGTGAATTTGGTGTAGATGGTGCAGAACACGCACACCATTTGCACGAGCCATATCGGGCAGGTGATGGGTATCACGAATCTCTTTTTCAACTCACGGCACACGATTTCGCGGAACTCCTTCTGCGTGTAGCCTCGTGATTCGCTGATGAAGTAGGCACGGCGTTTCGGGCCTGCTTCAAGGGCGTTGATTACCGCTGTGGCAAGGTCTTTCACATAAATGAATGTGAGCATCTGCTTGCGGAAGCCCACGCTGAAATCGAAGCCCGATGCTATCGACTTCATCATCAAGAAGTAGTCGCGCTCGTGGGGACCATACACGCCTGTGCAGCGGAAAATGGTGTAAGGGAAGTCGGGCACCATCTTCAGATAGTTTTCCGCCTTCGCCTTCGACATTCCATAGCGTGTGTTTGGCACAGGGTCGTCGGTGATTTTAAATGGCGTGTAGCCTTCATCGTCGCCCACGCCCATCACGCTAAGGCTGCTCATGAGCAAAAACACCTCCGGCACTGCATCGAGCGCCTTGAGGGTATCAACGAGCAGTCGCATGTAGCCGTAATTGATACGCTCGAAGTCGAGATAGTTGGCAGCCTTGGTGGCACCGAGGTTGTGCACCACATAATCCCACTTGCCGCCATTGTCGGCGATTGCTTGCGCCAGCGTGGCTTTCAGCGCCAACTCGTCGGTGAAGTCGAGTTCAATAAAATGAATACGCTCATCTTGCAAAAACTCACGGTTGGTGGTTCGGCGCACGGCAGCCCAAGTTTCGTAGCCGCGCTTCAACGCCTCAGCCACGATAAAGCCTCCGATAAAGCCACCAGCCCCTGTCACGAGTATTCTCTTAGCCATATATCACTTTCTTTATTTTTTCAACAATCATTTCTGGCTCAATGCCTGCGAGGCATCGGTAATCGCCATACTTGCATGGTTTTTGCCCAAACACCGAGCATGGGCTGCACGGCATGTCGAGCTGCACGGCATTGGCTTCCGATTGCTTCCAGCCCATGAAGCCACAATAGGGGTGCGTTGCGCCCCACACGCTCACCACAGGCAGATTAGCCACCGATGCGAGGTGCATGTTGGCTGAGTCCATCGAGAGCATCACGTCGCATTTCTGCATCAATGCTATCTCGTCGGTGAAACTGTGTTTGATTTCGGCTATCGAAACCGTGTGGGCATATTTCTGCACCAGTGGGCGGAGTGCCTTTTTCTCTTTTTCGCCACCGCCAAAGAGCATCACCGTCACGCCTTCAATCTGTGTAAGGCTTTCCACCACCTTTTCAATCAGCGGCAGCGGATATTCCTTGCCACGGTGCTGCGAGAACGGAGCCACAGCCACCCATCGCTCGCTCGCTTGCTTTTGCGGCACAAGTTCGCTGTCGGTAATGGGCGCAAATCCGCTGAACGACTCCTGCCACTGGAAACCTAACGCGCGAAACACTTCCTCATAGCGGTCGTGAGAGGTGGTGAGTTGCTCACGGATTTTGCCGCTCACCAAGGCGCGCTTCTGCTTGCGGCCCTTGTCGATACGCGCCACCTTCACCCCATGCAGACGCATGAAGAAACCGATAGCCCAAGTGCGCATCACACTGTGCAAGTCTGCCATGTGGGTGATGCCATACTTCTGGCGCATTTCCGCAGCCAGACGGCGCAACCCAAGCAACCCATCATACTCCTTCGGATTCACACCCTCCACCGTCAGGTTGGCAGGGCGCTGAATCATCACTGCGGCAGGCCAAGGGCGTGTGAGCAGCACAAAGTGCACATCGGGGTACGCACGGCACACCGAATATACCACCGGCACACTGATCACCACATCGCCCAACGCCGAAAAGCGGGTAATGAGTACGGTTTTGCTGTATGTTTTATTTTTTGCCATAAAGCACCGGATTGGTAGCCGGGTCGTTGTAAAGTTTCATTTGGCGATACACCTTCATATATTTCTTGCCGGCAGCGATGTCGTCGAGCAGTTGGTCGATAGCGGCAGTAAGGTCGGTGCGTTGTTCCAAAAGCACATCGAGCTTAGCGCGGCAGCGTTGCAAGTGAGCCTCATCGGCATCGGTGCGCGAAGCCTGTTCGTGCATGTGGTAGATTTTGAGCGCCAAGATAGAGAGGCGGTCGATAGCCCAAGCAGGACTTTCGGTATTGATGGTGGCATCGGCGCAAACCTTCACATCGGCGAACTTCTCGCGGAAGTAAGTGTCGATTTCCTCCACCAAGTCGGTGCGGTCTTGATTCGACTTATCGATACGGCGCTTCAGAGCCAAAGCCTCGATAGGGTCGATTTCAGGGTCGCGGATAATATCTTCAAGGTGCCACTGCACGGTGTCAATCCAGTTTTTCACAAAGAGTTTTGCCTCGATGGTGCCATCTTCGTAAGGGTTGGCAACTTTAGCGTCCACATCATCAGTCTGGTGATAAAGATTAACGGTGGCATCGAAAAGCCCATTACATTTTTCTGCAAATTTCATTTCAGATAAATTTCAAAGTTATTAATTCGCCCCCATTCCGCTGATGCAGAACAGTTGAGCGCACATTTCTCCAATTAATCCACAAAGATACAAAAGCCCCACCACTCCCACAATTTTTTTCCCAACAACTGCACCAACAGCGTTTATTACAGAAAATCAGAGGATGTGCAAAAATGCACACCCTCTATTCTAAATTGATCAACTATTAGCTTTAGTCTAAATCAATGTCTGGGGCAATATTATTGACATCTGTATCTCTTGGTGCGGCATTGGCTACAGGGCTGCTTGTTGTTGCAGGCGTTGGCTGTGCTGCTTGATTGCCAATAATATCAGCGATGTTTTCTGGATTGTCATCTGCGGAAATATCTGAACGGAGCAATCTAAATGTGTTATACATTTTTATGGCTGCATCTGTCGGAATATTTTTGCAGTTTTTAATCGCGGTTTCTTTTTTCCATAAAGGATGATAAACGATTGTGCATTTTGTTTCATTTGTGCGACGTCTGGCGTGGTTGGAGTCGATCCAATAATGCTTATGTTCGCTGTCATCCTTGTTGAGCTTCTTTGCTGCCATCTCAAAGACTCGGTTTTGGTTAGTTAATTCTTTATATTTATCAATATTATTACAACTGAATCCAAAATCGAACTCTGGATCAATCATTAATCGAAGAATACCAACACCCAAACGCCAATCCAGCACATGATGGAAACCACGGTTGTTATAAGCCAGCAAGCATTTTTGACAAGCGGTCAAACAGTTTTCTTTATGGTCATCAGTAATTAGCGAATGCATGAAGCTTTCCTCATCGCTTTTCGATGGGTCAAAAGACTTGAAATTAACGATGCTTTCAATTAATTCTTTAAGTTTTCCATCCTCAAATAGATAACTCACAATACCGGCGCCATTGACCAATGCGTCGCTCAGAATAATCGCAGGACAACCGTTCGGATCATCAGTTTTTTCACATATTTCTATTTCATCGGGCTGCACATCGAGTCGGTCAGCCAAAGCACGCTGTAGCAGGAATGCTGCAGAATAGAATGCTGCTCTAATTGCAGATCGGTTGCCAGTGTTCAGTGATAAGTCAAGGCATTCTGGCCACGATTTCAGTTTCAGTTTTATCATTTCTGTCACTTTCTTTGACCCCAATGCTATATCGTAGCCTTCTGTTATCTTTTGGATATTATTTCCTTCTTTCTCATAGAAAAGGAAATTCGCATGGCTGTCATCAATGTTAGGGTTCCCTAAACCGTTTGCAGAAAAACTTCCTGTATAAAAATGGCCATTATTACTGTTGATGTGCCATACAGTAGGGTCTTCATTCATACCTAAACCGTGCATCGAAACGCCCACATTTTCTATTTCTTTAGAAATATCCTCCTCTGTGGTGCTGGTTTCTTTTGCCCAGATTTGACTTTGAACGAAGCTACTACCCCTGTCGTTGTTTTCTACAGGAGTTCCCGTGTTGCCTATAATTTTTAAAGATCTATATGCTTGAGGTATAACTATAATTCTTTGATTATTAGCCAAATTAAGATCTTCTATTCTCTGATTCTTATCCTCAACATCAGTAATATCAGAAATATTGTTGCCTTCGGCAGAATTGTTTTCTAAATCCTTTTCAAACGAAATGATGTAGCTGTCAGCTAAAGCATCACCATCGTTATCGTAAAATCCCAGCTGATTTCTGCCAACAGAACAGTCTTTTATAGGAATGGTGATACCTTCAATGCGGTATTTGCCCTTATCTTTTGTCTTTTCTGCTCCTGGGGCAAATTCTGAGATAGCCATTTCACTTGACCGGTCAATACTTCTTGGCTCTTTTTTCTCATAATCATATCCATGATAGAATTTTCGAGCATCTGAAGGCATTCCATACATGGGCAAAAATCCTGTTTCGGTAAGATATTTGGCTAAGCCCATATCGTGGATGGATGTTTTATTTACCACATTATTTATTTCTGTAACCAAACTATTGTTGATCCAGTTAACGATCTCATTAATATCTTTTTCGATTTGGTCACCATTGTTGAATTGTGAAAGATATCGCTTAACGGTGTTGTTAACGCTTTCTGAATTGTCTCGAATCCATTGTTCCAGCTTTTCACGATTCTCATCCCATTCTCCAATCCTTCCAAACTCTCCAGAAGTGTCTTGAAGGTCGTAGTCAAATTGAAGATCGGCAAATGCTTGATGAAGCAAGTCTTTTACGATAACACGCTTCATAATAGCCATTTTCATTTTTTTCTTACCATCACTGTCGGTGTATGGAGCTAAAGAGAGGGTTGGTGTGGCTGGAACACCGCCCACCATTTCGTCGGTAGCGTGATTGTAATAATAAACATCATGACTTCTGCCTCTGCAGAAAGTGAATGCCGTAGAGAATGCCTGATTTCGGCGGCCACAGCGACCTACACGCTGCTGATAATTGTAGCGAGTAGGGGGCATGTTGCCTTGGAAAATAGCTTGCAAACTTCCAATATCCACACCCACTTCCATGGTGGTGGTCACACACACCATGTCGATAGGTAGGGTTTTTTCTTGTCCTTGCCTGTAAAAATCATCATCAACCAGAATGATGTCTTTAAACTCTCGTAAACGAGTTTGAATATCATCTGTTTGACCTGTAAGTTCTTCCGTATGTAATTTGCTCGGTTTTCTGCGTTCTACAAGTATGTCGTGAGAAATATAGTGCTTATGAAGTTCTTCTAATGTAACCGTCTTTTTGGGATCATCCTTCTTGGGATCAAGAGGTTCTTTACAATACACATTTGTGCAGAATCCAAATCCCATGTGGGGATGAACTCGACCACATTTTTCACATTTAATATAGGTGGAATCCGTCATTTTTTGAAATGACAGTTTATCTATGTCAAGAATAAGATTCTCTCTTAGAGTACAATGTTGGCGCAAAAAATTAACGATAGAATTTCCCAAATCCGTATCTTTAATGTTATGCAAGCTACAGAAATGCTTGATAGGGTTTTTAACAGCTGCTTTTAATTCTCCGTATGTTGTTACCCAATCTGTTGTGTCGTCAACGCTGGGATAGAGATAATTGTCACCCATCACGCGAATAACCGCGTCCACAAATTCATACACTTGTATTTCTGCAGGAAGAATTCTTTTTAAATTTTCGTATTCCTTAGAGTTCTCAATTTCTGCTGATCTTGTACAGCAAATATAACCAATGCCAGAATCAAGCACACTCACACCCATATATTTGCCAAACGAGTTAGCAAATATAGCATTTGTTAATTGCGTTCTTATATCTTTCCTTATATTTGCATAGTCTTTCCAAAAATCTGCAGTTAATTGATAATTCGTAAAATCATAAGCAGTACTCCAATGGAGCCAACTATTTTCAGTATCTTTATACCATTGGAAACGATATTTCTCACCAGCAGGATTAATGCCTAATTTCAAAAGTTTTTTTACAAGTTTACCATCAAAATTTTTACCAATGAGAGTGTTAAGATGGAAAACGGATGGCATAAGGTGGCTTATACTTTGGCCTCTATAAAACCGCTTTGCTATTTCTCCTGCATTAGAAACGTCTTTATATTTTTTAGGAACGTCTGTCAAGATGTCAAGTATGTCTTTTCCCGCTTGAATTTCTGACTTAACATAATTAATAACTTTGTCAATATCTTCTTTTCCCATTTCTTCGATGCACTCTACAAAAAGCATACGCACCATGTCGCGATAATGCTCTTTTTCTATACCGAGTGCTTGTGTGGCAGCGTCCTCACGGCTATCAGAGAAACCTATCAATTTTGCTGACGATTTACCTACAGACGTTTCGTCTAATTGATAAATCAACTCTTTACTGATAATTTGATTGCTGCGGTCGATACCAGTACGGAAACTGCGAATCGGAGATTTCGTATACTTTCGTGTTGCGTAGTCTTGCAAACAGTACGGACAGGTACAAGGTGCTGCGTAGATGGTCTGCGCATCTTCTGAGTTGATCTCAGCATTTGAATTATATTTAACTACTTTATAAAGAAATCCTGGT